>OJFL01000083.1_pt1 | contig 47820 bp, 43 predicted proteins | sample 1594131 | NCBI WGS metagenome assembly OJFL01 (sample SAMN05416782, study PRJEB24817) | seawater metagenome | isolation source: Sea water | place: Canada:Atlantic | collected 2013-07 | reverse complement strand
AGATTTCTGCCTGTCTCGTGGGCTCGGAGATGTGTATAAGAGACAGGTAGTAATAAAATGATTACAAAAAGTCCGGCTCTAGACCCAAGCATAATGAATTCAAAAGCAGTAGAAAAAAACAAAAAATAACAAAAAATTAATAAGAATCTATTTTTGATTTCTAAATAAAAATAGATGAACAACGGTAAAAAGCTAAAAGGATTTAATACAGCAGCGATAATACTTATAATGGATGATCCCGATTTTTCTAAAATGATTCTATTTAATGATATAGAATTAGAAAATGAAGCACCTCTGATATAAAACTTGTCCAACACCTTAAAAAACAAACCAATAACTGCTATCAAAATAATAATATAGAGAACTTTCCTGAGTTTATTTTTATTGACTTTATATGTATCTCTATTTTCTTTTTTTACAGATGGAATGATATTTAATCCTAAAATAAAAACAAAATAATTAATCAATAAATAGAATACAGGCATCCAGCCAACATATTTTTTTACAGTAAGTGGAACTAAAAAGAAAAAAAGAATCCATAATACAAATCCAGCTATAGTAACTTTAGTTAAACTGTTTTTAAGTAAAAAAGAAAAATTAGTTTTTCCTATCATAGTTATTTATTACCGAAATGAAGGCTTTAGCTATATCATTAATATTTTCCTGGTGAATACAAGAGGCATCTGTATAAGGATCTGAAATTTTACCTTTGTAACTCAGTTGATTTAATTCATTAATGAAAATAATCATGTCTTGTTTTGTAACACAAGGAAATTCTCCTTTCTGAACTTTTTTAATAATTGTTTTCAATTCAGCATTCAAGGATTTGATATAAATACAACTCTTTATTTTATTATTAATTGTCTTAACAACTGTAACAATTGGTTTTTTTGATAATATACATTCGATTGCTATTGTACCGGTAACAGTTATTACCAAATCTATTATTGGTAAAATATCATCCATTTTTACATTATGGTGTAAAATTTCTATCTGTTGATGCTTTCTAGCTAAACGGATTAAATTTTTTGAAATCTCATAATTAGATTTAGGGTTTGGTTTAACTACTAATTTACAGTCTTTAGGTAAAGAAGCTACCACATCTTCAATTAACTTTGTTTGATCTCTATACGCTTTACCCCAAACATCAATATTTGCTTCAGGCTGCATTTGTAATGGGTATAATAGTAAAAAGTCATTTCCTTTTTTTATGCTTTGTTTAGAAACTTCATCCCATTTTATAATATTTTGTTTTTTTTGTTTTTCTAGCTTTAACTTTATTATTGGGTTAGGGGTGTTATATTTTTCTCCAAAAAAATAGGATTTAACTTTAAGAGCCTTGTCATTTATTTTTGAAATTTTCGATGGAGGTTTCAATTTCATATAATCTGGAGATGAGTTTCTGTTTACTATCTGACTGATCATTTTTTCAGCTGCAGTATTTTCCAAAACTTCTCCACTCCCATTAAAAGGTGTTAAAGTATCATACTTATAAAATGAAAATCTACCTTTTGGATACCTACAAGAAGAGGGGTTCAAGTATAAAATATCTTTTCTTTTACAATTTAAAATTGTTAATAATTCATGAAATGCAGTTGACTCTCCACAAACAATATTTGGCTTTATCTCTTCAAGAATTTCTTTAATTTTTTGGTTGTAATAATAAAAGTAGGAACTATCTTTTTGTTTAAAATGATTAAATTGTCTATCAATTTTTATTAAACTTTCTATTTCATTATCAAGTTGAATATCAATTTTAGCATTTGGATAGGGAATACTATATTTTTTTGATTCTAAATTTGGTATAAATTCTTTATTTTGAATCAACCAGGAGATTTCAATTCCTTCTTCTTGAAGTTTTTTTGCTATAGGTTCATAAAAAAAGGTTTTATGTCTATTTTCTATAAAAAGTATTTTCATTGAATCATCTTTAAAGATAGCGGCTGTCCTCTTTGAACATCTTCAGAGAATTTTTTTCCTAATAATTCATCATAATGTTTCGGATGTAATCCGTAACCTGGTCTTATAGATCGGATATTTTCTTTTGTGATTGTATCTCCTTTTTTTACATTTTCACAAACAAATAAAGATCTAGCAAATTTTTTGTTATTTTTTACTTTATCAGAAATCTCATAAGATACTATGCCTAATAATTTTTCGGTATCTCTAACTTTAGTTACCATTTCTGTGAATTCGGAAACATCCAATGAAAAATCTGCATCAGGTCCTCCAATAGATTTATCTAAAATAAAATGTTTTTCAATCACTTTTGCGCCTAAAGTAACTGCAACTGTTGGTGCTAGAAAGCCGTAGGTGTGGTCACTAAAACCGACCTCAACCTTAAAACGTTGTTTTAAATCTGGAATCGTATTTAAGTTTGCCAATTCCAAGGGTGCAGGATAAGAAGAAGTGCATTTTAGCAATATAATATCATTATTCCCAGCTTTTCTACAGGTATCAACAGCCAATTGAACATCAGCTTCTTCAGCTATTCCAGTAGAGATAATAATTGGTTTTCCTTTTGAAGCTGTATAGGCAATTAAAGAAATGTCTTGTATTTCAAAAGAGGCTATTTTATAAGCCGGAACATTCAATTTCTCCAAAAAATCTACAGCTGTAGTGTCAAAAGGTGATGAAAAACAAATTAATCCTTCCTCTCTAGCTACCTCAAAAAGTTGTTTATGCCAACTCCAAGGTGTATAAGCTTCTCCATATAACTCATACAATGTTTTACCATCCCAGAGTGTACCACCTTCTATTTTAAAGTGCTCATTATTACAATCTATAGTTAATGTGTCTGGAGTATACGTTTGTAATTTAATAGCGTCAGCACCTGCTTTTTTTGCTGCTCTAATGGTTTCAATTGCAACATTTAAATCACCATTGTGATTTGCAGATAATTCCGCAATTATAAAGCACGGATTATCTTCTCCTATATATCTATCGCCTATTTTCATTACCAAATATTTTACCTTCAACAAAAGTACAATTTTCTGCTCTGACGCTATCTAACTTCAAATATCCATTGCTAACTTTAACAACAATAATTGCGTCTAACTTTAATAGTGTTCCATTGGAAATTTCTGTGTTTAAATGACCTTCGTGTATTGATACTTTGTCAATTATAATCTTTAAATTATCATAAAAAGTGAAAGCTCCGGGATATGGGAGAGCTTGAGCTCTTACCCAATTTCTAATATCTTCTTTAGACCAAGACCAATTAATTTCTCCATCTAAAGGGGTTCTTTTACCAAAGTAAGAAGCATTTAGTTCAATTTGCTTTTTTAAAGTTAATTGATTTAATTCTACTCTATTTAAAACCTTTTTTACTAATGGAAAATATTCTTTAGCATATTTCCCCAAAATTATACCACCTGTATCATTGTACTCAATATCAATTTCAATTTGTTCTATAATACTTCCTGTATCACATCCAGAGTCAATTAAATGAGCGGTAATACCAGTCTTTTTTTCTCCATTAATAATTGCCCAAACATGGGGTGTTCTTCCCCTATATTTTGGCAATAATGATCCATGAATATTAAAAATAAGTTTTTCGGGATGTGAAATAATATCATTTGCAATTAAAAACAAGTAATTAATAGATGTTATAACATCCACAGAAATATTTTTTATGAATTGATAACCAGTTCCATTTCTTGGGTTTCCAATAAAAAGAGGGATCTCTTGTTCCTTTGAGAATTGGATAATCTCTATTGATTTTTTATCTGTTAAAATGAACTTTATTTGATATTCTTTATGAATCTTTACCAACGTATCGAATCCTAAACCACCGCTACATAATACTCCTAATGTTATCATAAACTTGAGATTAATTTACAGAATCTATTTTTGATATTTTGATCAAAAATTTTCTTTTGACGGTTGATAAGTTCCTGAAAATCAATTTTAAAAAATAGTTGTATTTGTTCTTCAAAAGAATTAATGCTAAAATCTTTCATATTTCCCATTTCAAAAATTGTCTTTTTATTTGCAAAACCATTATAAATTTTTTTCTGATTATTTACATAATAACCACTTAAAACAGGAATTTTAACACAGCAAAGTTCATATAAAATAGTACTTGCTGGAGCAATTGCAAAATTAGAAGTAACCATAGTTTTCATCAGTTCTTCTTCTGAAATGTTTTGATAGATTTTAATATTTTTTTGTGTTAAAGTATAGATTTCTTTATGCGAATATGCCCCGCCTAATACAATATCTATCTTCTTTACTTGTGGTGTTTTTAATAATGCTTTGGTAGCTTTTAAGGTTAGATTATAAGGGTCTGCACCACCAAAACATACGAAAGCCTTATCTATTTTTTGTACTGTTTTTTCTTTTGCTATAAGGTCTAAAAAAGTAGGGCGTAGTAAAGCATATTTTGTTCCCAAAGCAAATTTAGTGTAAGGCTCTGCAGAATAAATCTGAGAGGTAATATTTGGCGAATGATTTATAATAAGATCTGCAAACATATGTTCAGAAGCTAAATCATCTATGTATACAAATTTAAAACCCTTTTCCTTTATTTTTCTTTGGTAGCTTGAATTGAATTGGTATCCATCAGCAATTAATAGGGTATTATTTTTATCAAACTCCTTAGAGATCCATTCAGGTTCTTCTTTAATGGTAATTTGACTTGGAATAATTTTAAGTTGATAACTATTTGGAATAATATTTACAGTAGAAGTTTCTGAAGACACAAAAGTAAATTTAAAGTGCTCTTTGAGCATTTCAATCAAACTAAATAAGCGATATAAATGCCCTAAACCTATTTCTGAATTTCCATCAGCTCTAAAAAGAATTTCTTTTTGCATCCACCAACAATTTATATTTCAATTCAGCTAATTTCCAATCTATTTCAGTATCAATATCTTGTGCCTCCAACTCATTTATCACCAAACAACCTGTATTGTTAGTCCATAGCTTATGGTTTTGAAGAAATAAATTTACGTTAAAAACATAAAACTGTCCTGCATCATGATATGAAGGATCTAAATCTTGAGATCTTACATTCATTTTTGAAGCATCAATCATTTCAATTTTATCTTCCTTATTAATTGTCATCCCTCTTTGTATAGGAAAACTGTATTTTGAGACAGGAAAAACACAATCAAATTTGTGGTCTAGCAGCTTGTGAAAAGCTTCAGTTAATAAATTTTCAGAAACAAATGGCGCTGTTGGATAAATACAACAGCAATAATCAAATTGCTTTTTTTGTGATCTATAAGTTTCTAAAACTTCCTCCACTACATCAACTGTTGTAGCGTAATCATTTGAATTTTTATCACTTCTTAAAAAAGGTACTTTTGCACCATATTTAAGAGCGATTTCTTTAATTTCATTGTCATCAGTAGAAACCATTACCTCATCAAAAAGGTTACTCTTAAGGGCTGCTTTAATTGAGTATGAAATAATAGGCTCTCCTAAAAATAATTTAATATTCTTTCTAGGAATCCTTTTGCTTCCTCCTCTTGCAGGTATGATTGCTAGTCTAGACATTTATATATTCCAATACTTTATCAATTACAAATTTTTGTTCTTTGTGCTTTAATGTCGGGTACATTGGTAAACTAATACATTTTGAATAATAATTTTCTGCATTTGATAAATCCGCTGTCTCATATCCAATTTCTTTGTAATAGGGTAAAGTATGGACTGGGATGTAATGAATTTGAGTAAATATATGATGTTCTTTTAAAAATTCATACAAGCCTTTTCTGTCCTCAATCTCAATTACGAATAGATGGTGAGCGTTATAAAATTTTTTGGGTAACTCTTGAAATTTAACTTTACCTTGAAAAGCTTGCTTATACATCTTAGCAATTTCATTTCTTTTCTCTACTCCTTTGTCATTTTTAGCTAATTGGGTAATTCCTAAAGCAGATTGAATATCTGTTAATCTATAATTAAATCCTAGGGCTTGCATTTCGTAAAACCAAGCCCCTTGATTTTCCTGCATATTTTCTTTTGTAATTCCGTGGGTTCTTAGCAATAGAAGCTTATTATATAATACTTCAGAATTGGTTGTTACCATACCTCCTTCACCACAAGCAATGTGCTTTACAGGGTGGAAAGAAAAAACACCTAAATCTGCATAATTACCATTACCACAACGTTGATTTACAGCTTTGGTATCAGTGAAATAGCCTCCTGGAGCATGACAAGCGTCTTCAATTAACCACAGATTATGCTCGTTTGCTAGAGACCGAAAATCCTCTAAGTTGATGGGTAATCCTGCAAAATCAACTGGAATAATCCCTTTGAAGAATCCTTTTGGTTTACTTTCTAATAAAGATCTAACACTTTCTAGAGACAATAAATAAGTGTTAGGGTTTATATCTGCAAACCAAACCTCTGCACCTGCATATCTAATACAATTCGCCGAAGCAGCAAAAGTAATTGGTGTGGTAATAACTCTATCTCCCTTACTTAACCCTAAAGACAACACAGAGAGATGAAGACCTGAAGTTGCATTATTCACTGCTACCGCATACTTAGCTCCAATATAATCTGCAAACTTTTTTTCAAATTCCAATACTTTTGGGCCTTGAGTTAGAAAATCTGACTTAAGTGTATTAATTACTGCATCAATATCATCCTTCTCAATAGACTGCCTTCCGTATGGTATTATTTTAGTATTCATTATACTTCAAAACTAACGTCAACATGTTTTTTAATTAAAGCTCTTAAACTTTCAACAGTCTCCCATTCTTGATTTTCTCCTGAATTATAACTAAACCCTAAAGGGACTTTTTTTGCTTTAAATGTGCTTAAATACTCATCTAAGTTCCACATATGTGTAGCGGGTAAAATTGTATAATACTTTCCTATATCGTAGGTATAAAAAGAATCCGAAGGGGTTATCATTTCTTCATGAACCTTCTCTCCTGGTCTTATCCCAACAATTGGTTTACTGCATTTTGGACCGATGGCCTCTGCTACGTCCATGATTTTATATGATGGTATTTTAGGTACAAATAATTCACCTCCCCAGGCATTTTCTAGAGCATGCATCACCATATTTACACCGCCTTGGAGAGAAATATTAAAACGTGTCATATTAGGGTCTGTTATTGGTAAACTATTATTTTGTTTCTTTTTGTTAATAAAAAAAGGAATTACTGAACCGTTAGACCCCATTACATTTCCGTATCGGACTACAGAGAATCTTATTTGTTTTTCACCTTTTATATTATTTGCTGCAATAAAGAGTTTATCTGAAGTTAATTTTGTTGCTCCATATAAATTAATTGGTGCACATGCCTTGTCTGTTGAAAGTGCAACAACTCTTTTTACATTACTCTGAAGAGAAGCTTCAACAACATTTTCAGCCCCGCCAATATTTGTTTTTATGCATTCACCAGGATTGTATTCTGCTATATGAACATGTTTCATGGCAGCAGCATGGATTACATAATCTATGTGTTGAAAAGCTCTAACTAATCTATCTTTATCTCTAACATCACCTATAAAGAAACGAATTTGAGGATATTTACTAGAGGGGAAATCTTGAGACATTTGGAACTGCTTCTGCTCATCTCTCGAAAAAATAACTACTTTTTTTACTTTTGGATAGTTGTCTAAAATATGTTTAGTTAAGGCTTTCCCCAAAGATCCTGTTCCTCCAGTAATTAATATTGATTTATTTTTTAACTCTAACATTCACTTGATTTTTTTATAAAAACTAGTTTACTATAAATCATAAATAAGTTTAATTTTTGATATGTTGACAAGAATTTAACAGAACTATTATTTATTATACTTATCTAAAAAAGTATTTAATTTCATAAGAAGTAAAATGAATACCATTGCAATAAAGCCAATAGAAAAACATATAAATTTACTTGATTTTAAGATTCCTCCTGAAACATTTCCAACTTTTTGAAAACTTGAAATAACATTGATTATTTTATCTTTTTCAGACTTTTCTTCACTTATTCTAGTTAAATAAGAATCTAAATTTCTATTTATTTTAAAAAGTTCTATATCTGCATGATCATTGATTTCTCCACTCATATTAATATTAGTTCCTGATGAAGAGTTTTTTGCATCTTCTAATAAAACCTTTTCATATACTTTCCTTAAAGTATCAATTTGACTGATATTTTTATCATAAAGATTATAACTTCTATCTAGATTAGAGTTTTCTGACTCCTTAACTTTCCTGAAATAGTCGTTTTCTAATATGGAAGATAAAATTATTTTATCAAATTTCTTAAAAATTTTATTTTGAGTTGATGTTACTTTAATTTCATGAAAGAAATAATCATAATTTGTAAATGATTCCTTAAAGGATTCGATGTCATAATCTTTTATAGCTAATGTATCAACTGAGACAACTAATTCATCGTATGAAATTATAATATTATTATCATTCATTAAGGGCTCAATAGAAAAACCTCTTAATGATTCAGCCTCTTCTTGATTAATTTGAAAAGTCTCCATCAATAATTTATACTCTTTCTGATTTACTAAATCATTATAAAATAAAATATTACCATACAATTGCTTGGTACTATTAAAATTTGGCTTTACTAGCATTTTAGACTCATAAATAACTCCTTTATCGTAATCTAGATAGGCTCCAAAAATAAAACCTAATAACCCAGCAACAAGAATCTTCAATAAATGTTGCTTAAAGAAAAGTAAGGTTATTATTAAATAATGAAATATTCCCTTAAAAATACTTCCAATAAAATTAAAAAAGTTATTAAATCCATTTCCAATAATTACAAATAGAGAACCTAAATCTACCTCTTCTTCGTTTTTATTTTTATCTGTTGACATATTATTTTTTTGATTAGTTTTAGTATTGAAAAATTTGTTCTAGTATTTTTTTTGTGATTGCATACGTTGGAATTACACCAGACATACCTAATCCTCCCGAGGCTAATGTTGCTCCAGTTTCTAAGGGGTTGTCAGAAGCATAATACGCATATCGTACTTTTACATTTTCAGATATATTTCCTCGTATCTTAGAGGCTGCTTGAATAGCTTTTTGATAATGTGCTCCTTCCATTTCTAGACCAATTACATTCCATGTAGAATCATGGAAAAATTTTAGCAAATCTTTATTTTGAAGAGAAGTTCCTAACACCGTAACCATAGCTCCATCGAAAGAGGCTACTCCAAAACCTTCAAGGTCTTCCTTGGTCAATTGATTTGTAAATGGATAATTATCTGCTGTACCTTCAAAAATGTGTGCAGATGGAATCATGATATCTCCTTTTCCTCCTTCTAATATTCCAGCTTTACCCATAATTGATACAGATTCAACATTTAAATGTGTTGAACTTTTATTTTCTTTGTATGGTTTTAATAATTCGTCCATAGTTTCATAAGCTTGCTCACCGAAAGCATAATCCATCACTATAATTACGGGATTTTCACCTTTTATGTTTTCTTTTTTAAATTGTGATTTATCAATACCTATCTTTTTAGTATCTATCACCTGAACATTGATGTTAGTCCCAGAGTTATCTTTAATATAAATCAATCCATTTTCAGAGGCATATTCTTTTACTTTTTTCTGAAGAGGCTTACTATCACTATTACTCAATAATTCGAACAATTCAAAGCCTTCCTTGCCCTTTGCTATTGTTGATAACGCACTAGTTGCATAAATAGTATTTAATACACTATGCATATTTGCACTAATGATATGAATTGGTCTTTCTAAAAGCTGATGGTTTTTTAATACTTTTTTTATATCATTAGCCCAAATCTCTCCGTAGATATGATGCCCTATGCCTTCAGCTAAAACAGAACTGAAATTAATGGTTCTTTTTTGTTGATGACAACTTTCAGTAATAGCAAGTTTTCCTAACCAGTATATAATTTGAAAAAAACGATCTGGATTTTCTGAGGAGTAAAAGGCTTTATAAGTATCGGCAATTTCATCATAAGTTCTACCCAGCACACTTGCTAAATGAACTTTTGTAATTTCTCTTTCTTCTTCAGAAATTTTTTTGTGATGAAGAACAACCTCTTCTAAGTTTTTCCATTCACGGGTAACATCTCCTTTTGGATTTAATAAAACACGATCTTTTATTTTATGAGATTCAATAAATAAAAAAGTAAGGTGCGTTAAAATGTCATAAATTTCAGATCGCCCTCTAGTAATCTCAATATTCATTTGATCTTTGTCAATTCTATAACAATTTCTTCTTCTTTTAGGAGGAATGATTACCTTAAAATGTGATTTATTATATCGCTCATCAGCTGTAAGGTTTATAAACTGACACTCTTCTATACCCTCTGGCAAACGCTCTATCACGTATATTAATCCATTTAACTCTACTCGATCCTCTGCAATAGAGCCATAGATTTCTGGTCGAAGAAGTAATAATGATTTTCTTAAGGTTTCACCCGAAACACCCATAGGCTTATAAAAACCCCTACTAAACAAATGTCGCATAGATATGTACAAACGTTCAATAGCATTTGTTGATTCTTGTGCTCTTGTTCTTTCTTTATGATTGGTTTGCAGCATAGTGTTTTAATCAGCAAATATAAGTAATTCGGCTAGAATTAACCACCATTAAGGATCTTGGCATATTGGGTTTTATTTTTAAGAATTTTAAATGCCTCAAGAAGTACTTTATCTTTTTTTATTTTTTTCTGATAAGTTCCTTTCCTGTAATAATACCTGATTAAAATATTATCTATAATTTGATCAGATATAAAATCTTGATCTTTTAAAATATTATCAATTTTTAATTGAAGTAATTTCTTTTTTATTTCCTGATATTCATTTGAAATCAACGCTGTATCTGAAGACAATTTATATGCATCTAGAAAAAGGCGCTCTTGTGAAGTTTTAAAAGTAGTATCGGAAATTTTGATATAGTTTAAAAAGCTTTTAAAGTTCGATGAAGAAAAAGAAAAATTATTAATTGAGCTTATTGTTGGATTTTTATGAAAGAAATCTGTGGTAAAGTTAAAAATTGCTCTTGACTTTAGTAATTCTTTGGTAGATTCATTTATTTTTGAAAAGCCTACTGCTACATCTGGAGTAATTCCTCCTCCATCGAATACAATCCTTCCGTTTTTTGTTTTAAAAGAAGTAACCGTTCCGTCTGAAAATTTAGGAACCTCTCCTTCTATATCTCTATTAGTATAATCTAATTCTTGAATACACCTTCCGCTTGGGGTATAATATTTAGAAATAGTGAGTTTGAGCTGCGTCCCATAGGACAAGTTCCTGTAGCGCTGAACCAACCCCTTGCCAAAAGAGCGTTCTCCCAAAATAACTGCTCTATCATAATCTTGAAGTGCGCCTGCTACTATTTCAGAAGCAGAAGCTGAACTTTCGTTAATTAAAATAGTGAGAGGAATTTCTATATCTAAAGGAATATTTGATGCATTGTAAGTAGTACTCCATTTTCTAACTTTAGCTTTTGTTGATGTAATTTTACTTCCTTTTGGCAAGAAAAAATTTGAGATGTTTATTGCCTCACCTAGAGAACCTCCTGGATTATTTCTTAAATCAAAAATTAACTTTTTCATTCCTCTCTTCTTTAAATCTAGAAAAGCATTTTTAACCTCAGAAGAAGCTTTTTGACTAAATCTAGTTAAAACGATATATCCTGTTTCTAAGTCAATTAAATCATAAAAAGGAACGGGGTTTAGTTCAATTTTTTCAGTAACAACTGTTTTTTTAATAACTTTATCTTGTCTCAAAATAGAAATATCTAAAGGGGTATTTGGTGCACCTTTTAATATTTGTGAAAGTTGATCCTTGTTCAAGTTTTGGAGAGATTGACTTCCTGCTTTTATAATAACATCTCCAGCTTTAAGTCCTTTAATATCTGCTTCGTAGCCTTTGTAAACCTCATTTAATGTAATCCCTTTTTGATCAAAAAAAACTGAAACTCCAATTCCTGAATACTCTCCCTCTCTCCTAATCCTTGCTCCTTCAACTTCTTGTTCATCAAAATAATTTGTGTAAGGATCTAATTCCTTTAACGTATTTTTAATAGCTTTATTTGTAAATTCAGCAGGGTTAATTTCATCTATGTAGTATAGATTCAATTCTTTAAATAATGTTGCGTAAATCTCCAATTGTTTAGCAACTTCAAAAAAATTTGATTTAAACGAAAAAGAAAGGAAAATAGCTCCAATGGCAAGTGTTAATAGTAACTTTTTTTTTATTGACAGGTTATTCATTTTCTTTTCTTTTTTGTCTTTCAATAAATAATTTTAAAAGTTCTCCTATTTTTTTTTGTGCTTCAGAGAATGTTGGGGCTTTCTTTCCAAGAAAAGTAATCATAAAAACACAATTATAACTAGTTGTTTTAAATGCATTTTTTTTCTCTAACCGATAGGCTTCTTTAATTAATCTTTTAATCCTATTTCGGTCTACTGCTTTTTTAAAATTTCTTTTTGGAACTGAAAAGGAAGACTGTAATAAAGGTTTTTCTGTAACAATATAAATAAGCCTAAAGGGAAAAATTTTTATTGAGGTACCTTCCTCAAAGAGTCTCCCTATGAGTTTTTGGCTTTTTAATCTTTCTTTTTTACCTAACGTATTGTTCATTATTACAAACTTACATAAAAGGGTTTTTAGAAAGTAATATCTTAGACACAATTTCTAAATCAAAGAAAGTAACTTATTTACAAAATAATTCTTTCCATTGGACGTGTTAAGCAAGTGGGGCCACCACCTCCTTTTACACTAATCTCACGACCCTTATAACTAAACACTTGACATCCTGCATTCTCAAGTAATTTTTTTGTGATTGGGTTTCCGTCAACCATTAAGCAATCTCGAGGAGCTACTGCTAAAACATTACAGCCCATAGATTCAAATTCTCCATCAGGGACATCTATTAATTGAATACCTCTTTGAAGTAATTCATTTCTAAATTTTATTGGCATTAAAGGAGAATAGACTACAGCTAAATTTTTATCAACTGGGCTGAGTATGGACATCAAATGAAAAACATCTTCTTTCCCTTTATAATGTGGTAGCTCAACGACAATTACCTCTATTCCTTTAGGTTGTAATAAAGATTTTAATTGACGAATCCCTTCTTCATTTGTTCTATAGGTATGTCCAACAGCCAACGTATTTAGATCTAACCACGCTACATCACCTCCTTCTAGGGTTCCAGGAAACTTTATCTCTCCCAGTATATCTATATCATTTTTTTGATAAACCTCTAATTGTGCTTTGGGTTCATATAATCTTCCCTTCTTCCCCATATTACATATGATCATTCCAAAGTCTGTAGCAATTGAAGCATCTCTGCAATAGATGGAATCTATCCAAGTTTTCTTGTCCTCGGGGAAAAATGATAATTCTATATTTTTATTGGCAAGAAATAATTGAAATGCTTGGTATTCTTTTAAGGATTCATTGAAATTAGGTTTTGAGATAAACTGTAATTCTTCCCATTGATTTGATAGCTGCTTTTCTGAGTAAAAGGAACTTTCTGCAGATTTTAAATACAGAGTTTCTAATCTTAAATATTCCGAATGATGAGTTTTTTTCATTTTGCTTTAGATTTATTCCATTGCATTAAAACATAAAATGGAATTCCAAGCAATAATAATAAAAATCCATAAAACACAACTTCTGCCGTTGAACCGTATATTGCCCATAAAGAATATAAAAACCCTAAAAGACCCAAAATGACTGTTTTCAGGATACTACTTGTATCTTTATTTTTTTGAATGACAATAATGATATAGGCTGCAGAAACAAATAAATAAGGGACCAAACAGGCTAAAACAGTTAAGTTTACCATAAACGTAAATTGGGTAACTAGGCTATCTGAAAAATTCATTAGCATAACCGCAGAACTTAATAGGCTTCCAATAATGAGTCCTAAAATAGGGGCCCCTTTTTTGTTGTTTTTTTTAAAAACTTTTGGAAAAATATTGTCTTTTGCTGCCGCCATAGGGATTTGTGCTAATATTAAAATCCAACCATTAAGTGCTCCCATTCCAGAAATTGCAGCTCCCACAGCAACAAAATAACCTGCATATTTACCCCCAATAACTTGGGCTGCTTCAGCAAATGGGGCTGGAGAATTTTGTAAAGTTTCTGTGGGTAAAATTCCAAATAAAACAACGGTCCCTAAAATATAAATACATGTACTAATAATTGTACCTAGCATCGTGGCTTTAGGAACTGTTTTTGACGGATTTTTTATATTTTCAGCAGGAATACTAGCCGATTCTAAACCTAAAAAAGCATATAAAGTTAACGCAGCTACTAATGAAAATGTAGTAAAGTCAGCTTCTCCTGTCAAATTAAATTTTGGAAAATTATCAATACTAAAAAAAAATACACCAAAAATGATAACAAATAATAATGGAAGTATTTTTAATACTGTAGAAATAACTTGAATTTTACCTGAAGATCTTATCCCATTGGAATTAATCCAAGTAAAAAACCAAATCATTGATAAACCAATAGTAACAGCTAATAATGAATTTGTTTTTAAAATTGGAAAAAAAAAACTCAATGCTCCAATAATTGCAATAGCAATAGCAGCATTACTAATCCATGTAGAAATCCAATATCCCCATGCAACTAGAAAACCTATAAAATCTCCAAATCCTTCTTTTGAATACGCGTAAGGCCCTCCGCTTTTATTTATGATGATCTTACTCAAATTACTGAATATTTTTGCTAAGACTATAGCACCTGATGCAGTAAAAATCCATCCTAATAAACTGATACTCCCATAAGTTGATAAAGAAGCTGGAAGAATAAATATCCCTGCACCTATCATATTTCCAACAACCAAAGACGTTGTTGTTATCAAACCAATTTTTTTGTTATTAGAACTCATTTAATTTGTGTAATTTTAGAATCAAACTCTTGAAAGATACAATTAAAAATGAGGTTTAACATCAATTCAGACATTACAAAAGCAGAAACACTCCCTGCTACATTTTATAAAGATCCTGATATTTTTGAAAAAATTAAAGAAAAAATTTTTTTAAAATCTTGGCAATGGATAGGTGATGAAAGTTTAGTTGATAAGCCACAATCAGTGCATCCGTTCATTTTATTAGATGGTTTTTTAACAGAACCCCTCCTCATAACAAGAGATAAAGACGGCCTTATTAGTTGTCTCACAAATGTTTGTACGCATAGAGGAAATTTACTTGCATTAACATCTAAACTTACAAAAAAACTCACTTGCTCTTATCATGGAAGACGATTCAACCTACAGGGTAAGTTTGAATTTATGCCTGAGTTTACCGATGCTGAAAATTTCCCTAGACCTTGTGATCATCTTCATAGGTTCCCTTTAAAAAAATGGGGGCATCTTTTATTTGCAGGACTCAATCCAAGTTTTGATTTTCAAGAGGTGATTAATATTATGAATGAAAGAATAGGTTTTTTACCTATAGATGAATTTAAACTTGAAAAAACATTACAAAAAGACTTCCTAATTGATGCGAATTGGGCATTGTACTGCGACAACTATTTAGAGGGGTTTCATGTACCTTTTGTTCACGAGGGCCTTAATGAAGTTTTGGATTATGGTAGTTATGAAACAATTATTTATGAGCATTGTAATTTGCAAATTGGCTATTCAAATGAAGCTACTGAAATCTTTGAATTTGCTCAAAATCACATAGATTATGGAAAAAAAATAGCTGCCTACTATTTTTGGGTTTTCCCAAATATAATGTTCAACTTTTATCCTTGGGGATTATCTATTAATATAGTAAAGCCTTTAGAGATAAGTAAGACAAAAGTTTCTTTTATTAGCTATGTTTTAGATCCTACTAAATTAAATAAAGGTGCAGGAAGTAATCTTGAAAAAGTAGAAAAAGAAGATGAAATTGTGGTAGAAAACGTACAAAAAGGGGTTCGTTCTTCATTTTATAAAGCTGGACGGTTTTCACCCAAAAGAGAAAAGGGAGTTCATCACTTTCATGTATTACTATCAAAATTTTTAACCCAATAAAAAAATATTTAAAACTGGCCTAAATTGACATCTATTCTTTAAATTTGAAGTCTGTAAACAAATCAAAAAACATGAAACCAGATTTATTTCAAGCCCCTGATTACTATCAAATAGATGACCTACTAACTGACGAACACAAGTTAGTTAGAGAAGCTGCAAGAGATTGGGTAAAAAGAGATGTATCACCTATAATTGAGGAATATGCTCAAAATGCTAAATTTCCAAAGCAAATTATTAAAGGCTTGGCAGATATAGGTGCATTTGGCCCCTACATCCCAGAAGAATATGGAGGTGCAGGCTTAGATCAAATTTCTTATGGTTTGATTATGCAAGAAATAGAAAGGGGTGACTCAGGTGTAAGATCTACAGCATCTGTTCAATCCTCTTTAGTAATGTATCCCATATGGAAATATGGAAATGAAGCACAGCGAAACAAATTCCTGCCAAAATTAGCCTCGGGTGAATGGATGGGATGTTTTGGATTAACGGAACCCGACCACGGATCTAACCCAGGAGGAATGACAACTAATTTTAAAGATATGGGAGATCATTATCTTTTAAATGGTGCAAAAATGTGGATTTCTAATGCTCCTCTCGCGCAAGTTGCTGTTGTATGGGCTAAAAATGAAGAAGGAAGAATACATGGTCTAATTGTAGAGCGAGGTATGGAAGGATTTTCTACTCCAGAAACTCACAACAAATGGTCTTTAAGAGCCTCCTCTACTGGTGAGTTAATCTTTGACAATGTAAAAGTTCCAAAAGAAAATTTATTACCAAATAAATCTGGCTTGGGAGCACCTTTAGGGTGTCTAGACTCTGCACGTTATGGAATAGCATGGGGAGCTATAGGGGCTGCTATGGACTGTTATGATACTGCTTTGCGTTACAGCAAAGAACGTATTCAATTTGGTAAACCTATTGGTCAATTTCAATTACAACAAAAAAAATTAGCTGAAATGATTACCGAAATCACAAAAGCACAGTTATTAACTTGGCGCTTGGGTGTTTTACGTAATGAAGGAAAAGCTACGACTGCTCAAATTTCTATGGCAAAAAGAAATAATGTAGATATGGCAATCAACATTGCTAGAGAAGCAAGACAAATATTAGGAGGCATGGGAATTAGTGGTGAATATTCTATTATGCGTCACTCCATGAATTTAGAAAGTGTAATCACCTATGAGGGGACTCATGACATTCATTTGTTAATTACAGGATTGGATATAACTGGCTTAAATGCTTTTAAATAATAGGCCATCTCTATGTTAATATTATGATTTTGAGAAGCTAAGAAGCTTCTCTCAAAAAGATATTCGGGCATCGCTTGCAGTTGGTGCCCTTTTTTTTATACTTAAAACAACATTTATTTTTAGGTTTTATACAATTTGATGAACAGCTATTATTACAAACAGATGATGTATTTGTAATTTTTATTATGGGATTTTCTAAACTGTAAAATACAATCATTTTAAGGTATACTAATGCTCAAAAATAAGTATTTATTTAGAATAAATAAAAATAATTTTTATCAATTATTTTAAAAAAATAACATAAAGTATCGTTAACATAAAATAAGTTTTTTGAATTTAGACCATAACAAATCTAAAGTATTAGTGTTCAATAAAGTAGCTGAGATTCCTACTATGGTTTGGGAAGAACTAAATTGTTCTCAAAACCTATATTTTTCATCAAACTATTTAGAGGCTTTAGAAAAAAATAATTCTCATTTATCCTTTTTTTACCTTGTGTTAAAAAACGAAAATGAAAAAGCTATTGCATTTGCAAATGCTCAGATAATTAACTTTCAATTTAGGTCATTAGAAAATGATACAACAAACTTTTTAAAAAAGATTACTTCAATCGGAAGAAGATTAACGATACTTCCCAAAAAAAAACCGCTCACAATTATTAACTGTGGAAACGCATTTGTAAGTGGTGAGCATGGAATTTTTATAAAGAACGGTGAAAATAAGAGACTTATTTTAAAGATAATATCTAAAGGAATTCTTCATCACACAGAAAATAATAATCGTGAAAATCCAATAGACATATTTATGGTGAAAGATTTTATAGCTGAATCTTTACCAATAACGAATGAACTGATGAATTTGGGTTATTATGCTATCAATATTGAGCCAAATATGATTTTAAAAATTAATCCAAAATGGCAAAATTTTGAGGACTACTTAATCGCATTAAAAACAAAGTTTAGAGTAAAGGCAAAAAAAGCTATGACGCTTAGTAATGATTTGGTTACAAAAGAAATTTCAGTTTTAAATTTTGATGAACACTTGGTTAAAATGACTGAATTGTATAAAAAAGTTGTAACAAAAGCAGAATTTAATTTAGGAGAATTTAATTTACAAACCTATAAAAGTCTTAAAGCTAAATTAGGGGATTCCTATATCCTAAAAACATACTGGATAGGCAATGAAATGATAGGATTTATGTCAGGGATGATTAATAAAAGTCATTTAGACGCTCATTATGTTGGAATAGATTATGAACTCAATAAACAATACGCAATATATCAAAGAATGCTTTATGATTATATTAAGATTGCCATAGCTCATAAAATCGAAATTTTAAACTTTGGAAGAACAGCTAGTGAAATCAAAAGTTCAGTTGGTGCAGTTCCTCAAGACTTGTCGGTGTATATTCGTCATAAAAAATCAATCAGAAATAAATTTTTAAAATTATTTTTACTAAAAATTCAACCTTCAGAATTCAAACAAAAATTTCCATTTAAAAAAAGTTAAAAAATCATGAAAACAATTGATGATTTAGTTAATATCCTAACATTAAAAAAAGAGGACCCTAGAACCTTTACAGGAATAAGTAAAACTATTGGTAATTCTAGAGTTTTTGGTGGTCAAGTTTTAGCTCAAGCTTTACATGCAGCCTATCAAACCATACCTAATAATCGTTTTGTTCACTCTCTACATTCTTATTTTTTACTCCCTGGCGATTTAACTATTCCAATAACTTTTAAAGTTACTGAAATGAGAAACGGTGGAAGTTTCTCTACTAGAAGAGTTACTGCGATCCAAAAAAATAATACAATTTTTATACTAGCAGCCTCTTTTCACAAAAAAGAAGAAGGATACGAACATCAAGAACCTATAAAAACATCTATCAAACAACCTGAAGAACTTTTAAGCTGGAGTGAATTACTTTCTCAATATGGGAATTTTATTCCTTCTCAGCTTCGAGACTTTTTAAGTATTGAAAGACCTATTGACTTTAAACCTGTTCAGATTTTGAATCCTATGGAAAGAAAAGATCTGCCTCCTGTTGAGGATATGTGGTTTAAATTAAAAGGAAACACTTCAGACTTAGAGCTAACATTGAAACACCAAATATTAACCTACATTTCAGATTATAATATTTTAAACGCTGCATTAAAGCCAAATGCTAGTAAGGCTAGTATTGGAAATACACAAATGGCTAGCTTGGATCATTCAATGTGGTTTTTTAGAGATTTTGATTTTAATGACTGGATGTTATTTTCTGTTGTTTCACCAAGTACTTCTGGAGCTAGAGGCTTAGCTACAGGAAATATTTTCACAAGAGACGGTATATTAATAGCTACTGTTGCACAAGAAGGATTATTAAGACCATTAAAAAATAAGTAGTATGAATGCTTTTACCTATGTATTAAGTGTGAATGGATTGCTTTTTCTTATGAGCATTATATTCTATTTTTTTCCACCAAAAAAAATAAACTATATCTATGGATATAGAACTAACCGAACAATGCTAAATGATGATATTTGGAACTTTGCAAACAGTTTATTTTGTATCACTCTCCTAAAGTATTCAGGAATTGCATTAGTAGTAATGATACTCATGATTTTGATAAATGAACCTTTAATGCTTCTTTGGTTACCAATGGCTTTTATGATTTTTACATTGCTAATTACTATCATTAGTGTTGAAAAAAAATTAAATGAAGAATTTGATAATGAAGGAAATAGAAAGACTAAAAAATAGTAATTAAAGAAAAAGAAAAGTTTCTTCCGGGTGCAGATATTCCAGAGGCAAATTCTCTAAAATGTTGATCAAATACATTACTAATCATTCCTTGTAACTTCCAATTTTTATTAAATCTATAACTACTATTAAACCCTAATGTTACCCAACTTGGTGAACCAAAATATTTATCAATATCTTCTGTAGCATTGTCGTTGACAATAGGAGTTAGATCATGATTATCGATACCTTCAGTAAAATTAAAATCAACAATATCTTTTTTAGAATTAAATCGAAAACTTGTACCTAATTGAAACTTTTTATTTGTGAAATTTACATCAAATTGACCAAATAAGGGTGGAATTGATGATAAGGGTTCTTTAGAATCATAAGTTCTCCCTTTTGTATAAGTAATAAATCCGTTAGTTGTAAAATATTCAGATAATTTACCTTGGTAACTCGCTGTATACCCATGAATATAAGCATTCCCTCTATTTTGATTGGCGACGATATTACCCATTTCATCATCATATAGCAATTGACCATTAAGAGATAAATTTCCATACATTGAGAAGTCATCTCTTATGATATAATGTTTTAATAAAGTATAATACGTATTAAACCCAAATCTAAATTTTTTATCATTGAAGTACTTTTGTATTCCTATTTCAGCACTATAAGCGTATTCAGGTTTTAGATGTATGTTTGGTACAGTAATATTTCCTGATTTTTCTCTAACTCTTCCTACATCATCTATGTTAGGAGATCTAAACCCCGATGAAATAACGGTATTTAACTGAGTGTTTTTATTGGGCTTGAAGACATAACCTAATGTTGCAGTAAAAGCAGAATTATCTAATTTAATATTAGTTTCAGGTAATATAATTATAGATTGATCTATCCATGAAGCTTTCAAATTTGTACGAGTAAAACGAACTCCAGTATTTAGTGTTGATTTAGCATTCAAATCCTCTCTATATCCTAGATATACTGCTGAACTTACATAGCTACTACCACCATCAGGATAGCGAGTCTGTACATTAAAATTATCTGAAATCCCAATGATATCATTTCCTAAAACATCTAAAGTTTTTCCGAACGCAGATGAATTAACATCATTGTGTAAGAATTCAAAACCATAAGTGAATGCTCTATTTTCATTCTTACTTAATGGAATCATAAAATCTCCATTAAAACTAAAGACATCAACATTCTCATTCCTATAAGATCTTTCTAGACTTGATAATTTTCTTTGTATTCTGGATTCTTTTATGTTTTGATATGCTAATGTAAATGTTCCTTTATCTAACCAAGACTTTCCTGGATTAATATCTAATTGAGGAGAGATTAACAATCGCTCTTGAGGACCATAATACCATTCTGCGAATTTCAGAGTTCCTTCATGTTTTTCATCTAATCTATCAAACCTAGGAATATTTGAAGATGTGGAATATTGGAAATTTAGTTTTAGTTCTGTTTTATCCGTTAGTGGAATAAAGAATTTTTGTAGCAGGTCTGTTTGGTTATAAGCCGTATTTCGCTGAAGGTTTTCATCAGAATTTTCAGTTGCTGTGCTAGAGTAAAAATCATTTGAATTTTCTGAATACAGAAAAACTTTACCCCAATTATTAAATCCATGAGAACGATTTTTTCCCATTTTTAAATCTCCAAAATCACTATAAGAAATACTTGTAAATGAGGCCCATTTTTTATTACCTATTTCTACTGAAGCATTATTTGTGATTTCATTATTTATAGAAGAATATCGATTAAAAAAACTGGAAGTAACCTTAGTTTTTTCAGATAATTTAGGAGTTTTAGTATAATAGTGAATCACTCCTCCTAGGGCATCAGATCCATAAATTACGGATGATGGTCCAAAAACAATTTCTGTTTTGTCTAATTGATTTGGAGCAACAGTAATGGCATTTTGCAAATGACCTTTTCTGTAAATAGCGTTATTCATTCTAACCCCATCTACCACTAACATAACCCTATTGGACTCCATACCTCTAATAACAGGGCTTCCTCCACCCATTTGAGATTTTTGAATCTTAACACCAGGAATAGCTGCTAATAAGTCAGCAGAGGTTTGTGGAGATAATTTTTCAATTTCTTTAGAGGTTAATACGGCAACTCTTTCTGCCACTCTATTTGTTTTTGCATCTCTTTTAAATACGGATAAAACTACCTCATCTAATTGTTCAGATTGTTTCGCTAAGTATAATGTGAAATTATTTTTTATAAGGTCCTTTGAAATACTTTTTAAAGCATATGAAATATGAGAAAAAAATAAAATGTCTTTTCCCTTTACTAAAGAAATGTCTACAATACCTTTTGAATTGGTAGAGGAATTAAAATAAGGTTCTTCAGTAAAAACATTGACATTATATATAGGCTTCCCAGTTTCTATATCTAAGACTTTTAACTCTTGAGCAAAAGATAAAAATGGTGTCAAAAAAAGTATTAAATATACTATAGTTCTCATTTACTAAATACTGTTTCTAAAACTGCTAAAGATTTAGGGATTCTAAATCCGCCCAAATGTAATTCAAAATAACGAATTAATGTTTGTAATAATCTTTGTCTTTCAGTCTTTGAAAAATTCATACAACCAACATTATCAAAATTTGTGCCTAAAAGCTTTTTGAACTGATTTATTTCATTTCCTTTGATAACTTCCCTAATTTGAAGGTTGTCTGTAAATAACCCCTCGCTTAAATGAAAGCCTTTTTTATCAGACTGAGAAGCGTCTGGATAAAAACCTAAAAATTTAGTTAGATTTAATAAAAAAAGTAAATGAAAATTAGATATTTGTGAATGAGAATCTAACCAAATAAGTGAATACTCAAGATATTCATATAATAAGGTGTTAGTTTCCTCCTCTTGAATTGCACTAGATAAAACCTCAGATAGAAATAATACTATAGATTGTTTTATTATAGAGGTATATATAGTTTCGTATACATGAATTACTTGAGCTTCTTTTAATAGTTGTAAGTTTCTTTTTTCCTGATGACTAAAAATAATTAAAAGCTGATTTAATGGCTGAAAGTAAGCTGTTCTTAGCTTTCCTTTTTTCGATTTTAAAATTCCTTTTAACAAGAAAGAAACTAAACCTACTTCTTTAGTATAAAGTCTTACGATTAAACTAGTATCACTGTATTTAATAGTACTAATAACAATCGCTTTAGATGATAGTATTGCCATTAATTGATGATTGCTATTTTTGTAGTTGATGTTTCTGAAGCATCTTCGTTAGCTAATAGAACTATGTAGATTCCTGAAGCCACGTATGTTCCTGCCAAATTCTTTTTATCCCATATCACTTTTCCACCTTGCAATTGTTGACCTTCTACAACATTGGACTCATACACTAAATTACCAGCAACATCCAAAATTTTCACATTAGTCCCTTTTGGTAAATTTGTCCCGTTTCTCCCATCAATAGTTACTATATTATGAAACTTTCTAACTGGATTTGGATATGCATATACTTCTCCTAAAGAATCTCCGAATGGAGCTACATTGCTGTTGTAAGCAACAATGCCTTTATCCGTTGCAAAAAATACTTTTCCAGTATCTTTATCAACTGCAATCTTTACTATTCTATCTGAAGGAATAGGAGAATTTTGCTTGCTAAAATTAGCAATTGTATTCTGACCACTAGGATTAGTATAGGTGACGCCTCCATTTTCAGTCCCAAACCATTTATTATTCGCACCATCAACAGCAATAGTATTTACAGTTTCATCTCCTAATAATTTTCTTGGTGTTCCATCATCTAAAATAATAATTGGTTGGGCATCTAACACATCAGCATCAAAAACTCCAGATGCATTATTAAAAACTACCAATCCAGAAATAGTTCCAATCCAAATTCTGTTTTCAGTGTCTGATGCTAAACTTAATACTCTCCTATTAGGCAAACTCCCTTGAGTTGGTGAAGCTGTTAAACCTTTTACTCTATTTCCATTCTCATTAAAAGCGATAACTCCATCTCCACGTGTTCCAATCCATAGGGTATTATTTCTATCTATTATTATGTCTGAAAGCCCAAAAGATAGGTTAGGTTTTCCAGCACTAATATTAAATTCAGTCCATGAGCCATTAGAAAATTTCTTTAACTCTTTCTGCCCAAGGTTGGTAAGCCACAAATTACCTTGACGGTCAAATACAGACCCGGAAATTCTAATTGTAACACTATTATTTATTGGATCTGTGTCATATAGATTTTCTAAAGGACTATTTAAATTATTATAAAAATTTGAGATTTCATTGTTTTCAACTACAAACAAACCTCCTGTCTTGTATGTATCAATCATACTTGTAGAACCAAAACTACTGATGTAGGCTTTATCTTCATTAGATGGGTCTAATGTAACATGAACAAGCCCCGGAAAAGAATTGTCACTTTCATTTTCTTCTGTGTACCAATTTTCTCCATCATAATGACTATACCCTAAATTTGGTTGAACAGGAGCCATAGTTCTGTCATATCCTCCATAAACTGCCCATAGATGATTATTTTTTGCTGTGACTGAAAAAATATCATTTGATACTGGACCCTCTGGGTGAATTTCTAAGAAAACAGGGGTCGTTAAAGAGGAAGAAGATAAAACCCCAAATTGTTTTGTAGCTAATAAAAGTTGATTATTCTCTGTATATGCAGTGTTTAATGTGTAATCAAAATCACCATCTGCATTATTTTGAAAAACCAAATTTAACTGGGTATCATATACCTCTACTGAGCTATTAAAAGCTACCGAAAGATGAGTTGAAGAACTTTTCAATCCATTAACAGTACCGGAAAAACTTGTAATAAGTTCTAATTCATTTATTTCATTTACTTCATACAACTGAGTATTTAATATGGTATAGAGTTTATCATTGAAAACTGTAATATTTTTAAAATTATTATTTGCAGATGTAATCAAACTCCAGTTATTGAAATCAATTAAATTAGGGTTATTTCTATCTGCATGGAAAATACCATTTGCTGTAGCTGCATAAATTTGGTTGTTGAAAACGGTTATTTCAATAATGTTTATATCAGATGAATTGTTTCCAACAAAGAAAGTATCACCAAATTCTAATTGTAAAATATCGTATTCAACAATGGCAAACGAGGTGGATAAATAAAGCTTACCTTGGTCTTCGAAAATAGCATTAATGCTTTTTGCTCCGGTTTGATTGAAGCTCACAATATCAGAAGAAATTGTAATACTACCATCAGAATCAATAACTTCAATTAACCCATTTTCATATCCAATAACTAATCTATCGGTTTCTGTACTGTAATGAATGGCTGAAGTGGTCTCACCAGACAACCCCTGAATCGAAGATAGTTTTTCTGTTTCTTCAGTTATAAAATCATAAGTAAACATTGCATTGTCTGTTAATGCATATAACATGTTATCTACTTTAATAAGATCTTTAACATTGTTGTATGAATAAAAATCTTCCCAAGCATCACTATAATCTACTTGAGCCACTAAAGAAAATGTTGAAAAACTAAAGAATATGAGAAGTCTCTTAAACATGTAAATAAATTGATGTCAAATATATTTATTTCTTGTAACAATAACGATAAATCTATTACATTAGTACAAAGAACAATAAAAATGAATATAGAAATTGAAAGGAAGTTTTTAGTAAAAAATAATGAATTCAAAAAAATGTGTTATGATAAAAAACACATTACACAAGGATATCTGAACTCCAATAAAAAAAGAGTTGTTCGGGTCAGAATAATTGACGATTTGGCTTTTTTAACTATTAAAGGGGTATCAGATGCGAGTGGGACTACTCGGTTTGAATGGGAAAAAGAAATTGATCTAAAGGATGCTAAGGAATTAATAATTCTTTGCGAAAATGGAATTATTGAAAAAAATAGATTTTATCACAAATTAGGGAATCATATCATCGAAATCGATGAGTTTTTAGGGAAAAATAAAGGGTTAGTTATCGCAGAAATAGAACTCAAAAATAAAAATGAGACTTTTTTAAAACCTAATTACTTGGGAATTGAGGTAACAAATGATAAAAAATATTATAATTCTAGCCTTTGCTTAAATCCATTTAAAAATTGGACAAAAAAAACCTCGAACTAAAAGTTCGAGGAATTTAATAAATCTACCCCCTAAAATAAGATTTATTTAACTTAAATGAAAAATATTAAATATTTAACCCTAAGTTAACACAAAGATATAGAAATAATATTAAAATAATAACCTTAATATAAATTATTTATAAATTTATAGTAAATCTACATAGGTAAAATATATTTATAAATACATGCATAATGACATGCACTCCCTAACAAAACAAAAACATGGAAAATAGCATGATTGTATTTAATTCTTTTTGATGAATAAAGTAATGCTCCCACAGTATAAAAAATACCCCCTGCAAACAACAACTGTAAGCCATTTATTGAAAAAGCATTTATTAAAGGTTTAATAACAAGAATGATTTGCCATCCCATTAAAATATACATTATTGTAGAAAGCTTATCATAACGACCCGTGTAAAAAAGTTTTAATACAATTCCAACAAATGCAAAAGCCCAAGTACAACCAAAAACGAGCCACCCTAGTGCACCCTCTAATACAATAATTGTAAATGGAGAATATGTCCCTGCTATTAAAACATAGATGGCAGAATGATCAAAAATATTTAACTTCCTCCTTATTTTTGGATCTATTGACGCATGATAAAATGTTGATGCGGCATACAATACAACTAAACTTATCCCAAAAATAATAATGCTTAAAGGTTTCCAAAATCCATTAAAATGAAATGATTTAATTACTAAGAAAGGTAATCCAATGATACTCATAAATAAGCCAAAAGCATGAGTTAATATATTTAATTTTTCCTCATTTTTAGAATATTTGGGGTTTAATATCTCTTTCATTTGGCTCTATTTGTATCTTTCATGTATAACGAGTCAGATGATAATTCGTTGTGTATTATTTGAAATATTTTTTCTTTTAATTTTTCTGCATCCTCAAACTTAAGCCCTTTTGTGTCTATAAATCGGTGTTGACGGATTCTAAAAGTTCCTGTACCACCTTTTAAAAAATCCCAAGAAAATAATCGTTTACAATCATAATAGGTTTGGGGCACTATTGGAATTTGATGTTGTATGGCTAAACTAAATGCTCCGTTTTTAAATGGCGCTAAAATTACATCTTCAGTTGGGACTAATCCCTCAGGAAAAATTCCAATACTAGTTCCTCCTTGGAGCCTCTTTTTAGCCATAGCAAAAACTCTTTTTCTGCTTTCTGGGCTACTTCTATCTACCATGATTACGGCTCGCTTGTAAAAAAATCCAAAAATAGGAATCTTTACTAATTCCTTTTTCCCAACAAACACAATCGGATTTTTACTTAAAACTATCAGCACAAAAGGGTCCATTAATGAGGCATGATTAGGACAAAACATATAACTTTTATCTCTATCTAAAATCTCATCTAATTGCTTATCTATTCTAAAACCCATTCCATATACCAATACATGAGCCCAACCTCGTATTAATTTCCAAAAAGTTGGATAATAACTTTCTTTTATTGTTAAAACGAATAAAAAGGGAGACATTAATAAAACAGTGATCAGTATTAAAACATAAAACCAAAGCCTCCAAACCAGTAGAAAAGGTGTTTTTAATAAATTCATAATAACGAATGTAGTAATATTCTTTTGTTTGATTGAGTTTATCTTGAAAACTGTATTTTTGTTTTAATAAATTAAAAAAAATGTCTAGAATATTAACAGGAGTTCAAAGTACAGGAACACCACATTTAGGAAATCTTTTAGGGGCCATTTTTCCTGCTTTAGAAATGTCTAATAAAGCAGAGAATGATGCATTTTTATTTATTGCTGATATGCATTCTCTTACTCAAATTAAAAATGGAGATACGCTGAGAGAAAACACTTACAGTACAGCTGCAACTTGGCTAGCTTGTGGTTTAGATATTAATAAAACTGTTTTTTATAGACAAAGTGATGTTCCGGAAGTAACTGAACTTACATGGTATTTAAGTTGTTTTTTCCCTTATCAAAGGTTAACACTAGCTCACAGCTTCAAAGATAAAGCAGATCGATTGGCTGACGTAAATTCTGGGCTTTTTACTTATCCAATGTTAATGGCGGCAGATATTCTTTTGTATGACGCAGAAATTGTTCCCGTTGGAAAAGATCAACTCCAACATTTAGAGATATCTAGAGATGTCGCCAACCGTTTTAATAATATTGTGGGTGAAACTTTGGTTCCTCCAGTTGCAAAAATTCAGGAAGAAACAAAATTAGTTCCTGGAACTGATGGAGAAAAAATGAGTAAGTCTAGGGATAATATTATAAATATTTTCTTGCCTGATAAAAAGTTAAGAAAACAGATAATGTCTATAAAAACAGACAGTAAATCTCTTGAAGACAAAAAAAATCCAGATACTGATACAATTTTTGCTTTGTATAAATTATTGGCATCTAGAGGTGAAATAGCTGAAATGAGAATAAAGTATGAGGGAGGAAACTATGGCTATGGTCATGCAAAACAAGAATTATACGAGCTTATCATAGATAAGTATGCTATTGTCAGAGAGCGTTATTTCTATTATATGGAAAATAAAAATGAAATCGACAAAGCCTTAGAAATTGGAGCAACTAAAGCAAGAAAAGTTGCGGGTGATGTTTTAAAAAGAGTTCGAAAAAAAATAGGCTATTAAAAATCGCTATTATTAGCTTTTTTTAAGGTTTTAAAAACCCCATTGACAAACAACACCACCCATTAAAGCTATTGAAACAATCCAATATCCGGCATTTATTACAACATATTTAATAGATTTTCTCTCAAAAATTGCTTGTATTGCTAAAATAGGTAATATGAAAAATATCCCTACTAAGACACCATGAATAACACCATGTTTAAAAGTTCTGAAGCTATTTCCGTGCTTTGACATGAAATCATTAAAATAAGCTAGTCTATCGCCTGTTAAATCTGAGGCCCCTTCCATCAATGAAGAATAAACTCCAGTTTGATGAATCACTATAAATTGCAAGAAAAAAGCTAAAGAAAAACTAAAAAGATAGAATAGAGTAAAAATTAAAATCAGATTGGTTGTCTTCAAGGAGTCTTCAGAATGCCCCAATAATTTCATCAAAGGTTTTTGAAAAAGAAAAGGACCGTACCATATAAAACCAACCAATAAAGGTATAAAAGCAGCAATTGCTAGAGTTAAAAAATTAACCTCCATTTTATATAAGATTTATTTACAATCAAATATAATAAAAAATAACTCTTTTAAATTATAGATTCGTGAGGTAAAAAAACTTGTTGAGATTTTTTTATCTTTACGTTTAATTAATTCTCAATGATTTTGCAATAGCTTCTAATTCAAAAAGAAATTCTCTTTTATTTACTGAAGGTGCATAAGTGAATCCTTCAACAACTATGAGTCTATCATTTTTTTGATCAATAATGGCATAATTTAAAAAAGGACCTGCCATAAAATCATTTTTAACCTCCCACTTCCCTCTAGTTTCAAATGCATTATTTCCAAATATTTCTGTTTTTACAGTTAAAGGAGTATAAGCTGCTTCGGTAATCATGTACATTCCTTCTTTAGATCCCGGAATATATTTCTCCCCAATTTCATCTCTCATAGAAACTATATTTTCTTGAGAAATTGTTTTTTCATTTAATGGTAAAGAATACACTATAATATTATTATTCCCTGCACCTCTAGCTATTCCGCTTTTTAAATGCTGTCTCAACCATAGAAATTCGCCTGTATCATCTACAGTTTTAAATTCTTTTGGAATTGTTAATGATATATTTAAATTTTTAAGGGTCTTATACATAGAATCATTCACTCTCTTATTGTAAAAAACACGCTGCATTAACTTAATGTCTGAATTTTTAAAGGTTTGTATCAACGCTTTCATATTCTTCTTCAAGACCGCCTGAAGCCCTAACTTGTCTTTTGAAGAAACATAGACAATTGTCTGAGGACTAGCATATTTATTGTAGACTGTCGAAAAGCTTTCTTTATCACTCAATTCAACGATAAGAATATTTCGATTACTTCGCATCATCGATGAAAATCCATTTGGAGCCACGTGACCAATCGATAGTGTTCTCTCAGGTTGAGGTAAGCCTACCATTAATTTACCAAAAGAGTTTCTAATTTCATCTCCAATAGCACCAGTCCATAAAGAGCCTTTTGCCACTACTGTAACTTTATTATAGGCCCCAACCGATCTTGGCAGCACAACTTTATTATCCATACATGAGATAACTAAAAAAGTAATAAATAGAATTGTAATTATTTTTTTCATGCGATTAACTTTTAAATATTTTAAGTTTTTTTCCCGGCTGAATATTTTTACCACTCCAAATATTATTCCATTCTTTAATTTGATTCACAGAAACTTTTTTAAATTTTTTAGCAATAGTCCAAAGAGAGTCTCCTTTTTTAACAATATAAATTGTAGGATTTTTTTTAGATGTATTATTATTTGCAGTTGTACTTGAAGATTTTGAAACACGTAATCTTTTAGGATATATACTTAAACGTTGTCCAATTCTTAAATTATTATTTTTAAGCCCATTCCATCTTTTAATATCACTTACCCTGACTCCGTACTTGTAGGCAATTTTACCTAAATAATCACCATTTCTGACCCTGTATCGAATCCTTTTATCCATCTCAAAATATTGAGGCAAAGGTTTCTCTCTTTTTGCCATATCTGAATCAACAAGAAGATATAGCGCTTCCTCATTTTGCAGAAAATCACCCACTTGTTTTGATGGTATTCTTAGACTATAATTTCTGCCCTTTACATAAGGTATAATGTCTAACTTATATTCTGGATTTAATAATTGCAGCATAGCGGTTGGTATTCCGGTTTGTTCGGTAATCTGATCAAAGCTTACTGTTTTTTTTACTAGAATAGTATCGGTTTCAAAAAAATGAATTTTTGGGGCACTACCAGTTAATTTGTGTTCTTGAGCATAAGTAAATAAATACATTGTTGCATAAAAAGCAGGAACATAACCTGCAGTTTCTCTTGGTAAAAATGGTCTAATATTCCAGTAGTTTTTATACCCTCCGGATCTTCTTATTGCCTTACTAACATTTCCTGGCCCAGAGTTATAAGCAGCAAGAGCCAAATCCCAGTCTCCAAATATTCTATATAAATCATTTAGATACTTACATGCAGCAATTGTTGCTTTGATTGGATCTTGTCTTTCATCTACGTAAGAGCTAACCTTTAATTTGTATTGTTTTCCTGTTGGATACATAAATTGCCATAAACCCGTAGCACCAACCCTAGACTTTGCTTTTGGCTTCAAAGCAGATTCAACTAAAGCCAAATATTTCATTTCTAAAGGAATATCATATTGGTCTAAATACTTTTCAATTATTGGAAAATAATACGCTGCCCTAGCCATAAAATTTGGGTAATATTTCCTTCTATTTTTTAAATAGGATTTAATTATTTTCTCTAATGCCGGATTGTAGGCAAGATGAAAAGGAGTGGTTTCATTAATTTTTGAAAGTCTATCTTTTAATAAGTTAACATCCAGAGGTATTTCTGAAACATCTGTAGTATCTATATTAGAGATGTAATATTCCCTAATTTCATCCATGAAAACAGATTGAAGTTGGTTTTCTAAAACTAAACTGTCTATACGAGCGATGTCTTTAGTTGAGTACAGCGTCTCTTCTAACGATTGATTCGCAGCATCTTTATTAATGATAATACTGTCTTTTTTAACTTGTGAAATAGCAAATGTTGAAAGTAAAAAGAGCGCTAAAAAATATTGTTTTTTCATTTATTAAAATTGTAATTCTACACCAATTGGACAATGGTCGGAATGTTTTGCATCAGGTAAAATAAATGCTCTTGAGATATTTTCCTTTAAGGGTGCTGAAACCATATTGTAGTCAATTCTCCAACCTTTATTATTCGCTCTAGAATTAGCCCTATAACTCCACCAACTATAATGATGAGGTTCTTTATTTAAATAACGAAAACTATCTATAAATCCATTCTCTATAAAGTTACCAATCCATTGTCTTTCTTCTGGCAGAAACCCTGAAACTCCTTTCATTTTTGGATTATGAATATCTATTGCTTTGTGACAAATATTATAATCTCCACAAATAACTAAATTAGGAATTTCTTTCTTCAAGTTGTTAAGATACTCTTGAATTTTGTCCATATAATTAAACTTAAAATCTAATCTTAAATCATTCGTTCCGGAGGGTAAATACATGCTCATTACAGAAACATTGTCGTAATCTACTCTAATGTTTCTCCCTTCAAAATCCATGGTTTCAATTCCGGTTCCATATTCAATATGATTTGGCTCTTGTTTACAAAAAACAGCAACTCCAGAATATCCTTTTTTTTGTGCAGAAAACCAATATTGATAGGGATATCCAGCAGATTTAATAACTTCAGCATCTACCTGATCTTGCTGTGCCTTTGTTTCTTGAATACAAATAACATCTGGATTTGCAGATTGTAACCAATCTAACATTCCTTTTTTAATGGCTGCTCTAATTCCGTTTACGTTGTATGAGATGATTTTCATGTTTAATTAATAATCTTAGATTTCTTATAAAACAACCAAGTTACTTGTTCTTTTCTTCCTGTTTGAGCGTCTAACGTTTTTACTCTTGGTGATAAAATAAAAGCAATTCCTAAATTTATAATGATAGTGTAAAAGTTAGGCTCATATTCTAAAATTTTATAAATAAAGAATCCTATTAAAACAATTAATAGTGGAAAAATTAAACTATAATATTTGGTGTATTTCATTGATTTGGTATTAAATATCCATTTCTGGAATTTCTCCCTCTATAATTAAAGTTCCTTCGGTTGCATTTTGAATAACTTCAACACTAACACTAGGAGCTCTTTCTAATAAATAGAACTGATTGTTTTTAATTTCTAAGACCGCTAAATTGGTAACTACTTTAGTTACACAACCAACTCCAGTTAAAGGTAAAGAGCATCTTCTCAATAATTTAGATTCGCCACGTTTGTTCGTGTGCATCATGGCTACAATAATATTATCTGCAGAAGCTACTAAATCCATAGCACCACCCATTCCTTTTACCATTTTACCTGGAATTTTCCAATTGGCAATATCACCGTTTTCAGATACTTCCATTGCTCCTAAAATTGTTAGATGAACGTGTTTCCCTCTAATCATAGAAAAACTAGTTGCAGAGTCGAAAAAACTTGCTCCTGGCATTGTAGTAATTGTCTGCTTACCAGCATTAATTATATCTGCATCTTCCTCCCCCTCAAAAGGAAACGGACCCATTCCAAGAACACCATTTTCACTTTGAAACTCTACTTCAATATCGTCTCTTACAAAGTTAGCGACAAGCGTAGGGATCCCAATACCTAGATTTACATAATAGCCGTTTTTTACTTCTTTAGCTATTCTTTTAGCTATTCCGATTTTATCTAACATAACTAACTTCTTTTTCTAACAGTTCTTTGCTCTATTCTTTTTCCAAACTTCTCTCCCTGAAAAATTCGTTGTACAAAAATCCCAGGAGTATGAATTTGATTTGGATCTAAAACTCCTAGAGGCACTAACTCTTCAACCTCTGCTACAGTTATTGTTGCTGCTCCACACATTAATGGATTAAAATTACGAGCAGTTCCTTTAAATATAAGATTCCCCGCGGCATCTCCTTTCCAAGCTTTTACAAAAGCAAAATCAGCCTTAAACGCGGGCTCTAAGACATACATTTTCCCATCAAACTCTCTAGTTTCTTTACCTTTTGCAACTTCAGTACCATAACCGGCTGGAGTATAAAAGGCAGGAAAACCTGCTTGAGCCGCTCTACATTTTTCTGCTAAAGTACCTTGTGGTGTTAACTCAACTTCTAGTTCTCCAGACAACATTTGCCTTTCAAACTCATCATTTTCTCCAACATATGAAGAAATCATTTTATTTATTTGTTTGTTTTGTAATAATAGTCCTAATCCAAAATTATCAATACCTGCATTGTTAGAAATACATGTTAAATTTTCAATTCCTAATCTAACTAACTCTGAAATAGCATTTTCCGGTATTCCACATAAGCCAAAACCTCCTAACATGAATGTCATGTTATTTGTAACGCCTAATAATGCTTCCTTAACATTATCTACTTTTTTATTAATCATTTCATCTTTTTTTGAATTCTTTAACCCGTTAAAATGGAAAGTCGTACAATATTAAAAATCTGTATCGTCATCTACAGATGGTCTTTTTTTAATTAGATTTTCTTTGCCTACAGGTTCTTTACCACAATTTGTATCTATTCCTACATACTCAGGTTTTTCAAAATCTTCTTCACTAATATTTAAGCTTTTGTCTGCATATACTTTCTTCATAAATAATGCCCAAGTTGGGAGTGACATCGTAGCTCCTTGACCCTCTGCAATATTTTCAAAATGAACAGCTCTATCTTCACCTCCAGTCCAAACACCTGTGGCTAAATTTGGCACAACTCCCATAAACCAACCATCTGTGTGATTTTGAGTAGTACCAGTTTTACCAGCTATTGGATTGGTGAATTTATAAGGAAACCCTGTAATAATATCTTTATAATAGTGTGCTGAAGTTCGAAGTCTTACTCCTGACCCTGCTGTAGTTACTCCTTTAAGTAACTCTAATACTACAAAGGCCGATTCTTCACTCAAAACTTCTTTCGTTTCTGGAGTAAAATCTGCTAAAACTGTACCGTTTTTATCCTCAATACGTAATAGCATGTTCGGTTCAACTCGCATTCCTTTGTTGGCAAAAGTTGCATAAGCACCAGTCATTTCCATTAGAGATAGTTCTACGGAGCCAAGTGCGATTGATGGTGATTTAGGAATCCTACTTTCGATACCTGCAGATTTTGCTAAACGAACTACATTTTCTGGAGTTACCATATCTATTAATCTTGCTGATATAACATTTATAGATTTTGCTAAAGCTTCTTTTAGAGAAATTTCATCTCCATACTTCTCACCAGAATTTTTTGGTGTCCAAGCCTTAGGAATACCAAACCTCCCTTTTGGAATGGTATAAGGTGTATTTGAGAATTTTTCACATGGCGATAAGCTTAACTGATTTATGGCAGTAGCATATACGAATGGTTTAAATGTAGAGCCAACTTGCCTTTTCCCTTGTTCTACATGATCGTATTTAAAGTATTTATGATTAATCCCACCTACCCAAGCTTTAATTTGACCTGTTTGTGGCTCTATAGATAACAAGCCCGATCTTAAAATAGTTTTATAATATTTTATTGAATCATTAGGGGACATTATGGTATCTACCTCCCTTTGATCATTCCATGAGAAAACTCTCATGTCTGTTGATGCATTAAAGGCTGAATCTATTTGTTTGACTGAATATCCATTTTTTTTCATCCTTCTGTAACGATCAGATCTTTTTCTTGCTCTTTGATATATACCGTCTATTTGCTCCTCTTCTAAGTCATAAAATGGAGCTGTTTCATTTTTTTGTTGTTCTTTGAAAAAGTAACTTTGAAGGTTAGACATATGCTCTTGAACTGCCTCCTGAGCATATTGTTGCATCCTAGAGTCTAGCGTTACATAAATTTTTAATCCGTCTCTATTTATGTTGTATGAATCTCCGTTAGGTTTTGGATTGTTCTTTACCCATTTTTTCAAATACCCACGAAGATATTCTCTAAAATAGGTTGCTAATCCATCATTATGACTTTCTGGAGTGAAATTTATTTTTAACGGTAACTTTTGAAGTGAATCTTTTTCTTCTTGAGAGATAAACTCATTTTTTGCCATTTGAGCAAAAACCACATTCCTTCTTGTAAGTGATTTCTTTTTTGAAATTTCTCTATTAGGGTTAAACTGACGTGGATTTTTTAACATCGCAACTAAAATAGCCGACTCTTGGATATCTAAGTCTTTAGGCTCTTTACCAAAATAAATTCTAGAAGCCGAGCGAATCCCAATGGCATTAAAAAGAAAGCCCTGGGTATTTAAATACATAGCTATAATCTCATTTTTAGTATATTGTCGTTCTAACTTGGTGGCTACAATATACTCTTTAACTTTTTGAGTTAACCTTTTTAGTGTGCTACTTGACCCTCCTTTATTAAATAAATTTTTTGCTAATTGTTGTGTAATTGTACTAGCTCCTCCACCTTTTCCCAGTTTTACAACAGCTCTTGCCAATCCTCTAAAGTCTATTCCGGAATGTTCATAAAATCGCTCATCTTCAGTTGCGATTAGGGCATTTACAAGATTATCTGGAAGATCTTTAAACCCTACAGGAGTTCTGTTTTTAAATGCATACTTCCCAAGAGTTACCCCGTCTGAGGAGATGACTTCAGTAGCTAAATTTTTTTCTGGGTTTTCTAATTCTTCGAATGTTGGCAACTCACCAAAAATACCCCAAGAGGCTAATAAAAATATCAGTAAAACAGATGTGAAACCTCCTAAAACCATCACCCAAAATCGTCTGATGTATTTTTTAAAATTTGTTTGTTTCTTTTTTTTCATTCTAATTTACTTTTTCAATTCTAAGACCAACATCTGTAATTCCATGTAATTTATTAATTCCATTTACCTCTCCATTTCTTCTCATAGCTTGCCATATTGAAAAAGAGTGCTGCCCTGAAGTTGGAAAAATAATATTTTCTTTCAAAATAAGTTTACTGTGTTTAATTTCTGAAATTCCAATTCCTAAAAATTTTCCATTTTTATCTGTCATTTTATATTGAAGTGTATCAACAATTTTCTTGCCATTTGGAAAAATAGCATGAGTAATTAAATATAAATTACTGTATTGATAATTCTTATTGTTTCTAATATTAATGTAAATATTGTTTCTTGATATTGTATCACTAATTTGAAACTTGAAGTCTAATGATTCCACTTGTGACCAACTATTATTTTTGAGTGATTTATATTCATCAAAAACGCTATTGGAATCACAAGAAACAAAAGTAAATAATATTCCTAAAATAAGAATTAATCTCTTACTGTTTTTGATTACTATTACCATTTGGCTTAGGTTTTCTTCTCTTGTTTTGTGGCTTATTTTGATTATTATTTCTTTTCTGGGTGTTTGGTGATTTGTTATTTGACTGATTAGAATTCTTAGGTTTTTGTTGTCTTTTTGAATGAGAAGATTTAGCACCTACAGCCGCTTTATTTCTGTTTTGATTTTTTCTGTTCCTTCTTCTACTCTTTTTTGGAACATCAAAACGCGTAAGACTATCTTGACCAACCACATTCTCAAAATCTATTGTAACTAGCTCTTCTATTTCAGATTCATATTCTTCTAGCGGAATTGCTACTTCATTGTTTTTATTTAAATCAATAATTTCTAATACCTGCTCTAAACTCAATTTAAACCATTTAGATCTATTTTCCTTATAAGTATACCACAGAGTTTTTTTAAAGATATCCATTTTTACAAATTCTGCATCTCCTTTTTCAGTCTTTAAAATTTTCTCTTGTTTTGGAAAATCATTTAAAGCATCTAAATAAGTGTCTAACTCAAAATTTAAACAACATTTTAATTTACCACATTGACCCGCTAATTTTAATGGATTCAAAGACAGCTGCTGATATCTGGCTGCTGATGTTGTTACTTTTCTGAAATCTGTAAGCCATGTAGAACAACATAGCTCTCTTCCACAAGAACCAATACCTCCTAAGCGAGCAGCCTCCTGTCTTGCTCCAACTTGTTTCATTTCTACTCGAATTGAAAAAGCCCCTGCTAAATCTTTTATAAGCTGTCTAAAATCTACTCGAGTATCTGCAGTGTAATAAAAAGTTGCTTTGTTTCCATCTCCTTGATATTCAACATCAGAAAGTTTCATTTTTAACCCCAATCTTCCTAAAATCTCTCTGCCCCTTTTTTGAGTTTCTAATTCTCGGTTTCGTGCTTTTTCCCAAACTTCAATATCTCTTTGAGAGGCTTTTCTGTAAATTTTCTTTACCTCTTCGCTGTCAAAAGATACTTTTCTTTTTTTCATTTGTACTTTCACCAATTCTCCACCTAAAGAAACAATCCCAATATCGTGCCCTGGAGATCCTTCAACTGCAACAACATCTCCCATTGATATGGTTAATTTTTCTGTATTTTTAAAAAAGTGCTTTCGCCCATTTTTAAAACGAACTTCATAAATATTGAAAGGAATTTCATTACTTGGCAATGTCATGTTAGACAACCAATCAAATACTGATAATTTTTCACAACCTCCTGTTGTGCAACTTCCATTGCTTTTACACCCTTTTGGTTTACCGTCTTCTCCAGTACCACAACTTCCACATGCCATAACGTAATATATTTTTAGAAGCCTAGGCTTCTTAGAGTTCTTATTGATTTTTTAGCTTAATAGCCTTCTCTTAGCTTGCTAAAAAAGACCTTAACATACTTCATTAATTGTCTTGGTATAAAATTTTAGCAGTATTAACTAACGAGTAAATATACGGAATCTTACACAATGATTAAATTGTAAAAAACATAAAAAAATTGAACTGAATTTATATGCACTATTTGTTTTTTTCACTTCTTAAACTTCAGTTTTTCTGATCTCCCTTTTTTAAAAATTTTATTGCTAGCATGAATTCCTTTTCTGAGTTCTTTCTGCTCCTCGTATGACAATTGAATGACCTCTTTACATTCTGTAGAGCAGGTAGTCTCCATCTTTTCTGAGCAGTCAGTACACTGAATAAACAATAAATGACATGCTTCATTTGCACAATTCACATGATTGTCGCAAGGGTTTCCACATTGATGGCAGTTGGCAATTACATCCTCTGATATTTTCTCTGCTCTTCGATGGTCAAATACAAAGTTTTTCCCAATAAACTTATTTTCTAATCCTTTAGATTTTACTTGTCTAGTATACTCGATAATTCCTCCCTCTAATTGAAAAACATTTTTAAATCCTTTGTGCTTGTAATATGCCGAAGCTTTCTCACATCGAATACCTCCTGTACAATACATCAGTAGATTTTTATCACTTTTATTGCTTTTTAATTCTTCCTCAATGATGTCCAATGAATCACGAAACGTGTCAACATCAGGAGTAATTGCTCCATCAAAATGACCAATTTCACTTTCATAATGATTCCTCATGTCTACACAAATAGTGTTAGAATCGTTTAACATAGCATTAAATACTTCTGCGTTTACATGAACTCCTTTAGCAGTTACATCAAATGTTTTATCATCTAAACCATCGGCAACTATCTTATCTCTAACTTTTACTTTTAATTTTAAAAATGATTTATTGTGGTGCTCAATAGCCACATTTAATCGAATTCCTTTTAAAAAAGAAATTGAATCTAATTGATTTTTTAAGGCTAAAAAATTCTCTGAGGGAACGGATAATTGAGCATTGATCCCTTCAAAGGAAACATAGGTTCTACCCAATACATCCAGAGTATGCCATTCTAAAAATAATTTATCTCTAAATAATTGTGGGTTTTCTATCTTATGGTATTGATAGAATGAAATTGTGATGCGATCTTTTCCAGCCTCATCTATTAATGCAGCGCGTTCTTTAGCGCTTAACTTATTGTACAGTTGCATGCTATACCAAATTCGTTAAACAATCTATTTTGTCTTTTACAGACTTTCACCCACAAAACTAGCATAATTTTTAATAGTAGGTTAAAAATTCAACATTTCCTTTGTATTTGAAAAATTTTTAAATTTTATCTATTTCTTACCCCTATTAATTGAAGTCTTCAAAACATTTTTTAGCATCTTTGTACCTTGTTAATTAAAAATCTGTGAATTAGGTGTTGAATTGAACCCAATCACGAAAAAAATTAAAATAGTATACTATGAAAATCGCTTTAGTGGGTGCTACCGGAATGGTAGGAAATGTAATGCTTCAAGTATTAGCAGAGAGAAACTTTGAGATAACTGAATTAATACCTGTAGCTTCCAAAAGATCTGTTGGAAAACATATTTTGTTTAAAAATAAAGAGTATACTATCGTTAGCTTACAGGATGCCGTAAATAAACAGCCAGATATTGCATTATTTTCCGCTGGGGGTGATACTTCTATTGAATGGGCTCCAAAATTTGCAGCGGTTGGAACTACAGTCATCGATAATTCTTCTGCTTGGAGAATGGATCCAGAAAAAAAACTAGTTGTACCAGAAATTAATGGTGATGTTTTAACTAATAATGATAAGATTATTGCCAATCCAAATTGTTCTACTATTCAATTAGTTATGGCGCTCTCTCCACTTCATTTAAAATATAAAATGAAACGTGTGGTTATTTCCACCTATCAGTCTGTTTCTGGAACTGGAGTAAAAGCGGTTCAGCAGCTGGATAATGAAGAAGCCGGAATAAAAGGCGAAATGGTATACCCCCATCCCATCGGAAGAAATGCATTACCGCATTGCGATATTTTTTTAGAAAATGGCTACACTAAAGAAGAAATGAAATTAGTAAAAGAACCTAAGAAAATTTTACGCGATAGTACTTTCTCTGTTACTGCCACTGCTGTTAGGATACCAACAGCGGGAGGGCATTCGGAAGCTGTAAATGTCCAATTTATAAATGACTTTGAAATAGAAGAGGTTCGTAAATTATTAAGTGAAACACCCGGGGTTATTGTACAAGATGATGTAAAAAATAACGTTTACCCAATGCCAATCACTGCGCACCAAAAAGATGAAGTTTTCGTTGGTAGAATTAGGCGAGATGAATCTCAAGAAAACTCATTAAATTTGTGGATTGTTTCTGATAACCTTAGAAAAGGAGCAGCAACAAATGCAGTACAAATAGCAGAATATTTAGTTGAAAACAAAATCGTATAAACACCATGAGTACTTTCCATAAATTATCCATTAAAAATTACATTCAAGAAACCGCAAATGCGGTTTCTCTTATTTTTGATATTCCTGAGCATTTGAAAGATAATTTTTCATTCAAAGCAGGGCAATATGTTACCCTAAAAACTACTATAGAAGATAAAGAAATACGTAGATCTTACTCTATTTGCTCTTCTCCTAATAGTGGTGAATTAAAAGTTGCCATTAAAAGAGTTGAGAATGGTGTTTTTTCTACTTATGCAATATCTAGTCTAAAAACAGGTGATGTAATTGAAGTTCATGAGCCTGAAGGAAAATTTATTCTAGAACCTACTAGCAGTAATAATTATTTAGGTATTGTGGCTGGTAGTGGAATTACACCCGTTTTATCAATGATTAAAACAGTCTTACAAGAAGAGCCCTCGTCTTCGTTTACGTTAATTTATGGAAATAAATCTTCAGATGAAACTATGTTTAAAACTGAATTAGATGCTCTTTCTCTAGCTTATGATACAAGATTTAATTTAGAATATGTATTTAGTAGACAGAATGAAGAGGGATCTTTATTTGGGAGAATTGACAAAGGACACACAAATTATTTTATTAAAAATATTTATAAAAACTGGTCTTTTAAAACCGCTTTTTTATGTGGTCCAGAAGAAATGATTAAAACTGTTTCAACTACATTAAAAGAAAATCACTTCAAAGAATCTCAAATTTTATTTGAATTATTTACTGCTTCAATTAATGAAGAAAGTAGTTTGGAAATAAAGGATGGTCAAACAGAAGTTACTGTATTGTTAGATGATGAAGAGATTTGTTTCACCATGAGTCAAAAAGACGATATTTTAGCTGCTGCTTTAAGAAATGATGTTGATGCACCATACTCATGTCAAGGCGGTGTATGCTCTAGTTGTTTAGGAAAAGTAACTCAAGGGACAGCAATAATGATTAAAAATAGTATTCTTACTGATGATGAAGTTAACGAGGGATTCATTTTAACCTGCCAAGCACATCCGACAACATCAAAGATCTCTATTGATTTTGATGATGTCTAAAAAATGTATCTTTAACACATGGATATATATGACATAAAAAATGCGATTTTTTTCGGGTTCTTTCTCTCTTTTATGATTGGCCCTGTTTTTTTTATGTTAATTCAAACGAGTATTGTAAAGGGTGTTAGAGCTGCTGTTGCTTTTAATTTAGGTGTAATTTTAGGAGATGTAACTTTTATCGTGATTGCTTATTATGGAAGTAGACATTTACTCGAGAGAATAAAAGATGATCCACGTTTATTTTTTATAGGTGGCCTCATTCTAATTGTTTATGGCGCTATCACTTATTTAGATAAATCTGAAAAAAAAGAAATTGAAGAGTCTATAAAATTACCTGTAAACAAGAATTATTTTAAATTAATTTTTAAAGGTTTTTTTTTAAACTTCATTAATATAGGTGTACTTGCATTCTGGCTAGGCTTAATTGTGGTAATAGGACCAACCCTAGACATGAATCCAACTCATATTTTTTATTACTTCAGTATTATTATCTGCAGTTATTTTATAACTGATTTAGGTAAAATAGTTTTAGCAAAACAATTAAAAAATAAAATGACCCCAACCGTAGTTTATAGAATAAAACGATTTATGGGTATCTTATTAATTGTTTTTGGGGTGGGTTTAATGCTAAAAGGATTTCTTCCAAAAAATAACAAGATTAATACCCTGTTAGAACAGGTAGATAAAAAATAAAAGCGACATAAAACGTCGCTTTTATTTTTTTAAGAGATGGTATTCTTTTACTTCTTATTATCGGCTGGATAAATATCTGCCATCAATTTAGACGGGTCTATTTCTACTGATTTAATTTCTTTCAAAACCTCAAATCTGTAGATAGGGTTAGCCCAAGACCAATCTTTTAAAATTGTAGCGCTTGTGGGCTTATTGCCTCTCATCATTTGTAAAGGAATATTAAAATCTTCTGAAGAACCATCTCTATATGTTACTCTTACATCTATTGGCATTGGCATTTTACCATGCCTTTGTAAAATAATTGTTTTGTTCCTAAAACCTCGAACACTATAATCAATAGTGTGCGTAGTTTGAGTCCATTCATTTAAATACCAATCTAAATGAATTCCAGAAACTTTTTCCATAGATCTTTTTACATCATTTGGTGTAGGATGTTTAAAGCTAAAATCTTTAAAGTATTTTTTGAGTCCATTCTGAACATTTACTTTACCAATGATGTATTCTAATTGGGATAAAAATATAGACCCCATACTATAACTCGCTGTACCATAGGAAGAGTTTAAATGATACCTGTCTGCATGTGTGGTAAGTGATTCCTCTTTTCTGTAAGAAATCATTTTATAATAGCTATTGTATGATCCTAAATGAGGGTTTTCAATTTTTCTGTCTAAAATTTTATTCATTGCAATGTTAGAAATATACGATGTAAATCCCTCATCCATCCAGGGATGCTTACTTTCATTGCTTGCTAACAAAAACTGAAACCAGGTATGTGCCATCTCATGAGAGGTTACACCCAATAAACTATTAAAACTTCTTTTTCCAGTTATTAAAGTTGACATCGCATACTCCATACCGCCATCTCCTCCTTGAATTACTGAATATTGTTTGTATGGATATTGCCCAATATTTTCACTAAAAAAACTCATTAATTGAGCTGTTTTAGGTTGTAAGTCTTTCCAGTTTTTTAGATACTTTTCTTCGAGATTACTTTTGTAGAAAAAATGTAAATCAATTCCACTAGCTGTTTTTAAAATATCATGAGAATAGTCAGGGTCTGCAGCCCACATAAAATCATGAACATTTGGTGCTTTAAAATGCCAGCTTAATTTTTCTCCAGTAGACTTTTTTATTTTTTTAGATTTATCTTCATAACCATGTCCAATTTCTTGTGGATTTTGTAGATATCCTGTTCCCCCAATAGTATAATTTTTATCAATATGGATGGTTACATCAAAATCTCCCCAAACACCATGAAACTCTCTCGCTATGTAGGGAGGTGTATGCCATCCTTCAAAATCATATTCAGCCATTTTAGGGTACCATTGTGCCATAGAAAGAACAACTCCTTCTTTATTTGTTTGACCTGAACGTCTAATTTGTTTAGGAACTTGAGCGTCATACATCATTTCAAATGTTGAACTTTTACCAGATTTTATTGGTGTACTCAGAGTTACTTCTAAAATAGTTCCTACAACTTTATATTGAACATTTTTCCCATCTTGTTTTAAAGAACCTATCTTAATATAACCAATCTCTTCAGGTTTTAATTTGCTAATTCTATTGGTAACTCTACCATCTGGATCTTCAATATTTCTAGAACGAACATCCATTTGAGAATTTGGCTGAAAGGCATTGAAATAAAGATGATAATACACATGTGATAACTCATCTGGTGAATTATTTGTGTACACTAGTTTTTGAGTTCCCTTATATTGAAATTTAGTAACATCTACATCAATATCCATAGTGTAATCAACATGTTGCTGCCAATAATTGTGGTTTTGTTGACCATAGAAACTTAAACAAGTTGATATACATAAAAATAGGATAATTTTCTTCATGGATCGTTTTTTTTAGTTCTTCCCGTTTACCATATAATCTGCCATCTTAAGGGCATTATAAGCATTGACAACTCTTCCTGAAACTGACAACTCTGAAAATGAAACTTTTTCACCTGTTGGTTTTTCTCTAGACATTGAGCCTGGCTTAATCACATCAAAATTAATCATCGTTCCAGAATTCATCAAAATATGTTTTACTTGACTAGCAGATAATTTTGGATAATAAGAGCGTAATAAAGCCGCAACACCTGCTGTTGAAGGAGCGGCCATAGACGTCCCACTAAACTTAGCATATCCTCCCTCTGGTATTGTTGAATAAATTTGAACTCCAGGCGCAAAAACATCAACGTTAATCTTTCCATAGTTAGAAAAAGATGCAGGTAAATTTTCATCATAATTAGCACTCATAGCACCAACCGTTAAAACATTATCAGAAATCTCAGTTACTAAATCTCTAGAATCATTTGGATATGTTTTTTCAACGTCCATATTTTTTCCGTCATTTCCAGCAGCGTTTACAATCAAAACATCTTTAGAGGCAGCATATAGAATTGCTTCATACACCCATTCTTTCTTAGGAGAAAAGCCTTTCCCAAAACTTGTATTAATTACTTTTGCTCCGTTATCAACTGCGTAACGTAACCCTAAGGCAACATCTTTATCATACTCATCTCCATCTGGAACAGCTCTAACCGCCATAATCTTTACGTTATTTGCAACACCATTCATCCCTATATCATTATTTCTTGACGCACCAATAATACCAGAAACATGTGTTCCGTGAGCTTCATCTTTTATAGAATGTCCTGTAGCTGCATCACCGTAAGATTTGTTATCCATTGTGTTTGGGTCATCACCTAAAACACTTCTGTACTCATTTTTTAAGTCTTCACCACTCAACATTGAAGTAGCATTTTTAACTAATTTTGAAAGTTCTTGTTTAGCTTGAGCTAAAGAGCTTAAACCAAAACCATACATTTGTTTTGCAACTTCTATACTTTGTTTTAAAGCCGTGTCTTCAGTTACTGTTTTTGTAACTTCTTCTTTAGAATAATCACTTTTATCAAAGTGTTTAGAAAGAGCGTCATCCGCATTGGATACCATTTTCAGCATTTGCCCATATCGTTTTTCATTTGCCTTAGCTCCTGCAACTTTTTCATCATAGAATTTAGTAGCTTCTTTTAATGTTTCTTCATTTGCTATAGATGGATCTTTAACTATACGTTGGTACTCTAAATGTTCTTTATAAATAGTTCCTAAAAAATTCCATCCATTAATATCATCTACATAGCCGTTTTTGTCATCATCTATTCCGTTTGATGGAATTTCTTTAAGATTAACCCAGGCTACATCTTTTAAATCCTCGTGTAATAAATCTGTTCCAGAATCTACAACACCAACCACTACTTCAACTCCTTTTTTCCCTTGTAAAAAATTATAGGCTTTATCCAAGCTCATTCCAGGAATTGAATCTGTAACTAGATCACTATGACCCCAAAACTTACTTTCTTCCTCTGTTAAAGGCGCTTTTTTTGGAGTCGCTGTTACACTGTATGAAGATGGTTTTGGAACTGGAATGGTTGAAATAGATTTACAGCTTCCAAGTAAAAAAGTAAAAATTGTAATAACAATTATAGGTTTTAAAAATTTCATGTTTTATTTATTTTAATTAAATATATCTTTAAATTTGTGTGTTTCTTTCAATCTAACTCCTTTATTTGTGTGTTGGACAGTGCAAATTTCGGAATACGCATCATGTTCTAAAAATAGAAAATATTCATTGTCTGCAGCCTCGTTTAAGAAGTCTTCTTTCTCTTTTATTGTTAATAAAGGTCTTGTATCATACCCCATAACATAAGGTACAGGTATGTGACCAGTAGTTGGCAATAAATCTGCCATAAAAATAATGGTTTTTCCTTGATAAAAAATTTTAGGTAACATTTGTTTTTCTGTGTGACCATCCATTTTTAAAACATCAAATCCAACTTGCTGAATTGGATTTCCTGAAATAAAATTTAATTGACCACTTTCTTGTATGGGCAAAATATTTTCTTTCAAGAAAGAAGCTTTTTCTCTAGGGTTTGGATGAATTGCCCAATTCCAGTGTTCTTGATTACTCCAAAATTTGGCATTCTTAAAAGCGGGTTCATAACCTGTTTGATTCTTATTCCATTGAATTGAACCTCCACAATGATCAAAATGCAAATGAGTCAAAAAAACATCTGTAATATCATCTCTATGAAACCCATGTGAAGCTAGAGCGGTATCTAATGTAAAATCTCCAAATTGATAATAGTAGCCAAAAAACTTATCAGACTGCTTATTACCCATTCCTGTATCAATCAAAATAAGCTTATTACCATCTTCAATTAATAAAGAGCGCATTCCCATCTCAATCATATTATTAGAATCTGCAGGATTTGTTTTTTGCCAGATAGATTTTGGGACTACTCCAAACATAGCTCCCCCGTCTAACTTAAAATTTCCTGTCTGTATGGGATAAATTCTCATAATAAGCAAAGATGCAAAAAAACATCAATATTTATAAATAAATAAAGTAAAACCTAGGCGCAACTTTTAAGTTCATTCAAAAAAAAATAAGCATCGATAACGATGCTTATTTTGAGGTGTCGAGCGGATTCGAACCGCTGTAGATGGTGTTGCAGACCACTGCCTAGCCACTCGGCCACGACACCCAATAACAGTGCAAATTTACATCAATTATCTAGTATTACAAGTTTTTTTGAACTTAACGTTCTTTTGTAAGAATAATAACAACTTCTTGAACATTTCCTCCTATTGGCGGATTTATTTTAGCAACACTTACTGTAGCACTTTTTATCATTTTTAATTCTAAAAAGAATCGATCTAAAATTCTTCTAGCTACTTCTTCTAATAGCTTAGACCTTTTACCCATTTCTTCTTTGACGACATGATTCAAATGCACATAATCTACGGTATCTTCTAAGGCATCAGAAATTGAAGATTTAGTCAAATCTGCCTCAACCTCAATATCTACTCTATACCAGGAACCAATCAATGCCTCTTCGTTAAGGCAACCGTGATTCGCATATAATTTAATATTGTTTACTTGTATCTTTCCCATAAGTTATAGTTTCTCCCACATTTTTTGAGAATTTAATCTAAATGATCCTAAATAATAGAAGTTACATTGGTCTGGGTGGATTATAGATAAAAAGGGTTTATCATTTTTATCATTGTAAAGGTAATATACTTCTCCTATAATGGGCTCAAAGTTAAATTTTGCATTGTACACTAAATCGTTATACTCAAACTGCTCCATCATTGCTTCATATTCCTTTTTTAGCTCATCAAACTTACTTTTAAATTGTTTGTTTACTCTATCTAAACCGTCATTTCTCCATGTTGCTGTGTTCAATGGCTTTATTACCGGAGAACTTGCACTTGTTGCATAGGGTTTTATAGCTGCATCATATTGCTGCGTTTCTT
>OJFL01000080.1_pt1 | contig 49248 bp, 65 predicted proteins | sample 1594131 | NCBI WGS metagenome assembly OJFL01 (sample SAMN05416782, study PRJEB24817) | seawater metagenome | isolation source: Sea water | place: Canada:Atlantic | collected 2013-07 | reverse complement strand
TTTTTTCGTTTTGTACCCAGTTATGCAGCTATTTCACTGCAATGGTACTGTTTTGACTCTCGCGTTGCAGGCGTTAGCCTGCAAAAAGAGAAGTCACTTTTAATCCGTATCGGATTACAGAGTTTTTTCTTGTGGTGCAAGAGATGGCACGGATCGTAATCCGCATTCGCTATCTTAATATGATTAATTGCACCGTTAATATCTGCATGAAATCTCAAGCCAGAGCCGCTATCTTTGTACAATCCTCGTTTAACACGACTACCTTTGCAGTCATTAGTTGATAAGGATTGACCTTTTTCAAGGCGAAGGGCGTTAGCTTGTCTTACGTCAGCAGAAAAACAAGATACTTTAGAACTGTACGCTTCATTAATAAAATGAATCTGAATACCAACGAGTTGGCATTTTTGTTCAATGAGATTGAGTAATCGACCAAACGGCAAGTGGTAAAAGCTTTGTCGAGTTTGGCTGTTTAACTTGGATTTTTCTTCACTTGTTTTTAAGAAGCTTAAGTTTTTAGACAGTGCAAGGTCGGTCACACCAGCTTGTAACAGGTAGTCTGTTATGCGTCTGGATATTTTATTAAACTCTGTATCAAAATACCGATTACGACATTCAATTAAGTGCGTTCTAGTGCGCTTAATGGATTCGCCTAACGGACTGTGCTTGATGGCGATAACGATCTCATCATTTTTTCGTTTAATCGTCTTAAATTTAGTGGCTTGTGCGGCAATGTCTTTGTCTAGCCTGGCCTTATGGCGATTAAATTGCTTGTTGTAATTTGTAAATGCTTTGCCGCAGATAAGTAGTGAAGGCGTGTCTTTATCATCAACAAGCAAGGACAGCACATTGATCATGCCTACGTCAGCCGCCGCCCATTTTGGTCGGTTCTGGATACTTTTCGCCGTTTCTTTTTTACCCCCACTTTGGGTTGCTTCTTGACCATACGTGAAATTTAAATAGACAGCATCGTTGCTAATATTCACATTCAAGGAGCGCAAACACTTACCACTTGGGATAGGGAATTCATGCCAATTAATAGGTACAAAAATAGCCTTTCTATGTGCGCATTTTATGCGCACATAAGGGCGTGTTTCCTTGGTCTGTTTATCGACAATTCTGTCTTGTAACGACCACTTTTCTCTGTCCAATGTGATTGAGGCTTGAGAAACAGTCACCAGCTTCTTTGCCCTTGGCGGCCTTGGCGCACCTGTATTCCCAAACTTCATAGCATAAGCGGTAGGGTTGGCGGTATAGGACTTTATATTAGTAAAGAACTGCTCATAACTGGCCGAGACGCTACCTAAGACAGAGTGAAAGGTTTTTGCGTCAAGTTGGCGTTGGCTGAATATGCATAGTTGCTGAAAAAGGGCATTATCTTTAAAGAATTCGCGGATGAGTGTGACTTTATCTGCGCCCTTACCGCCTTTTCTGCCATAAACGGTATCACGCAACAACCTATCGTTAATAAACGCATGGTAAACATCACGTATCGACTCACTGGTCTTTTGGGATTCGTAAAGCTGAGAGCGTAAGATCAAGACCATGTTTTTTGCGTGATTCGCATCATACTTAATACAATGCATCAATGCTTTTTTAGCTTTAGTTTGTTTGACGCGCACTGAAAAACACCCTTCGATTTTAAAATCAGGCTTCTTTTCTTTTTCAGGTAAATTGTCGTCAGATTTTTCGGTCACATTATTAATACTTGATGTAATTAACAATAGATTATCATGATGTATTAAGGTTTGTCATTTTTTGGCGCGTTTTTTGTGAGAGCGCGAGCCGTACAGCTTCGCACTAAATACTGTAATGATTTCGAGCACGTCTTTTGCGAGCGTTTGCTCAAAGTTTTGCGCTTTATCTTCTAAAAACACAACATTGGTATTAAATTGTGCTACACGACGCGTTCAAAACGCTTGTAAGCTGCCACATCCCCTTTAGTGACGTTTTGTGGCCGGTTGCATCAGGAGTGATGCTTTCTCGTTTAACAGAGGCATTAAGCCCTATTAGTCGAGATGTCAGCATTGCATCAAATAGCGAAGATGAACCAGAAGGCCCTTTTCAGTGCGCCTATCAGCACCTTTTCTTTCGACTCAACGTCAATGTCGCGTCGTAACTCATCATATTGATTGATATAGTATATCGAGCGTGTTATTGTTTAGCTTTAAAGCAGAGGGTATAAGTTTTGGATTTAATCAAAGAAATAAAAATTTTACAGGAAAAAGCCGACATGCTTGATGAAGCAATGTTGCGTATCGCCCTGTTATCAAAATTTTGTGATAGATGGATCGAGAACGGTGGTAAACCTGCCGACATTGCTGAAATAAAAAATCTGATAGACTTTTATTACAGCGCCAATCCTAGAATTATTGAAGAAGTCAAAGAACAAGGCTTCTTTGAGTCTGCGCCTAAAAAATACACCGGCTCAACCGTCTCTGGTGTACGCATAAAAACCGTTCGTGTTTACAGTGATGGCAAATCAGTGGCCTATCTAGCGAGTGGGGAAGAGTACGAACTAGGCACCCTTAAGCTTACTGATATGAGGGAGTCTGTCGCCGAATACAGTGCCGATCGCGCGTTGACCGATCCTGATATTTCTTGGTCAAATTCAGCGCTGGATGTTTCAAAATGAAACCCGCGCCACCACCCGATATGGAAGGCTGTGTGCTCATTTCCAACAACATTGACCCCGATTGCCATTGCCAAGAAGAGGAATGGCACACCCCTATCGGCGCGGCTTTTATTCACTTAAAGCCAAGCGGCGAAGGGGACGTCTTTTTTGATAATGGCGACGCCGGTGAATGGGAAATAGAAATACAGGGTGATGGCGAATCCGACTTTAGGCAAAAATTTATCGATTACATCGCTCACATTGAAAGTTTGCCGGTGTTAGATGTGTAAAAAAGGAAAGTAATGTGTCACTCATTCATCTCGTAAAAGCCACACCTGCCATCTGGCACCTGCGCGTCACTGCCGGCAGTATCAATCCCACCATTGAAGAACGGGACATTAAGCCGTGGCTACTTGAACAACTCGAACAAAATGTACCAGTCAATCATTTTAAAACCCGCGTAGAGTCTGATGACGTAGGCGACGTAAAGCATACTCATACCTTCTCGTTTGATATGTTAGATACACTGAGAGAGCGGATTGAGAAGGACGGTGATTTGACGTTCTCAGAACTGCTATCCTGCATAAAAAGCAATTACGGGGCGCTTGACCCTCACGAATATTATTCACTTTGTAAAAGAGTTAGGCTGATACTCAATCCCGATTCTCCGCTTGCCGATGAATTTCATTGGATTAAGCATGCAAGAAACCAGTTGTCGCCTTACGATGCGGTTACCGATATTCCGAATGAGAGCGAAACGGTTCACACTAATAAGATCATACCTCAGATTTTTGATGTGTTAAAACACCCAAGTTGTCCACCGGAGAAAGTGGCTGAGGTTTATAACCTTCTCGACCTTGATTACCAGGCGAGCGTTAAAAATCACGATGCACGCACCCTGTCCTTACATTTAAAAAAACAGCGCACAATTCACCGATAATAGCCATTGTCGGTGAGCTCGCCACATCCAAACCAACCCCCTCACCAAAAATAAATCAATTTGATTGTTTTGATTGACAACTTTATACATCCTCGGTATGCTTGTTTCATGTCGCCGCTAATAGCGATTGCCGCTCGCCAGTCAATGACTGATGGCCCATATTAGCAACCTCTAAACATCAATTTCTATCTCTATCTTCATTCTTATATGTAGGCAGGTTAGACGCAAAGCGAGCACGTACTTAACCGAGCAAATAAGGAATAAAGATGGATAACGCACTTTCTTTTCTAGACAGAAACATCAAAAATAGCATTCTATTTTCTCCCTTCACGCCCTCGCGTCAACATGTTCTAGAATATATGTTTTTCACCAATGGTAATCATTTCGTGTGGGCGAAAGACAACGAAACTGGCTTATACGTACTTACAGACGCTTCATGCCTTCATGCTGATGGCAGCTTTAACCGCGACGCGATGCCTCAACATCACAATGAAAGTAAACTTCAAGCTAATATCAAAACGTTAGATGATAAGAGGTCGGGTGGTATTGAGCTTGCCAATCTCGTGCATCAGTGGATTTACGACAACATAGACGATTATTGTCAATCCACCTTCAGTTACGATACGATTGACTTACGTCCACAAGAAGCGCCATTGCATATCTCATATAGCAGCAATTGCCTTTATGACATGCCCGATGCTGATAGCGTCCATCCTGATTACCTAAACGCCATCAAAGAGTGCTGCGAGTATACGGCTAGACAGATCCCAATTGACGTTGAAGGGGTTAAGATAGACGCACGCAACCTCTCTCTTGTGCGCACCACATGCCCTCAATTCGCACACTTGTTTTTGCTTATCATTAACACGATGGAAAAGATTGAAAAAAGCGCGTTTGGCCAACAACAAAAACAACGCGCTTCTGCATTGTTGGCAAGAATTTGGGGACAAGATCGCATTCAAAAACGCTATATGGCGTCGGTACATTCAAACGACATTTCGTTTGAAGAATACCTATCGTACAAAGCGCGCGCCAGCGACTATCTCGTACATTACACTGTCGATGAATTCATTACCTATGACTTGAAAGACCAAAACAGATTCTTTCATGATGGCAAACCTAATGCGGCATTCTATGCGCAAGCTCAAGACGTGTTGCAGCACCTCTCTCCGCGATATTTTTCTGTGGAATACATTGCGGGTAGCATCATAGAAAAACTTGAGATTTCTGACTGGAACAATCACCACGCGCTTGATTTTGCCCGTGACACTATTCAGTTAGGCGTCTGCGCGTCATAGCTTAAAAAAATCTATCATTACGGGATTAAACGATGAAAACTATTTGTAAAAACTATTTAAAAAATGCGACCAATCGACTTCGGGCACAAAACACACTTCAAGATGCTAGTGAACGCCTGATACACTGCCTTAAAGAATCACTTCGCAGACACCCTGACCCCGTCTTGAGTGCGCGGCGCATGGATGCCATTGAAATGATTAAATATGACGTTAACAACGTTCCTGCGTCCAAACAACCAATGGATCGTCGACGTGCTCAAGAGCAAACCGCTCAAATTCTTGCAGGAAAAAGTCATGCTGCGCTTTTAAATGACATTGATAAGCGAGAAGCGGACGAACAACGTAAAATTGAATCGGCGGGAAAATTTGACCTTAATAAAATTGGCAATACCGGGGCAAAGATGGTGAATTTTGCCCATGCCATTAAGTTCTACCCTAGCATGAGAACGATGATGGAAAAGAGATTGTTTGAAGATTTGGCATGGATGGCTGACCACGAAAGCCCATTGATGGACGATGAAAATCAAACTTTCGAAGCGCTCGCCGCCACCCTCAATAAGGATTTCAAAGGTCACGACGTTCACTTTGAAGCCTCTGGCCTAAGTGACAGCGTCGCCAACTGTCATGGTAAGAAAAAATACACTGTTTGCTTGCGCATTACGGCGAACGAACACACCTTGCAGGTCGATTTTGACTACGTCACATCGGAATACGAAGGTTTTTCTGTTGAAAGTATCAATTTCGAATACAATGGCGTCGATATTGATTTTGATATGAGCGAGCCCCAAGAAGCATCAGCCCCTTTCTTTAACTGGCTTCGGTTATTTGTTGAGAGCAATGATAACGACGTACTGAATCCCCACTCCCTCGAAAATCAACAATTCACGGCAGACATCATTGCCTTTTGCATGTCACAGTAAAGGCAATAAAAACAGCTTTCCATCACTATAAAAGCCTGCAATTGCAGGCTTTTTTGTGTTTTTCTCTCTGTATTGCTAAGCGCGTTTAAGCTGCTTGGGTTTTATCGCCGAAAAATGCAAAACGGAGTTAACCACTTCTAAAGACGTTTTATAATCATTGGAATTTTCTGGCATTGTGATTTCACCCGACTCAATCATCTCAAACCACTCTCTTTCGCATGATGTATACCGATTTCTAAAGAAGGTCAGCGGTTCTTCATATGACGCCCAATCGGCCCTTAACTCTTTTTCGTCCACCGTCGCTTCAAAGTAGGTCATTTCCCCACAATTGTTGCTACAATCATCAAGGGCGCATTCGGCGTAATACAACGCTATTTCTTCGCTATCCGTTAAAAAAGCGCGCGAATCTAGCCCCTCAACTAATATTTTCTCGCTTCTGCACTCACACGTGCCGTGTTTCAGTGTTATCAAGATGCGGCCTTCGAGGTTACGAATGTTTTAAATAACGCTGGTGGGAGTATATTCTCAAGCGATGCCGTGTCGGTTATCAAGTATTCTTCCTCATTACTGATAAAGTCAATATAAGTACGCTGAACGAACTCAATCATTTGCGTGTATATGGGCTTATCAATGGCAATTAACGACCAACTGGCTTCTTTTCCATTCGTCATAACAAAGCACGCCAATTCACCCTGATAATCTATTCTCACCAGGCGTTGGCCGCCGTCTTCATCAACATCAAGCAAAGGGTAACAACACACTTTTCCCGCGTCATTATCGCCATCAAATCCACTTTTAAAGCGTATATTTCGGCCTTGCGCGATATCTCTGTGCAAGGCAGTGGAGATAGACGACAGATTAATATCTTTAACAACGGGTCCACGCGGCAAGCTAATTAAATCTTTAATTGTAAACGTTTCTTCTTGGCGTATTTGAACAGCTTCAACACTAACAGTCATGTTTACTTCCTTTTGGTTGCTCCATTAAATAGTATCACAGAAAAACTCAAAAAAAAATAATACGAACACCCCTAATGCAACACAAAAAACTTGACGTAGGTCATCAAATTGATTAATATAACCCCTCATTCACCAACACGAGAAAGATTATGAAATTGGTTCAAACTCCACCTCCAAAACCAAAAAAAATTTAAACACACCCGCGATGTTGTCCTTAATGTGTGGGATAGCGCGTCTCAGAGCTTCAAAGACAAAAAAATGACGATACCAACATTAGAATGTCTGCTTGAAACCGTATCAGACGAATTGCGTACGCTTATTGAGGCGGCAATGGCAAAACCTGAACACGCCAACAGCCCGTTACTAAGCTCAGGTTGGACGGTTGCGGCGTTAGAAGCCACCTTTCTGCGTGTCCGCCCTAAGAAAAGGCGTGGCCCCATCGAGGCTATCATTCCAGAAGTTGATGCCGACATCACTCTTGAAGCGATTGGTTATTATGCGGGTGGCGGCGTTGAATTCGATCACGTTGACGGCAAACCCGACCATACCCTTGTGACTGCCCCAGGTTATAACATCTCCATCGGCGGCTAACACCAAAAGGAATGAACATGAAAGATTTACCTGAAAACAAACGAAAAGTCACCATTAATGATTGGGACTTTGCCTCTAATAGTTTTAAAGACATCGAAGTGACGGTACCAACATTCGAAAGTTTAATTGAAACCGTATCACCCGAATTACGTGTACTTATTGAAGCCGAAATGGCATTACCCGAAAATGCCAATAGTACGCTACAACGTTCAGGCTGGACGTCTGCCGCGTTAAAAGCCGCATACCAAAACGTGAAGCCTGAAAAGCCACGTGGACCTATCGATTCGATCATCCCTGATACTGATGTGGATATCACTACCGAGGCGATAGACTATATCGCAGGTGGCTTCGTGGAATGTTATGAAGTGAAAGGTAAGCCCAACCATACCAACATTGTCGCGCCCGGTTACTTTGCCGTTATCGGCCCGTAATAGCGTTAAGGATTTACGATGAACTCTACAGCAAAAGATAAGCCAGCGATTGTTTTTATCCTGCAAATATTCAATGTGCCCGAAAATATTAAGCGTGGAAATTTACGTATTGAACATGATAAAATTGAGGATTGGGAACTCATGGATGTCGCTACCGAAAAGGGGCAGCGGGTTGCCAACGTAACACTTAACACCCGTCTTCCTATTGAGGTTTCGGCATTAGCAGGTGAAATTTCAGTGGCTTCCGATCTTCACGATGTACAAGGGGTTGATATTGGAATAGCGGCTTGGTAGCCGCTGTTTTCCCTATTAACGATGAAAAGGAGGCGCTGTATGCCTAAAGAACTTATCCAACCGGACTCCTTATTGAAAACCGCCGACGGAAGGGTTGGCGTTGGACGGATTTGTAATGATGGTATTGGAGGGTTGCAATTAGAACTTGTGACGCCCGATGGTATAAGCAAAATAAATTCAGATGATGCCAAACAACACGCCGGTTCTATTTCGTCAACATTAGCCGATTGGTTAAAACAAAACTATCGGGTTAACTTGGAAGCAGTAAATCCGAGCCGATTTCTTGTCAAAGACCCATTCTGGCGAATTGACTCTCATTCAAATCTAAAGGAACACCATGAACGTCTCGCTTGACTATACCAATTATCGGAATGTTCGCAGCATTCGTAAAATAAACATCTCCCATTGTTTTTTTGGCGAAAGAAAACAGCACCTCTCAGCTTGCCCTATGATCCAGGCTACAGACGTTGACCGTGATGTACTGCGATGCTTTGATATAAGAAACATCCATGAAATCGCAGTGGGTAACGCCAATACCAGCGCACCACTCTTTCTTTTTGCGGCACAACGAAACATAACAGGCGAAACCATTTACTTCCCTGTAAGAAGCGAAAATGAATCTGTGGCGCGCGAGTTTATGCAAAAACTCATCACGCTAAATCCCGACAATGACAACGACGGCAACGAAGATGATGAACCGTTAAATGTCAGTATTGTTGATATTTACAAAAAAATCTAATCGGCTTTCCCCCGACAAAAAAACCGGCCTCAATGAGCCGGTTTTTTTATTCAAATTCATTTAAACAAGAGCGTCAACATTCTTGTTAATAACTTCAAATTCTAAACACCAAACCAAGGGCGACGCATCCCAATCGCCATAAATATCGTTCCACAATGTCTTAAACCACACCTTAGGCTTAGTCTGTGTAGCGGAATAGTTAGGCAGGTACCCTTCTTTTTGGGCTGCCTCATCCGTGATGTCACCCACATTCTCCGTGTAGGCTTTAGTTATCCGCAAGGTGAGTCTTGATTTGTTGCGAGGCATATGAATAGACGGCGTCCATTTTGACTCGCCATCATCATGCGATGCTTTATATATTGGCGCTCCTGTCAAGGGGCACCCACATGGTGATTCACTACATCCACACTCAACCGAGGCATCAAAAAGCCGAAACGTTTCTCTCACATAAATAAGATCACCCACTTGGTAATCCACATTCCTTGATCCTGCTGGCGCTGTACGGCAATGTCGTCGGGTGACGGTTTTTCGCCCGTCGAGGATGGCCCGTACCATTTCTTGATTAAAAATCATCGGGATTGACTTGGGGTCACGTGCAATCATCATTCATCCCCTTGGTTATCTTTCGGATCAACGTCAAATAAGGGGTCTTTGTTGAACACAATAATACGACAAATTGCCTCGCTCATGGTGATGTCTGGCTCACCATTACCACAAAAATCTTGCAACTCCGTCATCATAATAGGGGTTCGCCCCCCTTTTACGCGATACCCCCAACCAATCATGTCATAATCTTCGTAAACACGAATTATATCGTGTTTTTCAATCAGTGCGACGAGTTGATTGCCGTCTTGCATCGGGTCAAACAAGCAGTCAGCCTTACCAAGTTCGACAAGGTAGACCTGGCCACCCTCTTCTCGATACTTCCACCCCTCAATATTCGCCAAGGATTTGTAAATATCCACCATCGGCATGGCCATTAATTTGTCGTACTGCTCAAGTTCTGGGTCGTTCACTTTTTTTTCTGTTGTCATTTCGTTTTCCATTACCCAAAAAGGGTTTCGCGGGATAATAACAGCCCCTTTTCAGGCCAGTATTCACTTTTACGGTATGAGATCGCATCTATGTTTTCTTCGACATGACAAACCGGATTATTCGGCTTGCTACAATCATGCGTAACGACACGAAAAGGTTTGCTGAATAACATGTCACGCAGACACATTTCATGGGCTTCTACGCGTTTTTGCTCATCGTGTGAAAACGCAATCACGGCATACCGACGCTGGCTTCCCTTCTCAAAATCACCCAACCAATAAACAAAGAACGATTCTTCACCTTTCGTTACGACATAAATGGACGGGATATCAAGCGAGTCGTAGACTGTCGTCATGAAATACCCTTCCATGTCAGCACCTAAATCTTCAGGTGTCTTTTTAATGGCATCACGAGGCGGCACGTGGTCTACTTCCCACTGCCATTCGGGTCCTAGCATTTTGGTCAAGGCACCTTTGGCAGCACTTTGCTTTTTGTAACGGCGTGGGAACCACCCATCATATGTTTGCGTGCCATTGTGCCTATTGGCCGGTTCGATCCAAAGCACCCAATCACTTCCATCAAAGCGGAGAAATATTTGCTCCCCATCAATTATCTGGGTTTTTAGAGATTCAATTCTCATATGTTTCTCAAAAATAATATTGCTTTTAATTCACTAAATAATATCAAAATGATTATTTAAAATCAATCTTAATTACGGTACAATGATAAACAATCTAGCAACGCAAAAGAAAAAAACAATGAAAACTTTCATACCGCAAAAAAAGAGCACTGAACCTTGCAATGGTCTTCTCGTTCACCGTTCTCGCCCATCCGCAATTGATGTAACGCTGTCAGGTTGTGGCGTAACTGAAAGAGTGGTGTGTCAAATCAACCTATTATGGATGCTTCAATCTTCAACAACTTACTATGCCATTCATGGTGGTGAATCACTGAAAAATTTCTCCACTTTTGTCGATTGGGCCGGGTATTTAAATTCAACCACCATTATCAATGACGATGTCAAAAAAACCAAAGCCACTTATGGCATTTCGCAGAAAAGCTCGCTAAGCCTAGTTGCCCATACGACATTGCGATTACTTCCTTTCTTCGAGTTTGAAGAAAACGTACAGAGCAATGACGCCGCCCTACTTAACGGCAAGCGACTAGAAGCAAAAGAACTTGTTCACGATACGATTTATCTTGCGGGTGATAAGCTTCGCCTATTAGCGCCCATCGATCTCAACACAAGCGTTACCTACAATTCACAATACACAGAGCAGCAAAACAAGGCCAACCTTGAAGCTTATATTCAAAAATGGTCCAAGTTTGCCGATGAAAAGCAACGTATTGCGCACGCCGATATTGTCGCGTTAGCAGATAGCGTGCTACCCGCGGCGCTCTAAGTCGCGCAATAAAAACACGACAGCCCACATTTCGTGGGCTTTGCAAAAAAAAATGATACTATCAAATAAATAGTCCGAACGACTTCTTTGCGCGTCCATTCACAAGAGAGTATTACAATGCCTGACAATACCCCAGCTTATCCCACTATAAACCTCACTGTAGAAGCCGCTGAGGCCATTAAGCTAATTAGCGACACCGTTAAGTGCGATGACCCCAAACAGCTTGCTACGGCGATGGTAGAGGCTTTTAATGCGGGAACTCACGATGGGCATTGGTGGATAGATGATTATTTTATGCAAGATGTCTCTAAGCTGGTGTTCAACGATGACGACTTAATGTTGCCTTATGACCTTCCTTTAGACAACATTCCACCCGCACTAACACATTACGAAAGTGCGCTTTATCGGGCGCTTAAAACCATTGATAGTACGGCTGATAAAATAAAAAACGCCGTTACAAGCTTTAAATTTTACAACTTCTCAAAAAACGCGGATGAGATTACCGCCTCGCTAAACGAAAAGTATCCGGCGTTGTCATCCATTAGCTTCCCGTTAACTTCGGAGCAATTCGAACGCAAAGCGGCGGCGTTTACGGGGACCGACTCTTCTGGCGTTAGGACTGACAACTTGCAGGGACACTTGCGCAGATTGCGACATGCAACGCTTAACGCTGACCTTGACGAAACCCCTTTGCGCCGTCTTGTGTCCGCCATTTACAGTCACGGCATTGGGATTGCGCAAAAGAAGAATACCAATAACGTTGTGCTTAACTTAAAAAACACAGTAATGACACACGCAGAGGCCGGATTCTCGATAAATAATGCCCACGACATACTGACTGATTTACAGCAGTCCCCTTATCTCGACTTCTGCATTGCCCAAGGGAAAGACGATTTTGAGTTTTTGTCTGACGATGATTTACAAAAAATAGAACAAGAAAAGGCGCTTGAAGCATCACTAACCGATTTTGACGCCAATCGTACTCAATCTGGCCCCGAAGATACTTCTTATATCGATGATATTTTTGCCGAAATTTTAGCGGAAGAAAATGACCCTGTTTTACAAGCCAAGGAGACTCAAGCGCAAAAACAGCTTATCCAAGATGCCGCCGGCTTCGTTTCTCGTTCTGCGCCCACCAAGGCAGACCCTGAGCATGTCATGGCAATCCTTAGCGTTAAAGATGACATTGATCGTCTTCCACCTGGCAATGACGACTTGGCGGGGATATTTATCACACACAAACTTGACCTTCACGGTTATGCCGCAAGCGATTTACAAGGAAGAACATTATCTGCTCTTGTTAGTGCATCAAAGGAAGAAGCACCTTACCAACCGCTTTTTGACGTCACGACGATTGCCAATGTTACTAACAGCACGGCGAAGCTCAAACTGGACGATACACCTACCACGAATACGATTAATCGCGCGCGAAGGTAACAAGCTCTATCGGAAGCAAAGCCTTAAAGTTTTGCTTCTTACGTTGCAAATGGATTTTAGACCATCAAGCAAAAATTGTTTCAGGCGGCTTTCATCTGTTGGTCAACTAGCTCTATTAGCTCACCAAACTGGTTTTCTATTTTAGTGATTTCTGGTATTCCCATGCCTTTTGTATTAATCTCTTGTTCCTGATCACCGTTATCATAATCCATGCGAGATATAAAAGTCTCATGCCAATTAACGTCTGTGATGTTTACTTGTGCGCTACATAAATACAATTTTTTACCGTTAACGTTGTTCGGGTCTACATCATAGGCACTAACATCATAAAGTCCCCAGTAATAACCTATATCCCCCTTCTCCCCTGACTGTATGGCAGCAAACTCCATATCCGTTAGGTATACCGCACGATTAATTGTAATGGTTTCTGTATTGATAGATTCCAGCAAATCACGCACTACATAGTTGTAGCGTGATTCAAGCCAACTTTTAAGAAACGCTACAAAGCAATCAAGATTAACTAACTCATCCTTGCTTAACCCAAGCATTTCTTCAGGCAACTCATCATCAATAAAACAATCAATATCACTGCCATGGACGCTCCATCGCTTTGTAGTAAGAATACAGTCAATATATTCACTTGTTACTATGTCGGACATAAGCGGCATTAGTGTTGAAATCATTTGTTTTAAACCTTTTTATTTAAATTGTGCATTCATTATACTCGTACGCATAACGATCGCAAGTCATTGTAAATAATAGATAATGTCATCCGGTCATTTTTTTTCGCATCAAAGGGAGAGGGCCTCGTGAACCGTTTTTTGACGTCACGACTATTACCAATGTTGCTAACAAATTCTCATTCGGAATGGCACAGCAAGTTAAGGTTTTTTGTTTTTTTTATGCAAAAAAGCTAAAAACATCTTCGATACTTTAAAATCAAAGGCTTAGAGCCTCTATTTTACATTTTTTACGAAAAATAAAACCACACAATATTGGAATTTTAAAAATCAAAGCGCTAATGTTTTTAGCGCACCTAAACACCTCTATCCATCATTAGCATGAGGGCTATTGAATATATTTAGATTCAGGACGTTTTTTTCACAACCTTCATCTTGTCACAACCTTCATCTTGGGTGACGCAGCGCATTAATTAACTAAATCCCTATGTCATTCTTTTAAAAACAACAACTTAAAGATTTATTTTTTCGTCTTTTTTAAAAAATAAGTTATGAGATTTATTTTTAGCTTTTTTAGTAAAAAACAGGTACTATTGCTCTTCGCTTTTACGATAAACAAAAATATAAGTTTAGTTTGTGTTTAAAAAAGGTTTTTATGTCATTAGACTCATTGCTCAAAAAAAAATTAACGACCCCCCTTGTCGACCATCGAGCCAAGGACTACATTCAAAACTATTCCATTAAGCGATTTGTTTTATCTCATGGCGGCAGGCTCGATAGTCAAACTTATCAGGACGTGACAGAGGCTATCATCAGTAGAACACGCGACTTTCTTTTGTCGCTCCCCCTATTAAAACTAGACAGTGAGAGGTTCTATTACGCGGGGAAGATATTCATCCACAAGCGTTGGTCTGATTATATTACTAACCTTTACCTTAGTCGTATTTATTTAAACTCTTTAGACAAAAAAGAAAAAGACGCGCTTGCAAACTCCGTTCTTGTTGATGGCGACTACTTTTTGGATCCTCGCATGCTCAAAGAAGGGAGATTAAACGCATTTTCAGGGGTATCATCTCACTTTATTAATAAAGTACCCTCATCAAATACACTTTCGATAGAAGATTTAACGGTCCTTGTTGTCGACGACATTATTGCTCATGGCTACCAATCTGAGGACGGTTACATTGACCGACTTAACAAGGCTGTCGACGCCAAAATCGCCCGCAAGAAAAGCTCAGAAATGGATTTTTTGAATCGCGTTTTTTCTATCACCCCAACCAAAGTGCTAAAAAGACTACATCAAGACATTTCACCATTAGATAATGCAAAAAGAAGCAGTACATTTGGCAAGTTCATTTTACGAAAACCTGACATAGAAGAGCTGGCGATTCAGTTTTTTATCGAAAAATATATCTCCGATACACTGAAAATTGAATTAAGCAAACTCAACAAAAAAAAACAACACGCCTTGCTTAAAGCCTCTGTAACCAACTGTATCCCTTCTCCTTCCCAAAAGGACATAATGTACACTTTCCGTCACCAATTTCACGATTATTTGAAACAACTACTAAAGCGTTATTCGTTCCCCTTTCCAATTGGCTCTATATTGCATCTTGCACAACAAGAAAAACAAAACGATGCATTTGTTTTGTCGGATGCTGAAAAGAAAATGTTTCACAACCCATATACCAACCACCTCAAGAAGATACACAGACTAAAACCTTATTCCCTCTTTCTTAATAACATCGTTACGCAATACTACCCTGATGACATACTAGAGAAAGACACTAAGTCGCTTGTACTCTCTTTTGGGAAAATGAATATTAAACCCGCTGTCCCGGTAACCCTATTTCTCAGTGCGATGAATGCCGGGGTAACGGCAAGCCGTGCAAAAAAAATTACCGCGCAAGTCTTTACATCCTTTCTGAATGCTTTTGTCAATACAGCAGATGGCGACAAACAAATTTTTGAAGAACGGGGTAAACACAACATCTTGCAATCATACGCCCCAAAAATTATAGAATTCTATTCTCAATGGCGGGGAAATGACCACAAACAAATCAACAAGCTCACGGATCTTCTCGTCACAACGATTGGCGGGGCACAAGGCAAAGAACGGGAGGCGTTTAAGTATGTAGGCACCTTACTTGAGTGTGCCGAAAAACCGCACTTAGTCAATATCGACGAACTCAGAAGCCTTAAGGGATTAAGAGGCATGTTACAACAAGACCCGGTAGCAGAAGGGAAAATTAAAAGGCTGCTTCTTAAACATGACGCATGGCGCGTTAGCGACCCCGACGATTTTTGTCATCTGGCAAAACAGAGATTATCGTTATCCAAGGTAGAAAAATACCTTGCTGCGCTTGACGAGCCCAAGAAGGCCGACATTCCTTCGTTGTCTGAGCCGCTAACGAGGACATTAGGCCCTATCACCCTTTCGCTACTTCCTGCGAATTATTTAGAGGGACACCTTGGCGTCGCCGTACCAGGTGTTTGTATTGAGTTTAATAAACCCTATCACAAACAACAAAACCATGAGGCAGCATTGAATCTTATTGTGAGAGATGGCAATGACATTCTTTTATGGGGCTTGTTGCTTAGGGAGCAGAAATCAGCATCGCCGGTTTATTTCCTAAATAATCTACAAGGAAGTTTTCCTTCCGCTTACGCAAAACATAAAGATGCTATACGAGACGAAATAATTGCGCTTTTTGGTGATTTAGGCGAGGTTTTAACCCGTTCCCACTACTTCAATGCTATTTCATTAGTCGATGAAGATGTGCATTTACCCCTCGCTATAGGACGTAATATTGTTGTGCCTAAGATGAGACTGGACATTCGTTATAATACCACCAAAGAAGATGAAGAATTGGCTTGTTTGTTCAATGATGACTTATTCTCTATATCGAATAACGGCAATAATTCATAATAATCAATTTGCAATCTTTATGAATAGTTGCTATATTTCAATTATAGTTAAAAACAAAATAACAAACAATCATTTAAGGGTAAACAATGACAACACTTTGCCACCTGTCAGGCTTGCACATTAAAGAGGGACGCGATGTTCTGATCGTACCCATCAGTTGCTCTACGCCTGTGTATTCAGCGTACATAAACTGCGTTGATGATGCCGTTGATTTCGCGCACTACCCCATGAAAGGAAAGATGGGCAGCTTTGGCCTTGTTCATCCCCATGATGGCAATGAATTCCGTCATTTCATCAACGCCAACCTTGCCCACAAGACGCAATGGTTTTCCGAAGGCAAGCGAGGGTTCACCAACTCTCAGTTATTTGCGACTGTTAAAGATGGCGACAAGGAAATCGGGTCGTTACGGGGGGAGTGGATTGATACCAGAAAGGTCGCAAGCGCCGATACGCCTGAAAAACGGGCCGCGTATTTCCACACCACGGGTGAATTCAATGATGACAAGACGCTTTTTGAAACATTGCAATGTGGTAGCATTATTCAGTTAAACGAAAAAAAAGCGGTTTCCTTGAGCTACTTAACGATTGATTTGGCGTTTTTTGAGCAAACGTGTCAGGCACTTCTTGAACGCGATACAAAAGCGCAACAAGACGACATCAGAGCGTTCTTGCTGGCTTTAGTTGATGACGCCGCGGCTGTTGAGGGGTCTGAAAGATACCTTGTTGCAGATCGTGGTTTGAAGGACGTTACCTTTTATGAACTTCTCGCTATTTTTATTAATACCCGATTGAATGAAGATGCAAAATCATCGCTGCTCGATACCATTCTCGATCTTTGTGATAATAAAACCAGCAAGATTGACATCCAAGAGGCTATTGAACCATGGGTTGATAAGCTGAGTACGCTTTCTTCGCTGATTCAAATTTACCAATCACTAGGGAAAACTTTTTTCCCGCAACTATCAGGAGCGAGCCTTCAAAAGCAACACGCTTTCTTTTCGTTGCTTAACAATGAAAGTGCGCGTCGTGTTAAAGCACTGACGGATGAAGATGAAGATTAAGGTTTAAAGTCAATCAAGGATGGGCATTTCCCCTTCTTGGTTGACTCACTCAATCAAAAAGATTAATATAAACACTCATTCAAAAAACACGCGAGATGCATAAAATGCAATACCTTGACCACGCTACCATAAAATTTGAAACGTCCAAATTACCTAAAGGTTTTGTGGATGTTAGTTATGATAATGACGACTGCGCTTCAGCCTATTCGCCATCACTTAAGGTAAAGTTGTCCATTGGCGACGAAAACCCTGCGTTGCGCCACAGTGAGGACGAGAAACAGTATATCTTGTTTGCCTCTAACGATGATGGTGAAAACCTCGATACCCTCTTAGAAACTGACCATTACCCTGAGGTCATTCAATTTTTGGAAAAAACCCAAAAGTCTAAATAATCTCATGGCACCATTAAATTCAACTCCCTGCTAAAACGGGCAGGGACTTTCGTTTTTGTGATAAAATAACAGTTGTTGAACATTTTTAAGGCGACATCATGGGACAATTTAGCTTCACCGATGCAGACGATCCGAACCGCTCAATTGTACAAGCAGGCTCAGAGCATCCAGACGGCGAGTTAACCTCTTTCTTTCTTATGCCTGACGGCAGCAAGCTAGAAGAGCCCTGTTACGGGGGATTCGGTCATTTTGACGACGTTGACGCTTATGAATGGCTTGCCGAGGTTAATGAACTAGCGGGTGGGAGAGATGAAGCCTGCGATCTTCACGCACTGAACAGTGATGATCCTGAGCGAGAAAAGCTCAAATTTCTTATTAAAATTACGTACAACCCCGATGTCACTTACCTTGATGTCGGTGAGAGCCTACCATGCCCACATCAAGGTTTACCATATCGTCCCGACAAAGCTATTGCCGTCGCCGCCGGCGCGCCTGAGGAACTCTTAGACGAAGAAGCACTAGATGGTTTTGACTTTTCAGACCCCCGTGTCATCTTAGGAACGAAGTTACTTTATGTATTCTCAACCGAGATACCCGACCTCGGCAATATCGACCCAGAAGAGTTAGAGAATGACAAGGATAGACGCAACGTCTTGCTAGACTTTTTAATGGACTCTGCGGCATTTAATACGCTAAGAAAGCAAACGCCTTACCTGCCCAATAAAGACGCCTTAGGGACGTTCGTAGAGATGCTGGTGTCGGATACATATCACAATGGCTTTTCCTTCTCGGAAGATGGGTTAAATGAAGCGTTAGTACATATTGACGCTATGCCAGAGTTCGCCAATACACCGGAACCGGATACCCCCGAAACACCAACCTTCAGGCGACGATGACGCCTATGTTGCCATTTTATTAGGGCAAAAAAAAGGCTGTTTTAACAGCCTTTTTTTCGTTCTTATCGCCGTGTAGGTGAATATTAATCTAGCTGCTGTAAATTATATTATATTTGGTTCGTTGGGTTTCTGGTTTGAGCGAGTTCCAATCACTTATGAGAGCAGGTGTGGCAGTCATCTTCAGACAATGAGCGGACGGTTACGCTTCAAGCAGGGTCGCAGGTTTGCTGCGTACCTTGACTTGAGTTATTACAAGTTCTCAAAGTCATCCGCGATAATATCAGTTTGTATGAGAAACTTTATCAAAGAATATCTTATTATCCGCTCCATCCCGATGAATGTAGGTGAACGTTTGATTGACTTCTGCATGTCTCTATCTTCGATTATAGGGTTACCGTGTATGACTTCATCATTATCATGTAAATAGTTCACTGCCATCCAAGACGAGGGTGATTTCCCTGCATGAACATACTTGCTGCGCAAATTGTAAGCGGCTTTTAATCTCTGCTTAATATCCGATTCTGAAAGCTTTTGGTATTCATGTTTTGCTTCAGTTCTAGTGAAAAAATCACGATCTAGGCAATCAATAATAAACTTACAGAACCCTTCTGAAATTCCCATTAATTTAGAACTAACTTTTCTGTATAACTTCTCTCCATCTGTACCGAGGCTCTTAAGTTGCTCTAATAATTGCCTTGTACTATCGTCAAGTAGCTCTTCTATTGGATACTCGAAGTGAGAAGCCAATATTTCACCAGCAGTTATGAGACTAAGAAAAGCTATCTCTGGGCTTTCTTCTGCTATTCGAACTGCCTGTATATAAAACCTACCCGCATACCAAAATGTTGATTGTGCATCAGCCGTATTGCCATCATGCTCAAACAGAACATTTTCAATATATTTGATGTTTTCTAAGTTTAGTTCTATCTGGTAATCGGCTCTTTTATTAACACTATTGAAGCACAGTTTCTTGTTATATATCTTGTGATTAGATTCAACTGATGGAACGTAAGGTCTCCCGTGCTGTTGTATTAACCCATGAGAATCGAATCGTTTTCCAAATAATACAGAAAGCGCGATACAAAAATTTTCACCGATTTGGCTATAGTCAGGTATAAAAACGGTGTCATTTTTGTACTCAGGAGTTGCGACGGTAATTTCTATGTATTCCCGATAAATTCTTTCACCTGCTTTTGGTACGTATACTCTTACTCGTGCATTCTCGTTTGCATTGACGATTCGAAACACATCATTTTCATATTGGCCCACAAAATGAGATGGTGTAGATATAAGCAGTTTTGTGATGTCTGTTATTGGCTTAGGTAATGCCATAGTTTTCCCTTTTGCTGTAACAGCTTATTAATGAGACTTCATATTAACACCCGTTTCCACAGAAAGAACATGCTTTGTGTTTTCATAATAAGTCTTCAATGTCCGAAATACGCAACCGGAAACACGCCGAACCAAATATAATATGCTCAAATGGAACGACATTAATGTACCGCCACACGCCGGTCAATGCGTTAAAATCCTAAGTGGTCTTATTTGACTCCACAATTTGTTTCACTTTTTTAAACATAAAGCGCTGAATGGGGTTCTTGTTTCCCCATGGCCGCCATGTTTTTATCAGGTTGTTTCGGTAAGCATCAAAATGTAACCCGCGAGGCGCGTAAACAACATCGCCCCGGTTAAGGATAAGCTTTAATACATTTGTACAAAGTACCCCCGCAGCTAACGAAATCCCCATACATGTAGAGGGGACTTTTTGCTCCATGAAGTTAATAGATGACTCATTTACCACATAATGACGCTGCTGAACTGACGGTGACACGCCGATAACAAAACGTATGATATTCTCTTCAAAGATACGGCTTTGGGTTTTTTCATCAGCCCCCGTTGGCGCATCCACCATCGCAAAATAGCTATCAAACGACATGCCACCTGGCTTGAAGCACAGCATGGCTGTACCCATTCCCATCGGGGCCGCTGTGATGGCCGGGATCCCAAGCTCATAACAGCGTCTAAATACCTGACGTCTAATTTCCAAAGCAAAAAGGTCCAAACTATCAATATAAATATCGACCCCAGAAAGAAAATTATCAAGGTTCTCTGTCGTCACACCGTGCGAGAAATTTTTTATTTGTGCTTCTGGGTTAATATCCCAAAGCATTTTTTCCATAACCCGCGATTTTTCTTCACCAACGGTCGATACAAACGCACCCGCTTGACGGTTAAAGTTGGCATAATCATATTCATCTAAATCTGAAATGTGAAAGTTAGAGATACCCATGCGAGCACACACAATAGCATGATCGCCTCCCACACCACCCAAACCACCAATCGCCACCTTTGTGTGTTTGATTTTTTCTTGCTCAGCTTCCGTCACCCAACCGATATTTCTTGAAAACGCTTCGTTATAATTAAACATGTAGTATCTCTTTGTAAAATGTTGGTTATCAATTTTTTATCGTTGCATTTTCTGCACCAATCCATCCAAGACGGATTGTGTGTCTATCTCTTTTTCAAATGCAATGTGTTTGACATCATCCACATTTGATATTGCTTTTAGTATGTTGTCGGTAGCGCGACGATAGTCGTTATAATGCGCCAATTTCCATGCATCTCTCGCCGCGTTCCTACTCATCAATCCACGGTGGATGTCTTCGGCATTGCGCGTCAAAAACAAAAAATGGACCTCTCTGTTTTGTTCTGCGCCAAACTGTCGCATTTTGCCTTTCCACTCATCATCTAAAAAAGCATCAAAGAAAGGGGCAGTAATGATCATGGAGTCGTTACCGGTGTTGTTCAGCACAATATTGTCTAGTTGTTGATATTCCAACGGCTTAACCTTACGCAAATACATCACACTTTCCCTGTCGCTACTCTCGCAACCATAAGCCATCAAGAGCGCATTAACAAGGACCGCAGTGACTTCGTCTTTGTCTATCTGCGTCACCTGGCCTAATACAGCCTGTAGTTGACGAGACACGGTACTTTTTCCTACACCGGCTTCGCCGCCAATAAAAATAAGCTTGGAGGTGTCTACAGCCTTATTCATCAAAAACACTCATTCTTTCAACACGCCCTAAGTGAAGATTGTTTATTTTTATTGATAACATCAATCATTTTGATACAATTGGTAAATCAAACTATAAGGGAACGAAATGAACGACTCACCACAGTATTTTTATCTAAATGTTAGCCGAGCACGATGGGATATCCAGAAAGATAGCAATCACCTCATCGAGGGTAAAAAGCCGTTTATTTTTTGCACCGAGAGCAAGACGGTTAACTTTATGGGTTGTTTTAGCCGAAAATCTGATGCTGTAAAATGGGTCGATGACGGATGCCCGGTAGAAGAGCATGAAGTGCTCGTTTGGGCTGCAAAGCCGACGGAAGCTGAAGAGTTACTTATTAAAGGGGGGCATCTATGAGTGACGTTATCTGTAAGGTAGACTGGGACGACTGCGAGCGCGCGAGCGTGAACGTCGATGGCGAAGAAGACATTATTTATTTTGATGGTAAAGAAGGAAGTGATGGCTGGTACCTGACCACGTTTCTCGATTGTAATACTGCCGGCTTCTGTGACACCATCATGCAGGATGACGGTCCTTATGACAGTCGTGATGCGGCACTTTTCGGCGGACTCAACTTTGTCTTTGAGTGGATGGGCAACAATCACCCGGGTCTGGATATCGAATACTCAGATTATATCCAGGCACTGATGGATAGTGAAAACAAATCAATGCGTTAAACTTCATCACCTGCCGCAACCGCGGCAGGTATGTGTGATACCATGAGTGGCGATTAGGACACTCAGAGACAATGGGTGCACAATCTTCTTTTCTTGCTTTAGCCTCAATAAGCTCGCTCACCATCTCCGGCGAGTCTGGCACCACATATCAGGTTCTCCCAATGAAGAAACCCGTCGTCAATGTCGGCTGTGGTGGAGATATCGTTCATTTTTAATTCGAAAAAAACATCCCCACCCATAAATCACCATAACCCGAAAAAACCTCCCTCGCCTCAAGGGCGCGCACTCTGTATTTTGATTTTATTTGAGACATGCAATTAGCAACCTTGCTAATGCCTTGCAGTTTTTTCATAACATCACAAAAAGCTATTAAATAACACATTTTATCAAAATGACTGCTATTGACTCGTATCAATCATTTTGATATAGTGAACCTAATCACGCAAACACGAGAAAAAAGAAAATGAGTATCAAATCTGTTATACCACGCATGTTAAAATTTAACGTACCTGAGGTCGCTACCAAGGTCTTAAAATTCCGCTACGCCAACGACAAAAAAATAATGACGGTGTCCTCCAACTGGCTGCCTTTGTTTGGCTACCATAGCGACGCACAAGTTGTCGAAGAGTCGCTTGGCAAAGGTCAGGGGGTTTGTGTGCGCCTTGCGAATGACAGTGACACTAAAACCAAAAAAGTCTACATGCGAGAATATAAATCTCGCAGCGCGAGCCCCTTGAAAGGCGAGGCTCGTCGTGTTGAGCAACTTATTGAAACCTCAAGTAAGAAAATCATTGCCGATTCAATGGGCGCGGCTGAACATGCACATATCACTTTTCGCTATGGGCTAATCACCTTTAAGCCGGTGACGCATGCCGAACGTAAGTTACTGCAAGATATGTCACAAGACGAAATGATCAATACCCTTGTGGCTATGACAGGCGGTGTAGACTGTTCAGTGCTTGAACAAAGCGGCTTCCGTGTTGATACCGTTGTTGAATATCGCCCTCAAGAGAAGCGTGATAAGACCGATTACACAGAACTAACCTCTTTGTCAGCTTTGGCTAACTCAGCGCCTCGCGTGCTGTGCAATGAAGATATTTACACGTTAGACATGAACAATCTTTCTAAGCTGATTGGTGACACTCCTATCACGGTCGTCCACGCCAGCTTGCAATGTGACGATTTACCTCTAAGTTTCCAGAAAGCTGCATAATTAGAAAACAGACTCAGGAGTTGCTTATGGCTGCCAACAACATGATTTCATATTCTCAACATATCTGGAATGATATGCGTAATATTATCCAAATGATCATTGATGAACATGGTAAAGATTTTGCTGTTGAGGTTGTGCGCGAGGGGCGTCGCTGCCGGCAAGACCCAGAATATGTTGCAAAACTTTTGAGCGAAATCTCGGACGACATTAGCGAGTTTATCAACCGCACCAATCGAAACCGTCCTGCATTTATTCGTAAACTCACAAAAGAGTGCTCTTTAAAAGAACAGCAAATCGCTTGGTTCTACGCGCTCGTATTAATTAGTATGCACCAAGTGCGTGAGTTTATCGAAGTGCGTGACATGTACCGTGACTTCATCACTCCAGGCAAAGGCAATCGCGTCACCGCCGCAGCGCTTTCTGGTATGCTAGCGAGAACTCGTGACATTTTTACAGACAACGAATTTCCAGAAGACGCTTTCGATGACTTTTGCTTAAACATTGAAAATGAAGAATAATTCAATTAACTAACACACTGTTGAGGTCAACATGAATAAAAATGAAATATCACTAGAACAAATTATATTAGGCTGGGAGCCTATATTCGGTCAATCCAAAGAAAACCCTTTGGCCTGTATCGATCTTATCAACAAGCGCGAATACAAAAAATTACGAACGCAAGTCAATGACGCGTTTCAAATTGATGAGGTGTCGGAATTCACGGGCTTTGTTGAAGAAGACACGGAGTTTGGCGATGTCACCGACGTGATGATCAGCATGATTCAAGAGAAATACCCTCCCGAGAAATGCGCGAAAAACTCAAGTTCCATCATGTTGTCTGTAGAGCAAAGACAATCCTGGCGAGACGAGTTAATCAAAGAGCTTGATGAAATGGTTGAGCGATAAACTTGTTATTGAATAAAAGAGTGGGCTTACCCCACTCTTTTATTCATAATTTAAAGCATACTCGCCTCAATCACAATAAAGATAAAAGACCTGAAATTGAAGAACCAACAACACCTTCTATTGTTTTTTCTTCAGAAGATTTTTGAGTTTACCTTTTGATTCCTCATCTCCATCTTTTGATGCGCCAATAAACAACATTTTTGTTGTAAAATAGTAATCATTTTGATACTATTTAAACAGTCAACACAAACACAGAGATATAAAAATGAACATCAAATCTGTTGTGCCGCGCATGTTAAAGGTTAACGTGCCAGAGGTGGCCACCAAAGTGTTAAAAGCACGCCGCGCCAATGATAAGCGCATTTTTACCGTATCATCGAACTGGCTACCATTGTTTGGTTTCCACGGTGACGCACAGGTTGTTGAAGAGGTGATTGCACCCGGCAAAGGCTTCCGCGTGCGCCTTGCTAACGACAGTGACACCAAAACAAAAAAAGTGTACATGCGTGAATACAAGTCACGCAGTGCCAACCCTCTTAAGCCTGACGCAAAACGCGTTGAGCAGTTGATTGAAACAGCGTCGCAACGCCTTATCGAAGAAGCGATGGGCGACGCCGAACACGCGCACATCACTTTTCGTGAGGGCGAGATTACGTTCGTACCGATCACCAACGCAGAACGCAAATTGCTGCAAGATTTGTCACAAGATGACATGATCAACACGTTAGTTGCGATGACCGGTGGTGTCGACTGTTCAGTATTAGAGCAAGGCGGTTTTCGCGTCGATACCGTGGTTGAATACCGCCCGCAAGAAAAGCGCGATAAAACCGATTACACCGAAATGACCGCGATGTCGGCGCTGGCAAACTGTGCGCCTCGCGTGCTGTGTAACGAAGACATTTACCGTCTGGATATGAATAAGCTCACCCAGCTTATTGGTAACACGCCAATCACCGTGCTACATGCGAGTATCCAGTGCGATGAATTCAGCCTATCTAAGGGTTCCAAGGCTGTGCGCAAGAGCCTTGAGGACATGTCCTCTACCATGGACATGTTCATCCCGACGCTTAATATGATCAACGCAATCAAGCCCCCTATTGTTGTGGTTGAGAATGTGCCGGGCTTTATGGGTACTGACGCCAACCCGAGCGCGATTTATGATGTATTCAAATTACAGTTGCGTCGTCAGGGATACAACGTCCATGATGGTATTTTTGATGCGCGTGATTATGGTGGTTACACGTCACGTCGCCGCATGTATATGGTTGCAACGTCGTTAGATGCACCGTTTGAAATGCCTAAGCCGCTGACCGAACAAGAACGTGCAGGACTACATGTCTGGAACGACATCATTTTGCCGAACTGGGATGATATCGCGGGTGCAAAAAAAGCGGACATTACCGATCTCAAGGTGACAAAAGACGCTCTTGCGACAGGATGGGCTCGCGTTATCAGTGAAGACAAACCTTACGCACCGACATTGATGAAAGCGCAGGGGCAAGACACAAAAGATGCGGTCATGATCGAACGCGATGGGCGATACTACCGTGTCCCTGTCAGTGTACAGGCCAAACTCAACGCGCTTCCTGAGGGTTTTGACACTAACTGGATGCCTAAAGACAAGGCGGCCCAGATCATCGGTCAGAGCATCTGCTGTAAGTTGCACCACGCCATCATGGACTCTGTAAAACGACATCTTGAGTATTTCAAGACTTCGTATACTCCCGGCACACAAATGGCGCTATCGTTATAGCGCCTCATTGGCTGCATTTAACTCATGAAGCTGGGCGGCTAATGACTCTGCTCGCGAACGCCACATCTCAGCTTCTTGCTTGTATTTCTCCTTGAGCCTGCGCTCTTCTTCCAGTTTCAATTGTAAGCCACTGCCATCACCTCGCGCTTCTTTAGACTTGCTCTTCCTGCCCGTTCTCGCCTCGATTTGCGCCTTGATCTTCTCCACCACATCAGGGTAGTGATAGGCACTCCCATTTCCCAGGCCAGCCTCTTTTTCAACAGAGGATACACTCAGTCTTGCTGTGGGTGACACATGCAAAGGGGAGCCATTAACGATCCTTTCAAGCGCCATATTCAATGCGTCTGCTGTTGTTGCTTTCTTCATGTTGGAATAACCTCAATACCTGCCTGATACTTAACAAACTCCCTTCCCGCAGATTGCATAACGCTTTCTGCTGCCCTGATCTGCGTCAGGAAATGGCTTAACTCGTGCCGACTGACATCAACTCTTTTAAGGTACCCCACCAATAAGCCATGCTTTTTCTCCCACCACGCCAGCTTTTCATCACTGATCAGGCTGTTTTCGCACGGCACACAAAACGCCGGATTAACTGCACCATCCATATCGCACTGGTAGCCGTTTTTGCAGTAACCATGCGCGGTACCGCTTAAAGACAACCTTCCTTGTTTGATTAGGCCGTACACTGCATCCCATGAGCCATAAACGGTCGCTTCAGCCTGAATGGCTTTACCGAAGCCGCCAGATACCTCAGCTTTTGATGCGTCAACGATAATATGGGCTGTCTGCTCGACCAACACCTCATTGACCAGGTTGCTTAGAGCACTGTCTTGTTTGATGTCTCTCACCCTGGCTTGAATGGCCCCGTTGCTGTACCATTCTGTCATTTTAAGGTGAATATGTTTAAATTGCTGTTTCAGCGCAATGGCATGCCCCAGCTTGTTTTTTACGACAAAGACAGCAAAGGTTCGTCTCATTTGGTGCTTTGCAAGCGGCCAGGGTTGCCCTATTACGATATCCCGCTGGATCTTCTCTAATGAGTTTGGATTGTTCTTGAGCACCTCATCATAATCTGACTGAGTAATGACCCCACCATCCCCGAGAGACTTCACGAAAGCTTTTAAACCATCATTGATGGTTGATGATGTTTTGTAATTAGGTAATGCGTTACGCGTTCCCTGTTTAAGCCAAAGGAGACCTGACACCAGCTCTGCTACCTTCGCCTCATGCTGCTTGCCATCATGACGCAAGCGAACTTCCTCAACTTTCCATTGCTGCTGCATGTGTCTCACCAGTGCGGAGGCGACACAGATGGCTTTTCCAACCACAGGGCAAGCAACCCATTCCTCAACCTTTCCACCCTTGGTGAGTTTTTCATGGACAGACTGAACCAAATCCACTGGCAACCCACCGATATCAGTGCTCACAAAACTGTCACTTCGCACACCAAACATTTCACTGTCTCTCATTCCGGTGAACCCTGCAATGCAAATGAAAGCAGCCGTCTGAAGCCGATTGATATAACGTGTGAACCACTTGCCATCCGGGCGGTTTTTCTCCACCCAGCCGGTGCCATGAAGTGCTTTTTTGATTATTTCTGCACGTGACACAGGGGCATGTCGCCAGACAAGCGGAGCAAAGTTTTTCACCCGACTGGGTTTCTTGATGTCCCCGGACTCAATCATTGTACGGACTTTCTCGGCCCCCTCACAGTAAGCATCCCACTCCCACTGGCATGCCTTCTCGATTGCATCGACATGCTCGTACGCATCCTCCACAAGCCTCACGGCCTCACCATAAATCGTTTCAGCAATACGTGTTGGGATGGCCAGCGTTTGAGCCTTATCCGAACCAGCCACGCATACCTTTCGCGACCATTCTGCCGGCTTCTTTTCCACGTCTGAGTAATGGAAGGGTAAGTGTGGATTTAACACCGACAGGGCGCGAAGCGTTGATGTTATCTGGATGCATGTCGAATATGAAAGCTGCCTTTCCTTAATGTACTGTGTAAACCTGCGCCATAAGTTTGCGTCAGACAATGCGCCCAAACTATTCCGGCCTTCGCTCTTAAGGAACTTGGCAACAATACCTAGTGACGTTTCGCACCGGGAGCCTATATTTGCAACCTCGCTTTCTTTTCCGTAACGTCCTGACACAAAAAACATCCAACCGTATGCAGCCAGCTTAATCTCGTTACGCATATTTTCGTTTTTTATACTGGAGAAGCTGATATACCCCGCCACCCGTCCACTCTTCGAAAGTTTGGCTTTGGATAGCGCGTACTGCGACCAATCCCATCGATCATCTTTAAATCGTGACACGACATCTTCACCGCGTACACTGACGGGGGTGTTCTGCACAGCGCCCCATCCCTGCTCTTTAATTCGCCCGCACAGTTCCACAAAATCAACATTGCGTTGCTTTCCTGCCGACTCAATATTGGATGCGGTTTTTAATTTACTCATACAACACTCCCGAGATCACTGGCATCCAACCACAATGGGTGGCGACCCTCATCTGCTAATTTTGTTTGGGCTCGCTTCACAACCCCACGCGACAGTTTTCCCACTCGATTCTCAATCTGAGCAAGCAGATCACCGTAATTTTTCACAAAATGCGAGGTGCTTTCATGTAGATAGAGTGACTCTTCGACACACTCTTTAAAGCTCAGTAGCGCCCATATATCATCCACCGACTCCACCAACACTTGATGCTCACATGAAAAGCAAGCCTTCAGATCAGCACAGGCCAACCGCTCCCCTTCACTAACCAGCCCTTTTTTATGCGCTTTCCGAGTGTACGCCTCATCTTTTTCATTGCTCTGAGCGCAGTACCCGCCGTGCGCGGTTTTGCTGATTGGCGACACGGCCTCAAGGTAAGCTTCGTAGGACAATACCGACACCCCTTTCTCTTCCGCAGCCGACTGTTTGGCAGACTGTACGCTGCCGGGATTTTTCGCTGCATGATAAAGTACGCTGGATGCGTCGCTGAGGAATTGGGTGTTTTGAACCGGATTCCCGGTGCTATATCGAGCCCTAACCGTATTGGGTGCGTTATCTAACATCAGGGCAGCTTCAGTCACGCCATGTTTGGCCAGCATCATCTCCCCGCCTGTTGCCCGGAATCGTCCTATACGTGGTCGCATAGGGTTGCCACGATCGTCAAGGAGGGGAAAATGCTCATCAAAATACTGGCAGAGCCCCTTTATTGTGTGGCTGTTAATGGGGGAGCGCTTCTTGCCAAGCCCTGCAAACAATAAGTCACTTTCATCACGCCAGAACAGGCGACTCACGGTTAGCAGTTCATCGAAAAAGTGCAGGGCGTATTTGGGAACATCAACGCTCTCCCCCTCACCCATTTCAACGGTAACCGATTTGAATGCCCGGCGTTTAAATGCAGGCATCTGGTACCACTTCTCGGACTGATTGAATACTGCCTGCGTGGGACGCTTAAGGCTAAACAATACACTTGTGTTGGCCCAGGTGTAATAACTCATCAGGTACACCGCAGCAGAAAACATTTTCGACACAGCCCCGTAGACCTTGTGCTCATTACCCTGCCATACAAACTTCATACGATTTCGCTGAGCCGCTAAGGGTGATGTTCTTCGCCCGTCGTAGGCGTCAGGATCATCTTGGTATTGTTTGGCAAATTGCTTGAACATCGCCCGCAACAGCGGCAACATACGTCGTAATTCATTGCGGCTATACCCTTTGGCGGATTCCTGTTGCGTCGTCCCGGACAGCACGACTTTTGGCAACCACTCCGTATGAGGCAGGTTCATCACTTGCAATAAAGCACTAATGTCCCCTCTGCGACAGGTCTCCGTTTTATCTTTGATTTTTCCTTGTCGCTGTTGTTCGTGCAGATCATAAACTTGCGCCTCAATACTCTCCTTGGTAAAAGGCGACAGTTCGTTTTCATCGCAGAAGATGACGTGACGCCTGGCGGCATTAAAATGATTGCACAGTGTCGGGCCTGGGGTGCCTGCTTCATGTAGCGATTTAACGCCGGTATACAGAGACCCGACAAAATCACGTACCACGGGGGTACAACCCCCTTTTTCTATGCTTGCGGGCGTCGGAACACCAATATAACGAAAACGGTCAAAGTCGAGGACGCGCCGTCCACCAGCACTGTCTATCACCTCTATTGGGGAAATCGAGCTATCAACGATGTCTAACACAACGCATCCTCCCCGAGACACTCATGCATCAATGTATCCAACATCGACATCTTTTCACGAAGCATGGTTTGTTTATTCAAATACTGAAGATATTTCCATGTTGTCGCTTCGTTTTCATGTCCCATCCAAGACATTATCATGGCCATCGCATCACCGGCATCCAAGCCCGCTTTCAGTAGGCTATCAAGACGATAGGTACCGTAGGTTGAACGCAGGTTATGGTGTCGGTGCTTAAACGCGCTGTGGCGCTGCCTGATCCGCTTTTTAAACTCACTCCACAGCGTCTCCATGCTATCCACGGTATATTCATTACCGCGCTGAGTAATAAACAACGGTTCTTTATCTGACTGCTCATTGACCCATGAGGTCTTTATGATCCTTTTGGCGCGACGCTCGCTGTAGCGATAGTGCTCTAATGCCTGATAAAGCGACGCTGGGATTTCCGGGTCTCGCTCTTTCCCGTATTTGGTTTTAACGCCGTTCGACGGTCCTACGTGCATACTGTAATTGACACCATCGTTTTTTATCACACTATCCAGCGCACCCAATGTCATACTGGTTGCTTCACCTATGCGCAAACCTGACATCAGTGACAGCAAGATCATTAACCTAAATTCGATGCTTTCGTATTTCAGCAGATCTGCCATTACCGCAATTTCATCCTGACTCAATGGATGAAGCGAGCCAGAATTTCCGTGCTGCTTTATTTTTAAATCATGCGTTTGCACCGTAAACATGGGCATCATGTGTCCAAGCTTGCCCTGGTTGGCGCGCTCAACGAAATGTATATCAAACGGCTTATTGTGTTTATCGACGGTAAGATGTTCGTTCTCAATTGCCCACAGGTAAAAGTTAACCACATGACGGATGTACACATTCGCCGTGCTGCGGGCGAGTTCATTGTTGTTAACTGCCGGCATCAGATCCCGGTTGCGAAAAAGGTAGGTTGGCTTCATTGATTTTGGCTGGCGCAATTCATCCCATTTCATCCCTGCCGATTCAAGAAAGCGCCAATAACGCAACAGCCCCTTGGCATTCGACGACAGATCTTCTAGCCCCTCGGCAGATCTTAGATGATAAAACCAGGCATTAACGACAGTAACGAACTGACCTTCACCGTCAATCAGCGCGGGGATGTCATTAAACGTCTCCCCCGCGACAATTTCCTTTGAGCCATCAGCTAAAGTGCTTACTTTTTCAATACGTCGAGGATTACAGTAAATAACAACGCTCATTAATCACCAAAATACATTGCAATATAACCAAACAAATGAAAAACAATTGCTTTTCTATTGGGGTATTGTATCATGTTTTATGATTTTTCCTAAAAAAGATTTCGGGTTTGATTTTCTATTTAATACTTAGGGTTAACGATTTTACCGTGGGAATTAAATCCGAAGAAGCAAAACGAGTCAGTATTGAGGAAATGTCATCAACAATTGACATGTTCATTCCTTTAACAAAAATGCTTGACGCCCTTCAATCACCGGTTTTAGTTGTTGAAAACGTGCCCGGTTTTATGGGTACTCCCGAAAAACCCAACCCAATCAATGAGGTTTTTTGCTTACAACTTCGTCGACGCGGGTTCCACGTTCATCAGGCTGTTTTTGACTCTAGCGAGTACGGCGGTTACACAACGCGCAAACGTATGTATATGGTTGCCACAACGCTGAATGCGCCATTCGCTTTTCCTGAAAAAACTGGCAAGCGCCCTTATAGCGTGTGGGATGAAATCATTATCCCTAATCTAGACGAAATCATGGAGCGCGACATTACCGAAGGCAAAGTGACCCAAGACGCTCTTACATCAGGTCGTGCGGCCATTATATCTAAAAGCCGTCCTTTCAGCCCTACAATGATGAAGGCGCAGGGACAAAGCACCAAAGACTCGATTATGATTGAGTTGGACGGGCGTTATTACCGCCCATCAACCACGGTGTTAAAGCAGTTGAACAGCCTACCTGAATCGTTTGATGCTGACTGGATGCCGGTGGATAAAGCGGCTCAAATTATCGGGCAGAGCATCTGCTGTAAGCTTCATCACGCCATTATGGACAGTGTAAGCAAACACATTCGCGCAGTAGCTAACGCTTTTCCCACGACGGGACAACTCCCCTTGTTCGCTTAATAGCATTAACATCGGGCACTCTTCGGGGTGCCTTTTAAATTAATCATTTTGATTGTTTTCACCTTTTCGTTGATGTATAATAAAACCATCAAAACAAACGTGAGATACAACGCTATGAATAAAGTTTCAGATACAATGAACATCGTCCGCAAGGCATTGTTGTGCGCTGCTATTGATGCTATTGAATCCATTCCTCAGCATGGCAAAACAAACATCGGCGTTATTGTTTGTTCCCCAGACACAAAAGAAGAAGAGTTTCTTTGGGATGCGCCAGAGCAGCTTGTCCAAGATGGGCAGTTATCACTTAACATTAGTGAAGATGCTATAGGCTCCCGCGTGTTTGGCGATACCACCATTCAGGTTAAAATAAGCTTGGACGGACGTGATACCACACTCAATATCCCTTATGGGCTCGTTGTTAGACTTTCCTGTATATCAAAAGAGGGCGGCATTCTTGCGGGTGAAAGCTTCGGGGCATTCACTACGTCGATGTGATGGGCGCTCTCCCTCACCCCATAACTGTAATGATTTTTACGTATAAATAACACACTAAAAAATAAGGCATACAAAATGAACACTGTTTACCCAAACCGCGCCATCAAAATAGAAATCGCCGACCTTGGCACCTTGTCTGTGTCTAGCACTGAGGGCGCGATAGCGATTAATCTCACCTCAGCAGTAAATGGGGCTCAGGTGGCCAACTTTAACGTTCCTGAAAAAGATTTTTTACAACCCTATCTTGATGAATTACAATCATGCGTAGCAAAATATGACAATGACGCCACCGTTTCATTAGAATTTGCACAGGAAGCGTTCAAACGAAAATTAACGGCTTCCGCTGCTTGCACGTTATTCTTTAAGCGTCATGGCTTTCCTCTTGACACGCTCACCCCGCTAAAAGGTGAAGTAAAGGGGTTTAGTGAGCAAGTCCGCGAACTTACTGGCCCTTACCTTCCGATCAGCGACGAAGAATTCGACTCTCTCGTGGAAAGAGGGAGTGATTTTTACCTTACCAACGGTGGCTCTGTCGTGCTGATCGGGGGCGACTCAACAGGTAGCGTTCTTATGCCTCTTCAAGACGAACCGGCGCGAAAAATGATTAATGAGAACCTGAGCGAAAACGTCGTATTGAAAACAGGGCAAGCCGGATGGTATTTGATTGAGCATGAATTAACGTATTCCACTTTTGCCTTTACAACAAAACATGAAATGCCCGACGGGGATGCAACCGAAGCGGCCTTTTCAGTCCACGCTTGCTTTGTATGGAACACCAAGGAGCTTTCTTTCATTGTAGGAAAAGACGTGGGACATGGACTTTGTGAAAATATGCGCATCTACGATGGCGAAGAACCGGTAATTGAAAAAATCCAAAGCATTCTTGCGAATACGAAACACAAAGATAAAAACAATAGCTTTGCTCGCCTTGTCGAGCAATACCCAAAGAGTTGGCGTAAAATAGAGAAGGCGATTAGTAATTTCATTGATATTGCGAAAAATCCCTTTTAAAAATAGCGACGATATTATTTATAACCAATAAAAAAACCTGCTTTAAGCAGGTTTTTTTGCTGTCTGGCCATTAAATCACTTCTCAATGTTGGCCCATGAAATATGCCCATCATGCTCGGTTAACACCATGCCAAAGCGATTAAGGTAACCATAAAGCCGGTTAAGTTGGTCGTTATTGGCCTTTTCCTCACCCTGGCTATTCAACACATAAGTCAAAACGTGCAATCCTGGCACGGTACGGCTCTTTGACGCGACAAGATTAATCGTGCGACTTATTCCGTACCGTCGCACTTTCGCGGCGTTATCTCGTTCTTGTTGCGCTATTCTACTCATCTAAACAGCTATCCTCTTATCGAGCAGGTAAAATAACTCTGCAATATCCACACACAAAGAAGGCACCTACAAGGTGCCTTCTTTACCACTATCTAAGCTTAAGACTTAACATCACTCTTTTTCAGTCTTATCACTTTCAGCCGCAACAGGCTCGTCCGCAGTTTCGCCTTGCGTTTTTTCGACATTAAAACTGTCACCCAAAACGCCGCCCGATGTAACAAGGCTTTCCAAAGTACCGTTTTCTTTGTCAACTAAACCCACTTCTCGTAACAAGTTATCCACAAGAGGTGCATTTGCACGATACGCAAGTGCAGCATTGGTCACTTGCTCAGACAGACCGCCAGTAGACTGCGACGCTGATGATGCTACACCACCGCTATTGCTACCGCCGTAACCTTGAAGGATTTTAATGCCTTCAATGCTTTCAAGAGGCTTAACCGATGCACCAATAACCTCAGGTAACGTTTTAAGTACCGCAAGCGCTTTTTGCAATTCGATTTGTTCATCTTTAAGCGAGTTTTCTGCTTCATAAAGGGCTTGTTTACCCGCTGCTTCAACGGCAAACACTTTTTCATCCGCTTCCGCTTGCAACAAGCGCGCATCAGATTGGGCTTTCGCTTCAGTCAAGATAGCAGATGCTTTATCGGCAGCCGCCGCCATCTTCGCTTCAGCTTCAACGGTAATACCCACCGCGTCGCGCTCAGCTTGTTTACGGGCGTCAATAACTTCAATCTGTTTGATACGTTCAGCTTCCGCTACAGAGCGAGCCGTAATAACAGATTCTTCTTTCTCAACCTTAAGTTTCTCAGCCTCAGCCGCTTTAGCACGAGCAGCAGATTCTTCTTCTGACTTGATCGCAACAGCGATTTGTTTAACCTGTTCAGCCACTTCAACTTCTTGTTGTTGACGAATGCGCGCTTGTTCAAGAGACTGGCTTTTAGCAATTTCATGCGTTTCGATTTCACGTGATTTTTCAATCTCAGCCGTTTCGATTGCACGTTCTTTCGCAATCGCCGCCTCGCGCTCTTCTTGCTCTTTACCTTCACGTTGCTTCGCGATTTCAGCGCGTTGCTCTTGACGCTTAAATGACAACTCTTGCTCTTGAGACAAACGGGCTGACTCTTCATCTCGTCGAACTTCGAGAGATTGTTTTTCAGCCGCTAGGTTACGTTGTTCAATAAGAATGCGGTTTTCTTGCTGAATGTCATTAGTTTCTTTGCGCTTTTCTTCAATGATCTTAGTCAGTCGTGCTCGGCCTTCCGAGTCGAATGCGTTATTTTCATTGAAAAACTCAAGGTCGGTCTGGTCGAAACCCGTCAAACTTACTGATTCCAATTCTAGGCCGTTCTTCTCTAGGTCGTTAGCAACGCTTTGCTGAACTTTTTGTACGAAATCGGCACGTTGTTCATGCATTTCCGTCATGGTCATCTCAGCAGCGACAGCACGAAGCACATCAACAAACTTCGATTCCATTAACTTTTTCACTTCTTCGGCTCGCGTGGTACGCGTACCTAACGTTTGCGCCGCCATGGAAATGCCGGATGAATTAGGCGCGACACGCAGGTAAAAATCCGCTTTTACATCAACCCGCATGCGGTCTTTTGTAATTAATGCGTCTTTTTCTGTTTTGGCCACTTCAATGCGAAGGGTATTCATATTTACTTTAATAATCTCGTGCACAACAGGCAACACAAGTGCCCCGCCGTCTTTCACGACTTTCTCGCCACCTAAGCCCGTACGAACAAATGCCGTTTCTTTCGTGGCTCGTTTGTACAACCTGGCGAAGATGCCACCGATAACAAGTAAGCCAACGACTACGCCGCCAGCGATAAATAAGATGTTCGGAATTCCTGCACCCATTTTATTTCCTTTTTTGATTAATGATTAATGGTTAATGGTTAATGGTTAATGGTTAATGGTTAATCGACATCAAGGTATCGCGTTGACACCCAGACACTAGATTCTTTTTTGATTAATACAACACGCTCGCCTTGCGCAAAAGATTCATTTTCTTCCATAGGGACGACAAGAACAAAGTGGGCTTGATTGTAGTCATCAATAAACTTAGCCTCGGCAGGATTCCCCGCTGTGGCTGTACCGATAGTAATTTGTGCAACGTTTCCGACGAAATCATCACTGTGCACCGCACTAGTCTCAACAGAGGGGATAATTTTAGCAATAAACGTCGCGACCATGGTAGTTTCTAAAAACCCCGTCACGAATGCCATAGGGACCGATACCCATAGCGGCAATGTGACCCCTAATAAAATATCTACAACTTGTGTCAGAATAATGCCGGAAAACCCAAAGAACAATAAGAATACCGTCAACCAAACCATGAGAGGTACTTGGTTTATCTTTGTCCAGTTAATAAAGGCCACGCCCCATTCCACATCAGCATCGACGTCTGGGATTTCAATATCAAAAAGGTCATCTCCGACACTTAATACACTCATGCCTATTAACATACCAACTATTTCAATGACGGCAAATATGGCAACAATAGACAGCGCGATACTAAATGGAGCATTTTCAGGTAAGCCAATAATCTCTAACATTTCTATTTCTTTTTTCTTTTTCTTCGAGGGAATATTATCCTACAATAAAATAAAGTATTAATCAAAATGTTTTCAACAGTAATCATCATGAAAGCAGTCAAGCTATCATCAAAATGATTGACGTCGCTTCTGTTCGTGTTAATATAATCACTCATTCAACGAACACACGAGACAGTTATGAAAATTCTAGCGACATTCGTTTCGGTTTGGGACGAAGATACCATTGAAACCCCGTGCGTATTAAACGCGAAAGAAAAAACCCTTACTATCGAACCCTTCGAAAGTGAAGATGACATCGAGCATCTTGAACACCTTGAAAGCGAGCGCGTTGATGTAGAGCTACCTAATGGCGAAACGTTCTCTTTGCTTGTTGAGGACGGCGAACTTGTTGAAGGGCAATATTTCAGCCTTATGGACGCCATTAGTAACAGTGCTGAAAACCCTATCGAGCTTTTTGTGTGCACGGAATATAACTCAGTTGGTACGGTAAGTTCATCCGTAGTAGTTGGCACGAAAGGTAACGCAGAGGCGCTTGCTGAGCGAAGCCAAATGGGGATCCAGAGCTCACATCCCCTAGCGCATGTTAGCGTTGAAGGTACGCTAGTCACGTATGAAGATGATGGTTTAGTTTCAATCGTCCCATAATTATTAACGGCCACCTATAAAGGTGGCCAAAAGGAAACCCCCATGAAAAAAATCATCACCGCCGCAGGGTTAATTACCTTTCCTAGTATTGACGCACTATCATTGGTTGGCGATACGTTGCTTCAAAATAACATTTTCAGTGTCGTGGGCGAGACCGTATGGATCAACAACGAAGATGGTGAACCTTCTGACATTAATGTCGTTGATGCGACCACTAACTCACTAAACATCCCGTATGGTCAATACAAAGATTTTACAGCTCTACTCTTTTCGGGCAACAGCGAAGTGAAAGGCGTCTTTAAAGCATTTTGCTATGACGACACCTTGCATATCTCTATCTGGGTTGATGGCAAAAAACATCGCATTGACGCACCGTCAGAAATATTGAGCTTTATTGAAAACCCAACACCTCAGCAAATCGACTCGTTATCATTAGGCGTTGATGCTTTCGAAAGTCGACACCCTGACACTGACTATTTTGAGGTTATTGAACTTACGCTTGATAACGCCATGAACGCATTTGAAAAATCAATTTTGGAGGCGCTTTAAATGAAACCTAGCGAACACAAGCTTAATACCCTTTTATCTCAACACCCTGATGCCTGTCTGCTTATTGCTGATATTGTCAAGACTATTGATCATGAACGCAAACAAGAGACTAACGATGATTGTATTAAAGATTTTGAGTTAAGCAGCATTGGTGATGTCGTAAACAATACAATAGAAAACTTGTCTATGTCTGATGCGACGCCTGTGGAGTCAGATCATGCGTTAAGCGTTATGGCCACGGTGTTTAACATTCTTTGCCACAAAAGCAATCTGAGCATGCCAAGCACAGAACCCGTCAAAACAACGGATGCCGAACCGAAAACGAGCAACCTCGTGTACGAAAAGCGCAACAACATGGCTTTTCAAGCTTATTGCGCGATGATTTCAAATCCCGAAACCAGTCTGCAACTTAAAAATAATAGACCTCTAGCGGCAGTGCGGAAAGTCATAGCAGACGAAGCTTACAACTTTACAGATGCGTTTTTGGCGCGAGAAGAAAGACAAAATGAGATGCTTCACGACAGGCTCAAACATGACGATCTCTAAAGCGGGAGCGTCAACAAAAAGAGAATTCATGGTGAATTCTCTGTGTCTCGCCATAGCCAGCAATCCTGAAAGGCATCGCTACCTTGCGGGTAAAATCGCAATGGGAGCGTTAGATCCTCGCGATGCAGCAGCTAAAAACAACCATAAAGCGCGCATTATGGTTGACCAATTTTTGGGTGCCGCAGAAAAAATGCCGGTTCTTGACGCCCAAATTGATGTCGCCTTTAAAGCCTACTGTGCGTTGCTTGCCGATCCTGAACGTTATCTATATATCTCGGCGCAATTGAATGCTGGCTATATGAGTCACGAAGAAGCGACTAACGCCAATATCATTAAATCTTTTGAGGCGATTTAAGTCTGCGTCTCTTTTTTTAACTTTCAAGTAAAAACAATGCGCCATCCTGATATAAAAACTATCGTTATGATACAATACCTACTCTTTACCTCATACACTCAAAAAGGACTAAAATGAGAACATTAAACTGTGGTTACCAATGCCTACTTGAATGGGACAAGGATTGCTCAATTCAGGGCGGAGAAGGCGGACTGGTTGTTGGCCGCAATGGAACGCGTAAAACCGCTTTCTTTGAGGCGTTCCCGCCCGCCCCTAACGACACGTTCATCCGTGGTGAAGGCGAGACCCTTGAACTTGCAGAAAAAGCAGCTCATAACATCTACATGCGACATAAAGCATGCCCTGGCCACTCGCTAGTTAGAGAAAACGAAATCGGGGATGCGAAATGCAGCCATTGCAGCATCAAAAAAAGCAGAGCCTTGAAATCATTACATGTCTGCGACAGTTGTGGCTGTGATGACGCCATCATCAATATCAAAAAAGAAGATAAACAGGTCGTTAAAATTTGTACCGGCTGCTATTACGGCGAGTATACACAAAAACGTATCGACGAAGCCGTTAACGACGGGTTGTTAAGCTATGGCTCCCTCGATCGTCATGATGTTGAGTTTGAATGGCAATACCTCGCGGGATTATCGATGGGTAAGTCGTTACACGCCGCTCTCGTTAACGGGGACAATAGTAAACCTCGCTTCGCGAACAACCATGAACTGGAACGTGCTATTGATAACTTTCTTACGAGTGCTCAAAATATAAATGACAAGCTAAAAGACTCCTTTATCACGTCTATTAGGGCATCAAGTATCCATGAAGAACAAGTAAAGCTTATGACCGAGCGAGTTCTTTTTACGTCATCAATAAAGTACAATCTTCATCATGATGTTGCGTGTTTGGTTATTGCAAAATCAAATACCTTTGAGCAAAAAGAGGATTCAGTGGATACGTTAAGCCAAAACGCGATTCTTGTGGTTAACGATATTGCTAAAACGTTAGTCGGAATACACCCAATTGATGAAGAGAAACCAGCTCGCACGTCCGAGGAAAAGCGCAGCGCAGCCACTGACGGGCTCTCTTCATTGCTGGCCGCTTTTAGTGATAAAGAAAAGGAAGATGCGAATGCGAAATCTGAATAACCTTTGGGATGACGACACGTTAGAAGGGCAATTTGACATCTTACTTGACCACTACGAGCACCAACGCGTAGAAACGGCCAAAGTAATCTACCTGAACTTTTCGGCACGGGAACGCGAGCGCTTTGAAAACTACTGCTCTGACGAACGTAACTCGCCCCGTGTCGCGATGGAAATAAAAACGCAGTTCAGTAGCTACCCTAAAAAAATAATTGCACTGCGAATGCAATGAATTGATAACTTTAGTCTATGAAGAGGCAACGATGAAAACGCATGAGAAATTAGCGACATTACCAGATGAATTCAAATTCAAGGCTTTAGACGATTTGAAGGCCAACGTACAATTCATTCTCGCTCTTGTTTCACAGGGTTTTCAGTTGCCTATCGATAGGGATGAATTTTTATCTCGGTGCGTTTTGAGTGGCGATGTGTATGCCTACGTTATCGAAGATCGGGTGATAAGAGTTCTCATGAGAGCTCTTAATGAATCCGCTTATGAGTGTGACGATACTCCTGAGGTGCTTATCAGTGATTTTGATTTTGATGTTGATTTTAAAATCCCACAAGAAGCGTTAAATCTTGTTAATAGCAAAACGCTGATCGATGACACTATCAACACATTGTCACGCGTGAACCCAAGTAAAATATCCACTAAGGACGCGAACGATATTGAGTGCTTTAGATTGTCATTAAAGCGCATGCAAAAACACGCCTAAGGCAAGGTTTCAGTGCCAATGAATAATGCACTAAGCGCTTAATTTTCCTGTGTTGTTTGCCTGAATTTGCGCAAGTCTCCGAGTGTCATTTGCATAAATCCTCTATAGGCTGGCAAGGCTGGTTCTCCACCACTCATATCTCCTAGTGTTAACGTATGTTCGTCAGGCAAATCCGCATAGTGACGCAATATCAACGTCAAGTAATCATCCCACGTCAACTCTTCTTTTACTGACATTACGACCCCTCTTTTATTTCCTTAAAAAGCTATATTAACACACCGTGCAGCAACAAATTATTTTATTTACCTGCTCTGTATTCATCAAAATGATTGGTTATTTATTCGTTTTTGTGAGATTATACAGGCTCATTAACACGAGGAAAAAAAATGAAACACGAATTTAAAAACATCCCAGGCGCTGAGCCAACCATTTTAACAGGGGATGCCATTGCGGATTTCTTTTCAATTAACACCATCTACGACTCTGACGCGACGTTAAGCGCGGTCATACATAATGACACTCTCGCTATCATGTACGATGATGTCGATGTAGGTGGCGAAGATATTGAGATCCCTATCGACACCGCAAAGGCCCACCTGTACAACGGTGAAATATCAATCCTAAGTGGGGCAGATGAAGAATGCGTAGGCTCTTATTCCGTCTACGTACGGCACCAACAGTTTCCCAAAACGTATACTGGTACTTTAGTTGTCATAGACAACGGCGACACTGCTTTTTACCTAGAGGGCAAACAGACGGTTGCGGCTGATAGTGACTCCGTTTTCAGCGATATGCCTACAGATGTTGCAGACAACCTTCTTGAGACATTGCCCATGCATGTTGAACTGATCTCTTATAGCCCTGAAAAGGCAAACTCCCAAGATGATTGGAATTGGGATGATGTATGGAATGACATTAATAACAAAGGCAATGGCGTCATCGATCGCAAACCATACCCTCGGTTCTTGGTGCGTTTAAAGGAAAACTTTGAACGCTCATTCAAAATGCTTAACACGAGCAATTTATCTCGTTGGGAAAATGCTGACGCATTTACGTTTTTTCAAAATGCATTCACAAATGGAATGTGTGTCAATTTTGTTCAGGCGGCAAAATCATACCTTCCAAAGTGGGAAGAGTATGTTGTGCACTTTGGTGACGATGAATACGATTATCGAGAGCACTCGATGCTTAAGCACCCTGAACAAGACGTTTATTTTGATATTCATGGATATGGTAGCCTGCAAGACATTCTTACTCGCTTCGACGCAACAACGTCGCCGTACGTGTGGTGTGGTGATAGCGAAGGCGTCTCTAACTACGTGACCAATGATCATGTAATGCGTGAGGTGGTGAATTACTTTATCAATCTATATCAGAAAAACGCCGTTGATTAAATGTGTTAGGGTGCTTCTTGCGCCCTTGACTTTCTCTGTCAAAATGATTAATATTAATCATTGATTAAAAACAAGTCTAGAAAATGAAAAACATTAATTTACCCAAACTAAAAGATGCATTTTGCTGCGATAATTTATTTGTCGGCACCGATGTTTTTGGCGAAAATCTAATCCCGAATATTACCGGAAACGACAAAAAAGCCATTAAAAACATTAACGCGTTATTGGCCACCCGCAGTGTTCGTCACAATATGGATAAAATTGTTTTATTTCATGGCACCGCAAAAAGACACAACATCTCGAATGAAGGTGTTAAGCGCACAACGTCTAAAACTAAGCGTTCCGCTCAATCTCGACCTGGCCGTGTTTCATTGTCGCTTTACCCCGATCACGCCAAGCTATTTGCGTCTCTAGGCTACCCTGACGAAGAAGTTGAGGTTTATGCTGTTTGTGTACCCTTTTTCAGCTTAATTGCCGACACGGACCAATTGAGTAACCGTCGCCGCGCTTTAACCGAAACCGGCAACGCTGAAATGGCCCATAACATTAAGAATTCGCTAGCTCACAGCTTTCTTCATGGTTCAGGCGCATGGCTAAAGCGTGACGTTGAGCCTTATGAGGTGCGTCCCCTTTCACTTTTTATGGATGATGACAATGATTGAGTATTTCGCCACGCTCGCGGTTCTATTTGTACAAGATCACTACCTTTACAGCGCTGTTGCAGGCTGCATTCTTATTATTTACTTTTTCACATCAACAACCAGTGTATGGTTTATCACTATTGGGGCCTTGCTATCACTGATTGCATTCTCGCCGCTTTACTTTACCACGCATTTAGGGAATGCCAACACCCCTATTAACGTTTCACAGGAGGCTGTCAGCACGCTTTCCAGTGAGACAAAACAACGCATTACTGATTTTGAAACGACTGCGGCACAACATGATATTGAACTTCTTGACTCAAAAGACGACATAACGGAAAAAATGCTCATTGAATGGGTCAAATTAAGCAAAACCAAAATTAAATTGGAAAACGACATTGCCAATGAACTTAATCAGCATAAAAGGGCGGAATAATCTTCATTACGGCCATTATTTTTAAGTAACACGGGATAGAAAGATGAACAACTGCGGGTGTCGATATTGCACAACATCTAGATCTGAAAAAGAGCCAGATTTCGACAAAAAATTAATGATGGTCAACAAGATGATTGTTTGCTCAATATGTGGCAACAAACGATGCCCTAAAGCAAACAATCACAATGCCTCTTGTTCTAACAGCAATGAGCCAAACCAGAACGACAACGCCTAAAGAAGTATCGTAGCGGTATCACTCGGCTTGGATAGTTGTTTTTTCGCCTTTCTGCGGTGAACTAGGAGCATCAGCAACCCTGCGCTCACTACACTCATTGGGACCGAAACGGCATTTGCCGCTATTGCCTCAAGCGACGTAAGTGTGACGCCGCCATCATTTACTAGTAACACCCCCATGTTAGCGTAGCTATCATCTGCGTTATAAGTGTTAGGGTTGCGGCTGTAATACACGCCACTTCTTGAGGGAGTTGAGAAGTTATACACCCCTCCTGACAATGAAAGTCCGTCACTACTGCCATAATGTAGGCCCCACGAGTAAGCATAACCACCCGACGTCATCGCACCCAACGCATAATACAGAGCCGCTGAACTTTGTGATCCGGCTACCTGGCCGCCTTCAGTGGCCGGCGCTCTACTGGTTAAATTCGAAAGCAATTCGAAGGTTTCATCCTGCGTTGCTATTCGCCATCCTGAAAATTCACCCTCAAGTTCGCCAATAATATCATTCACGCTCCAACCAAAGGTTTGACTTAGGTTAAGCCACTCTTTTCCCGTCTCTGGGTCTAAGATAGCCAGTTCGTCGCCCTCTGTTAGCCAGTCCGTTTTTACATATTCTGCATACGTTACTGATGACAACGTTCCAAACAACAAAGCGGAAATTGCTGCTTTTTTTAGTAACTTTGTTAATGCCATAAACCAATAAATCCTTTTTTATATTTAATGTACGCGGGCTATACGTCGTAACCCATTTCCTAACCACAAGTTCTTTATCGTCTTGTTTTGGCTAATGCTTTAACTTTACATATTACCTTAAAAAATAAAAAAACCACAATGCTAATCAACAAAAATGAAAAAGCATAGCCCCATGGTGTCATTGGGCAATATCCCCATCCGCAACTTCCCCCCTGAATAAGCCAAGGTACACCTAGCAAGCTTGCTCCTAAGCCCACGATATAAATTTGGGCGAAATAAAGATGTAAAACATCAATGTTCATGCCGTAAAATTGACACATAAAAAAGGCCACTGCATAAGTGGCCCAATAAATTAATACTGGCTTAAACTTCGCAAACGCTATCATTACTGTTTGCGTTTTCTATTCATGAGCATCGGCACCATAATTAATACTGAGGCGGCCAAAGGAATGGGGACCTGGTTGATTGAAGGATTGTTGATTGAACTCCATGTTACGCCGCCATCACTGACAAGAAATACGCCGTAATATTCCAAAGAGTAATCCATATTATCCCCGCGTTGATAATCATCAAACACAGTATGGCTACCGTTCATTAGTGGGTAGTAAGTGCCGCCGGACATTAACAGATCACTTCCAGCACCTTGGCTATCATTTAGATATAGTCCACGTGCTCGCCAATCACCTTCATCGTGAGTATTACCTAAAGCGGACACGACATACTCGGCAACATCGGCAGAAACAGTGTACTGATTAAAACCGTTGTTCTCAGTCTCCAAATCAGTCAGGCTATACATCCAAGCGTTAACCTCCGCCTGTGTCGGCAGACGCCATCCTACATAATCCGTTTCAATTAAAGCATTCACTTCTGGCAAACTTAAGCCTGCCGTTTCAGTCAGCTTTAACCACTCTTTACCGGTATTCAAATCAAGACTAGCAAGGGCGTCACCTTCCTGATGCCAGTCTGTGTCAACATAATCCGCGCGCGCTGTAAAAGAAAGCGCCGCGGCAATTAACATTCCTGCGAAGATTTTGGTTTTTTTCATGCGTAGCAAGCTCTGTTTTTCATATAAAAAAAACAATGCATACATTGTGCCTTTTTACTTCTTGAGTGATTTTTTAATCATTAGCAACTCTGCGTCACTGAGATCACCAATAGCTTCTCGTAACGCAACACGAAAAGCCTTCGCTTCGATGTGGTTTCTCGCCACCTCTTCAGTGGTAAAAATCTTATACCCGCCGTTAGCGCCATCAACAAAAACCCGGTTAAAATAGACTTCATGCATGCGACAAACCTTTTCCCTTCCTTGAAAAGAAAGGGTAACGTTAACGCGCCCCACTTTAACCACTTGCGCGGGCAGAACAGTGTCTTTTTCACAATGCCTTGCAAACTCACCTGTTGGGATAGCAAAGACCGTTTTTCCTATATTTTTTTTAAAATCCACCACACTAAACCTCATTCTTGTTTTTTGTTACATCGCGGCAAAACACCTGGCTAAATCTTTCTGGGACAATAAAGCCTGCATCATGCACCATTTTATCAATATCTAAATCAGCAACCTCAAAGACATCTTCAACATGGCTGTCCGCGAAAGCTTTAGGGACCAACACCAATCCGCTTTCTGTTGGTTTGGTTTCGTCTGAATACGTACGAGCATCACAGTAACGTGTCGACACGCCGTCGCGACTTACCCAATAAACATTATTACCTTTGCGCTCTTCATTTCGATACGCCACCCACAAAGGGCACCAGTGATAATCTTTAACATTAAATACAAGCTCGTCAATGTTAGATTTCCTAATCGTTCCTGCATCAATCAAGTCCGAATCAACCGGCATTTCTAGCTCTCGTGCATTTTCCCACGCGCGTTGAGCTTCAGCAAAAGTGAATTTATGCGCTTTGCGAACGTTGGTGGTGAATCCTTTTTTATTCATGGCGTGAAAACTCACATTTCCACCAATGATGTTTCTTTGATTAATAAAGTAAAATCTTTTATCGCGCGACATTTTCATCTTTATGTGTAAGTTTTAATTAACCTAGTGTATCATTAAATCATTATGATTACATCAAAAAGGTTTTTATGATTTCACTTATCGTTGCACATGATGAGTCTAGAGGAATGGGTAAAAATAATACCATTCCTTGGTATATCCCTGGCGAGCTTCGCTGGGTAGGTAAAGTAACAAGAGCCCCTTATGGCGGCGCTGGTCAAAGAAACGCGCTTATTATGGGCAGGAAAACTTGGGAATCACTGCCTGAGTCACGCCGGCCGCTTCCAGACAGGCTCACTATTGTTATTTCCCGAACCATTACTATCGAGCACAAAGATGTTATCGTGGTTGACTCATTAGAAGAGGCATTTCTTGAAGTTGTAAAACAAGATGAGATTGCTAAAGCCTTTGTTTTCGGTGGGGCGTCCATCTACGAACAAGCGTTAAAAAGTGACAAGGTCGATGAATTGCTGGTCTCTGTCGTTCCCGGTCATTATGACGCTGATATTTTCTTCCCCCAAATTCCTAAGGGATATACATTAAAAAGCCAGCACGAATTTATTTTTGACGGCGTTTCTGTTAAGCATTTTAAGTACAAACTTAATTGAAAATAAGGGGTGTGATGTGGCTCAGAGAGAAAAAGCGTTGGCGTTTGTTGAAGGACTTACTTTCGATGATGTTTACTTTAACGTTTTAATCAAGTTGGCTTGTATATCCTCTTCTGCAAAAATACATAAAGAAATGTATGGAATACCAGAGCGCAGTAACATGGTTCAAGCCGACACAAACCCTTTTTGGATTCAATGGGATTTGGGCAGAGCTCTGGTGACTATATTAGTAGAATATTGCAGTACACGCAATGTGGATCCAAGTAAAAGTTGTTTTTGGCCGTTACTTGATAGGCACTATCAGCAAAGTTACTTTGAGCAATACGAGTTTGGACGACAAGTTGATGTAAAACCATATGACTTTGAACAACTGTGTAAGGCGATCACCAACGACAACACGGTTTTAATTGGCGACTTCAGGTTATCACCAAGAGACGTTGATGAGTCCACAGGCCATTATGGAGAAGAAGTATTCTGGCGAAAGTGGTTATTAGAAAAAAACTCGAAGCATATCGAAGAATTTCATACCGATTGTTACTCATTAGCGGAAAATGTTTTCCGTATTATAAACGATAGAAATGTAGAAAATGATGAACAAGGCGAAATGTCTCGCAGACTTCAATGTTATTCCCGTTCCTTCCACGACACCTACTTTAACGCTCCTTAAACCAGCACTGTTTTTTTATTTGATGGCATCTCTCTTAAACACTTTGAATACAAACTGAATCAAAATGATTGAATTGTTTTTTTTGTGTGGTAATATAGGTACTCACATCGGGAGATTGCAATGACAATAGAAATGACACTACTTGAGGCTATGGATACTGCACTTGAAAACATTAAACGAATGCCTGCAAATGATTATGTTGCTGCGGTGTCTGAGTGTGCTAAAAATCCAACGTGTTTCGGACAAGCTCTCGCTGAATCTCACGAATTAAGAGTTAAAGGAAGATCCGATGGAAATCAATGATACTTACAACAATATGAGCGCTTATGGGATGATGAAGATTCAAGAAAGTCACAGCCCTAATACCGCCCCCTCAGTGAAGCTCCGCGCCATCACCAACAAAGAAGCGTTACCGGCAAGTAATATTGATGCCACGATGAAACTTGGTGAGCAGGCCGCAGCGGTGGCCCATAAACAAAATATTGAAGAGGTGGAAACTGTACCTCGCCGTCTAGGTGGCAGTGTTGATACGTTCGCTTAACGCATCATTATTTTAAACACGAGGACTGGCTATGCTTTCAATTATCGCAGCTCTTGGTTTTATTGCCTTATTTGTGGGCCTGTTTTTAATTTTAGTCAAGTGGGGCGAAGGCCGTTTTGTGCCTGACCTTTCACTAACCAGTGAATATACCCAAAAACAACCATGCAATTACAGTAACACCTCTATGCCACAAACCTGCGGTGAGGTTGATGCGGTATCTTCGACCTCTTGTAGTGATAGCTCATCCACCTGTGATCCTGGTGGGTGCTAAATGCCCTGTAAATGTTCAACACTAAAAAAGGTTCTTTATGAGCGCTCAACATTACGCCTTATTCCTGTTTACCCTTTCATTCTTTACTGTGGCGGTAAGTGAGGAAACGAAAACTGTGTTATCTGAGGTTAACGTCCCTTCTCGTGTCGCAGGGGTGAAGTTAACGACATACCGAAATGGGCTTGGTGATATCTGTGTGGATTACCCTTCATCGTATAATAACGAAATAAAAGAAGGTACCTGGCTTCGCTCTACACCTAACATGTCTACACACTGCTCAAAAGAGATGTCAGCGTCGTTAAACGCCAAAAGTAAATCTTACCCCTTACCATCTAAACTTGACGGCATGAGCGCTCACGTAGACGATTTTGATAACACATACTACATACTCACAATCAAGGACTAAATGAGCTCTTTTGTGCAATGATGGCCTACTTGCCTCATGCACAATAAAAACCCCGCTTTAAGCGGGGGTTGTGAGTAATTAGGATGCACTTTTACCTAGACTTCTTTTTCCTAAAGCCCAATGCCATAAACGACAATAACGCTAAACCCGCCCCGTTGACTGGAACTTGGGCCGCTATTGCGTTTCGCATGGTTAGCGTAGCAGTGCCATCTCCCACCAAGAAAACACCGTAATCATCATCTACATAATCCACTGAATAATTAGCGTTATCGTATTGATTGTAGGCGTAACTTGAATAATGGATAGTAGTGGTGGATTTAGGGTCATGATAATGCCTTACCCCCGCCATGAGCGTGTCATCCCCATCAAGATAAAGCCCGTAGCTTGTAAAGTTGTACTTGACGTTCCAAGACGACCGTTCTAAAAGACCTATTCAAACCTGATCATAGGTTTGATGCTTCCTTCTGCT
>OJFL01000072.1_pt1 | contig 51498 bp, 36 predicted proteins | sample 1594131 | NCBI WGS metagenome assembly OJFL01 (sample SAMN05416782, study PRJEB24817) | seawater metagenome | isolation source: Sea water | place: Canada:Atlantic | collected 2013-07 | reverse complement strand
TAATCTACTAATGCATACCAAGCTCTATCTGATGTAATATAGTTTCCGTTATATGAAGCTTTTAAGGCTTTTGCTCCATTATATTGTTTGTACTGAATACGGGGGTCTATTGGAAGAGAATCACTTTTGATCACTGGAAAACAGAAATTATAAGCAATACTATCATTTTGTGAATTCCAATTGGTTATTTCAACAAAAGGCGTTCCATTCATTGTTATATTTTCAGAAGAGAGAATACTGGTTAATAACGAATAATTTTGCATCATTCCTCTCGCTTTTTCAATTTGTAAACCCTTCATAGAAATATAGGCAGCATAGGTAGATCTTGTAGTATCTATTCCAACTACTGTCACCTTAATTTTTTTTAAATGTTCTTTGAGTTTAGCTATAAAGTCTGTTACTGTATATTCTATTCTTTTTTCAAAATCTGTAGTACCAAAAGGTATAGAAATTCTATTCGCAAAACTGTGTTCTTTATCTGTTATGTAGACATTTACTTTAGAAATTGAATCATTTACCGAACTTATAGACCACTTATAATTGTGTATGGAATCCTTTACCTCAATTTGTTGTGATAAGTTCGCTATATTATCTTGTTTGATAGGGTTTAAATTTGCTATACTGGTATTCCAAAGTTTAATGGTTTGGTTAATGGTTCCCGCACTTGTTTTTACATTAAAAGTTACTAAATAATCGTAGGGTTTTATAATGAAATACCATAGTAAAAAACCGATTGTAAGAAATCCTATAATAGCAATGATTTTTTTCATTTTTACTTTATTATGTTAAAAGCATAAAACTGATGAATAGTTATATTCTAGTTATTGAACATTGTTAATTTTTCTGTAACTAATTCTCCAACTTTCCTTCCTTGAACTACTCCTACTTCTACAGCAGTTCTGTAATGAATCCCTCCATACATTCTACTAATTGCAGCTTCGTCTGCGGCATGTTTAAATGATTTATAACTTCGAATTGGTAACCCAAAAGGAACCTCAGTATCGTCAGAAAAACTAAAATTTTCTCCAAAAATTGAGGTCAATACAGTTGAGGCTGCACCAGATACTACAGAATGACCACTTGAGTATTCAGGAAAGGGTGGGGTTTGCAAAATGGGTTTCCATTCGTCGTCAAAATAAGTGTTAATTAATGTTTCTGGTCTTACTAAATTACTTCTGTATTTTTCATCCCAACAACTTATAAATGCGTCAGCAATAGCAATAGATGTCTTGGTGTAAGCAAAAACTGTTCTATTAACATCTGCTTTGCCCTTTTTAGTAGCAATTTTTGTAATTCCAATCCAATGAGCTCCTGGAGTTATTTTTTTTACTGCAAACATTAAATGTCCACGATTTACTGATACATATGGATTACAATCCCAAAATTGAGCAATGGCTATTTCTTCTGAGGTATCTCCTTTTTTTGTGATTTCTTTACTAATCTCGTATACCTCAATAAGTTCTTTATAAAAATCAGAGTTTTTATTCATTGAGAATTTTGGGGGAGGAACAGGTTTAAATTGAGCTGCTGAGTCTAAAACAAAAGAGCGTATTTTATTCCAGTGAGGTTCTAAACCATCCATATATGATGGAGGGGTTGGCTGCCATCTACCCTCATCTTCAGAATCTACGCTAAATTTTGGCATCGTTCTAGTTTGTGCATAATTATCTTTATTCATCCAATCTGAAATGTATGCTGCAACCTCCAATCCGTATGCTTTTGATTCCTTAAATTCTCTTGGATTTTTAGCTTCCCAAACATTATATAAGCTATCTCTATGTGTTTCTATTTTAGCCTCAGAAAAAATCAATTGTTTGCTAAGATGAATATGAGCAATTAGGGCTGCAAGTGGATAATTTATCCTCTTTGATTCATTAGGAGAAGGGATCGCTCCTAAATGTTTAATCTGATTCTTTAAAGAAAAATAAGCAGTATCATTCTGAGCTAAAATTTCATAAGCTGCAATATTAGGATATACAAATACTCTACTAGCTACTGGCGGGGAAAATATATCGTGAATCATAACATCAACTACTTTATCTATAGCTGTATGAAAATGTTCTGTAGTCACTTCTATGGGGTCTAAATTCTCTTTACAAGAAAACAATCCCATAACAATTAGTGTTGCTATTACATATAATTTGAATTGTTTCATAACTCCTATTTAATTAATTGATATACTTGGGCACTGTCATTATTAATAGTAGCCAATACGTATGATTTATTTTGAACTTTGATAATATTTAATTTCTTTACTGCTTTTTGACTAAAATTAAGTCCAATTTTATTACCTGAAATAATTTTATCCTCATTAACAATTAATGCTCCAGGAAAAGAATCAAATCTTCCATGATATGGACTCACACCAAAATAATTTCCGGCTACTAAAACTTCATTTACTCCATTGGCATTAAAATCGTATTCTAAAAACGATGAAATTGGGGATACCTGTAACTCGTTTTTAAAAGGGACGAATGTATATGTATTGTTTTCATTCTTCAAATACCCGGAGGCCAGGGTGTTTACTTCAAATATACGTGCCTTTTTTAGTACTGATTTTTCAAAAATAGCATTAATTGATTTTCCTGCAAAACTTTTATAATTGGTGAATTTCTTTCGTAAGCTTACAATTTGACTCGCTAATTCGTCTAAGCCTAATAATGGATAATAGGCTCCATTTTTAAAATTACAAAGAATAGTTTCTGTGCTTCCATTTTCATCAAAATCAGAATAATACATTCGTAATGGATGTTCTTGTGAAGCCTCAAATTTTGAATTTTTCCCCCAATTTCCGAGAAGAAAATCTACGTCTCCATCTTTATCAATATCGAAAGGAGCAATCTGTTGCCATAATCCAGTTAATTTTGAATTTATTAGATTTTCTTCAACAAAATTACCCTTTCTATTTTTAAAAAATTTTGGGGTCATCCATTCTCCTACTAATATCAGATCTACAAAACCATCTGAGTCATAATCTTCCCAAATTGCATCAGTAATCATCCCTATATTTTGGAAGGGTTGATTTTCTAAGATTGAAAACTTACCTTTATTGTTTTTTAAAATATAGGAGTTTGGCATTGCTCCAAAATCATTAGACACAATATCATTCCCAACAAAAACATCTAAATCACCATCATTATCATAATCATGTGCTTCAATAACTGACGCATTTTCAAAATATTCAGGCAACTGCTCTTTTGTAAAACTAGTATTATTTTGAATAAAATAGGTATCTAACAAAGGTTTCATTTTGCTATAAAAGTCTGCGCCTCCTGTTCCAACGAAAAGATCATTTTTGGTGTCATTATTAAAATCTGCAATCAGGGCTACAACATCTTCATTTATAGAATCATTTGCAAAAATTTGATTTTTTTCTTCTTCATAAAGTCCTTCTTTTTGAAGATAAACTTTTGCCGGGTTAAACTTAGATCCTCCAAAATAAATATCATCCTTCCCATCATTATTCAAATCACCAACTGCAACCGCCGGCCCACTGTCTGAGTTTTGATAAGGGATTAATTTTTGACGATTAAAATCTGTATAATTATCTTCAGAATGAATAAAATTAAGCCCTAGATTATTTGAGACTTTTTTAAAGATTGGTGTCTCTTTTTTTAATATCGTTGAATAATTAAACGGCTTTGTTTTTTCTGGTCTAATTGTCAATTGCTGATTTACAGGAATATTTCTTATTGTTTGACACATTTTATTAGGCCAAACAATGGTTATTGAGTCTACTTGTTGAATGGCTCCATAACCAAAATGAACCGTTGGTTCTGAGGATGATTGAAAACCTCTTACTGTATATAATTCTTTAAATTGTAGCTCTCCTTTAGTATAAGAATAAACCTTGGTTCCAATACCAAAAGTATTGGGTGAAGGGTAGTCAAACTTTAATTGAAGATAATTAGCTTTCTCATTGGTTTGATTAATATACAATGATACATTTTCATTGATATTACTAACTACCAAATCAAGGTCTCCATCATTATCGAGATCTCCAAGAGCTGTTGCGCCAGATACTCCTTTTTTGTTTGAAATCCACTCACCAGATTTATCTTCGAATTCTAAGTTTTTAACTCCCTTAAAGATATAATTATGAGCTTCACCTGAGGGCATCATTTGTAATGCTTTTTGGTCTACTAATTTTGTATTGTCTATTTTTTTCTGAATTTGTTCATTAGAAATGAACTTAATAAAGTCTAAATCATTTGGTCTTTTAGAAATTCCATTAGAAATAAATAAGTCTTGCTCACCATCTTGATTAAAATCTGCAAATAAACTACTCCAACTCCAGTCTGTGGCAGCTATTCCACTTAGTAGTGCCGTTTCCAGGTAACCAGAGTTCTGTTGATTTACATAGAGCATATTTCTAGTAAACTGATAGTGGTACCCATACTTTTTAGTTCTTAATTTTTGAATCTGGATATTATCATCTCCTTCCGAAGTTTTTAAAACCACCTCCTCTTCAGGCAACATATCTAATGAAATAATATCTGGCAATCCATCATGATTAATATCAGCTACATCATTCCCCATGGAAAAACGCGATGTATGACCAAAGTAATCTTTTAATTGATCAGAAAAAGTACCATCCCTGTTATTTATATAATAATAATCATCTTCATGAAAATCATTCCCAATGTAAATATCTGGAAACCCGTCTTGATTAAAATCAGCAATAGAAATACCTAATCCATAACCATTAATCCCACCAAAAATTCCTGCAGACTCACTCACATCTGTAAAAGCACCTCCATCATTTCTTAGTAACCTATCTCCAGTTTGCTCATTTCGTTTGTGTCGTAAATCTGCTTTTCCGAAAGACTCTTGGGTATGAATGGCGTGGTTTAAGAGATAGATATCTAAATCACCATCTAAATCAAAATCTAAAAATGCTGCTGAAGAACTATAGGTGTCAAAATCTAGTTTATATTGTTCTGCACTTTCTGTAAACGTTTCATCTCCATTGTTGATGTACAATTCATTATAACCATAAAACCCGTGAACACCAACAACAGCACATACATAAATATCTAACAAACCATCTCCATTGATGTCTCCCATAACTGCTCCGGTGTTCCATGAACTATTCCCAGATACATTTGACTTCGTTGTTATATCTTCAAATTTTAAATTCCCTTTATTAATATAAAGCTTATTTTTTTCTTGATTTGCTGAAAGAAAAATATCTACAAGACCATCGTTGTTTATGTCACCCAAAGCTACACCTCCTCCATTGTAATAATATAGATAATCAAGGATATTTAAATCATCTGAAGGAGTAATTGTATTTTCAAAAAACAAACCTGTTTCTTGAGAAGTTGGATTTTTGAATAATAGCTCTTTTTTATTGCAAGCTAATAATAGCAGAGAAAAACACAGTATAATAGCCCTATTACTCATTGATTAAAAATAGTTTTGGGCTTTCATTATTAATAGCCGCTATGAAATAACTTTTCCCTTTATTATCCTTAATTTTCTTCAAATGCTTTACTTCATTCTTAATAGCAAAACCTGAAGTATTGTAATCTTGCCATGTAAAACCAAGATTTCCATCTCCTAGCAAAACCGATCCGTAATTTGCATCTAGTCTAGAATATTGTGGCTTAAACTCAAAGTTATTACCTGCCATAATAATATCTAAGTAACCATCATTATTAATATCTGAACATATAATTCCACAGACACAAGAAAGTTGAACACGACTTGGAAGTTTTTTTACACTAAAGTTCCAATCACCTTGATTTACAGCTATAATTGATTCTGAAATAGTGCTTTGCTTCATGATCGAATTTTCAAAAATTGATTCAGAAAATAGTTCATCAATAGACTTTTTAGCATATTCAGAGGCCTTTAAATTTTGTTTTTTTAGAGAAACCAGTTGAGCTGTTAATTCTTTTTTCATATGAATTGGGTAGTCTTTCCCATTCTTATGATTGGTCCTAATTTGTTCAATTGTTCCATTATTATCAAAATCATTCACCCACATCTTTACCGGGTTTTCTTTGGAGGTTTTATGCATTGTGTTACTCCCTTGATTACCAAGTATAAAATCTATATCACCGTCATTGTCAAGATCTGCAGCCTCAACAACATTCCACATTCCAAATAAATCATCTAATGTTGATTTTTGTTTAATAAGTCTTCTTCCATTGTTTATGAAAATTTTTGGTGTATTCCATTCAGAAACAGTAATTAAATCTTTTTTCCCATCATTATTTATATCTTCCCATATTGCATCTGTCATCATTCCAGCACTCTTAACGTCATATGCAACTTTTTCTGTTGTATCTATAAAAGTTCCATCACCGTTATTTTCTAAAAATTGATGAGTTGGGTCTATCCCGTAAGTTGCCACCATACTTCTGGCACCTACAAAAACATCAATATCTCCATCATTATCAAAATCATAAGGAGAAATCACTGCAATATTTTTTCTTAAAGCTGGTAGTTTATTCTTTGCTGACTCAAAAGTTCCCTTACCATTATTAAGATATAATCTTACTTTATAATTATTTTGTTGGCCTATTTCGTTTCCACCAGACCCAATCATAAGATCTAAATTTCCATCACCGTTGGCATCAAAAAAAGAAGCAGTAGTATCTTCAAATAAGGCATCTTTTTCAAAAGATTTTTGAATTGACAGTGCAACTTTTCCATCTCCTAAATTTAAATATAATACCCCTGGTTGATTTTTAGCTCCACCAATATAAAAATCTTCATTACCATCATTGTTTATATCCCCAACAGCTAAGGCTGGGCCTTCTTGTGATAGCATTTTATTGATTAGACCCTCATAATCAAAATCAGAATAACTATTTTCCTGATGCTTTTGAAAATTATTTTTTGAAATCTTAGTAAGTAGTGTTTTTTCTTTCTTAGGCTCGAAAGGTTTTTGAAGTTCTATGGCTTCATTTTGATTTAACGTTAGTGTTGTATTTACCTCTACATTACTCCATTTTTGTGTTCTATTATCTGGCCAAATTACTCGTAATGAATCTATAACTTTTGCTGCTCCTAGACCAATTGTCATCACATAATCCATAGAAGATTGAAACCCTCTTGATGGCATTTGTTCTTGAACATGTATTGTATTATCATGAAAAATTTTAACGGTACTTCCTATGGCAAATTTATTGACTTTTTCCCCTTCCAATTTAATTTTTATATAATTATTGCTAGTTAAGGAATCTGTATTATTCCTATAAACAAAAGGCAACATATTTACATTATTAACAACCAAATCTAAATCACCATCATTATCTAAGTCACCATAAGCAACTCCATTTGATAAACTAGGAGTTTCAAAGCCCCATTCTTTATTTGCATTATCAAAAGTTATGTCTCCATTATTTTTATATGCGTAATTTGGTTGAGGTTTTACCGGCATTTTATTAATAATAGAATCAATTGCTTGTTTTCTTCCTGTCAAAGCCATTTTTTGAATAATTTCATTCGCGAAAAAATTGACGAAATCTAAATCTGTCAAATCATGATTGATGCCATTTGTAATAAAAATATCTCTATTCCCATCATTATCCATATCAAAGAGTAACCCAGCCCAACTCCAATCTGTTTTTGCCACTCCACTGTGATAAGCCACCTCTGAAAAAGTGTTATTTCCATTATTTAATTGTAATGTGTTTTGAATGTATTGCTGAGAAAAATCTTTACTTTGTTTTAATTTAAAGACATTGTATCCCTCAAATTCCATAACAGACTTTACGCGCTGATCTGCCTCAGGCAGCATGTCTGTAATAAAAATATCTGCATTTCCATCGTTATTAATATCTGCAATATCTACACCCATGGCAGAAAGACTTAGGTGAGACGTCCAGTTTGTAATATCTTCTTTAAAAGTACCATCTTGGTTGTTGATGTACAGATAATCTCTTTCATAAAAGTCATTAGAAACATAAATATCTGGGTATAAATCTCCATTCATATCAGTAACCATTACACCTAAACCAAACCCTATTAAGCTGCCATAAATTCCAGCCTGCTCACTAACATCTACAAATTTACCATTGTCATTTCGCAGTAACATATCTCCAACACCTCTAAAGATTTGTGGAACATTTTCCCAATCTTGAGCTCTTTTATCTCGCTGTTCAGCATATCCAAGACTGCTTACTGGTATATTACTATTGTTTAAGATATAAGCATCTAAATCACCATCTTTATCATAATCAAAAAAAGAAGCATGTGTTGAAAATCCTGTTTTAGCTAAATTAAATTCAGCGGCTTTTTCTGTAAAAGTTAAATCTCCATTATTTATGTACAAATCATTATCATGATTATTGCCTTTTAAGTTCCCTGCATTACTCACATAAATATCTAATAAACCATCCTGATTGATATCTACCATAACAACCCCGGTAGACCAAGGTTTGTTTCCTTCAATTCCTGCACTTATAGAGATATCCTCAAATTCAAAATTTCCTTTGTTAAGGTATAATTTATTAGCGACCATATTCCCTGTTAGGTAAATATCCGCTAAGCCATCATTATTAATATCTCCTATAGCTACACCTCCACCATTGTAAAAGTTTCGATATTTGAAAATATTAAAATTCTTTTGATTCTTAACCTTATTAAGGAAGTCTATGCCTGTATCTTTAGCATCTAATAATGTAAATAAAGTTTGAGTATCACTAGTTAAAGTTAAATTTTCCTTTTCTGAACTACAGGAATAAATTACCGAGAAAATTAGTACTAAAATAATTTTTCTTACTAAAAATTGTGTCATTATTTATTAGCCTTTAAAAAAACAGGGGTGTTATTATTTATAGAAATAACATAGAATAATTCCCCTTTAATTTTTATTGTTTTTATGTTTTTAGCCTCTCCAGGAATATTAAAACCTTGGCCCAAGCTTTCGTAAAAAAACCCGTTTTTATTGTTCAACAAAATTAACCCATGCGAGGCATCTAATTTACCCAATTGTGTGTTAATATTGTAATTATTTCCAACTAAAAGAACATCTGTATAACCGTCACTATTAAAATCCTCTAACGCAATATCATTTACCGAAGATATTTGAGCCATAAACGGCAATTGATGTTTTTTAAAGGTGTTATTTCCCATATTCTCAAAATAACAACTCCCTAGTTCAAAAACTTGTTTTTTAAACGCTTCTTTAATCTTCACTTTTGGGAGAAGGGCTGTAAATGAAGCCTCTGCAAAATCTTTATAGGATAAATATTTTTTATTTAAAAATGGGATTTGTTTCACCAATTCATCCTTGGAAGCAAATGGTGTTTCTTGTTTTTGATAAAAATAAGTAATTACCGGATCAACGGTTCCATTATTGTCAAAATCATTACTATATAATGTTACAGGTTCACTTTTACTTGCTTGTAGTCGTGTGTTTAGCCCCCAATTTCCAACTATAAAATCTAAATCACCATCATTATCAAAATCATTTACTTTAATCGCATTCCACCATCCGTTTGTTTTCTCTAAGTTGGTGTTTTTTTGAAGCAGCAACTGATCACCATCGTTAAGAAATATTTTTATAGGCATCCAATATCCAACCACAATAGCATCTAGGTATGTGTCATTATTTAAGTCTACCCAAACAATATCGGTAACATTTCCACTATTCTGAAAATCAAGACCATATTTTAATGAGGCATCAGAAAAATTTCCTAGACCATCATTCACAAAAATATATTGAGAGGGTGTTTTTCCAAATTGCCATGGAAGGAGGTTTGAAAGTATAGAAATATCAAGATCTCCATCATTGTCTATGTCTAATGCCGAAACTTTTGATGCATTAGTCTCTATATTTTTAAACTGTAGTGTATCTCTTTCAAATTTACCTTGATTATTAATATATAATTTTGGTTGAAGAGGGGCTCCGCCTTTAAATTCATTACCACCACTAACGATTAATAGATCTTTAAAATTATCACCATTAGCATCAAACATGACAGAATATACATCTTCATGAATCGCATCATATTTAAAAACATCTGATTGTTCTGATGTAAAGTTTCCTTTCTTATTCTGAATAAATAGCTCACTCGCTTGAGATTTTCCTCCAGTAATAAATAAATCCTCTAACCCATCATTGTTGACATCTGAAACAGCTATGTGTGGTCCTAAATTCGTGCTTGCATAGGGTATGATTTGATCTCTATTAAATTCTAGTGATTGTGAATCTTTATGTTTAAAATTCAAAACGGAGTCTTTATTAACTAAAAAAGATTTTTGTTTTTTAAAGATACTATGATAATAGTTTTTTGAAGCGTTTTCATAAGAAACTTCAATTTCTTGATTAACTTCAATATTTTTTAATGTTTGATATGCATTAGTACTCCAAATAATTTGTAATGAATCTAAAATTTTAGTAGTTCCAAACCCTAGATGAACTTTTGGTTCTACAGATGATAAATATCCTTTTGTTGTATAATTTTCTTCTGTAATTACTTGACCTTTATAAAAGGCCTTTACTGTTGTTCCTATTCCAAAAATATTATCAGAGTTTCCTTTAAATTTAATTTTTAAATATGAATTCTTTGAATTTTGATCTGATGTATTCTCCAATACAAATGCTTCTTCATTAATATTATTAATAACCAAATCTAGATCTCCATCATTATCTAAATCTACTGAAGTACCTCCATTACTGTAGGAATTATCATGAGAAACCCATGTTGAGGTTACATTACTAAATGTTTTGTCTTTGTTGTTTTTATAAAAATAGTTCTTAACTTTTTTTTGAGGAATTTGCTTTGACAATTCTAAATTTCTTTGCGATTTTTCTGTTGCAAGCTGTTTTTGAATGGCTTCATTTGAAATGAAGTTTATGTAGTCCATGTCATTTGTTGCCCCTAAAATTCCATTTGTAATATACAGGTCTTTAAAGCCATCATTGTCATAATCTCCTATAATTGGACTCCAAGACCATTCTGTTGCAGCTATTCCACTTAAATATGCTGTTTCACTGAATGTATCATTACCATTATTGTAATGCAATGTATTTTGCATAAACTGTGGAGCATATCCATTTTTCAAATAGTAATGATAGGTTTGATATGGAAATTCTAATCCTGAGGTTTTATATGTTTTGAGATTTTCAGGAAGCATATCCAAAGAAATAATATCCATATGGGTATCATTGTTTAAATCAGATATCGAATTACCCATAGAAAAATGAGAGGTATGTCCTAAAGTTGTTTTATCATTTGATATTACTTCTTTGAAAGTTTTATTTTTTTGATTAAGATAGAGATAATCATTTTCAAAAAAATCATTACCTACATAAATATCAGGATAACCATCATTTGTAACATCACCAATTGATAATCCTAAACCATAACCTATTTTCCCTTGAAAAATTCCGGCTTCTGAGGAAACATCTATAAACTTGCCTTGTTTATTTTCTAATAATTTGTCTCCAGACTTTTGATCTACCTGGAGTCTCAAGGTACCTTTACCATAATTACTATTAGGATATAAGGAATGATTCATCAAAAATAAATCTAAATCTCCATCTTTATCATAATCAAAGAAAGTAGCTTGAGTAGCATATGAAGCAATGTCTAGACCATAATTAGAGGCGTCTTCTTTAAATCTTGGAACTCCATTGTTATCTAATCCTTGATTTACATATAATAAGTTTTTCCCTTTAATTGTGTTGTGTGCTCCAATTTTGCAAATATAGATATCTAAAAATCCGTCGTTATTTATATCTACAGTAGTAACTCCGGTTGTCCAGGGAAGTGCATTGTTAATATTTGCCTTTATTGTAATGTCTTCAAACTGAAGCCCTCCAGAATTCAAATATAATTTATCGTCTGTTTGATTTCCTGTGAAATATAAATCAACTAAACCATCATTATTAAAATCTGCAGCAGCAACTCCAGCTCCATTATAATAATATAAATAATTTAAGATGTTTAACTTAGTGGTACTTGTAAGAGTGTTTTGAAACTTAATTTGAGTTTTACTACTAGAAACAGTAACAAACAAAGCATCATTGTTGTTACAGGATAAAAGCAAAAAAAACAGACTACATACTATAAACTCTTTCATGGTGTAAGAGGTTATTATATTTTAAATAATTAAGTTTTATAAATAATTAAAGAGGGTATAAATACCCTCTTTAATTTTAATATCAATAAAAAGATAAATCTAGTATCCTGGATTCTGAACTAAATTAGGATTTGATAACAATGCTGTTAATGGAATTGGGAATAAGTTTTTATTCGCATCTCCTACAGATGCTGGGTCTTTAAATTCCCAGTCTTTTGTAAATTGACCAAATCTAAGTAAATCGTTACGTCTAAAAAATTCAACATACAATTCTCTACCTCTTTCATCTATCATATCGTCTAGACTAACAGATCCTAATGCAGTTGCATCTCTTAAGACTCTTAATTCATTAACTTCAGCTAAAGCTCCTCCAGCATCTCCACTTCTTAACATCGCTTCAGCTCGCATTAAGTGAGCATCTGCATATCTAAAAATGATTTCGTGACTTCTAAAAGAAGCAGAACCTGTTCCATCAAAAGGGTGATATTTGATCACTCTAATCGCTTGCGTTTCATTACTATTAGTTAGGCTAAAGTCTCTTGAGAAACTTAAAGGATTACCAGCTCTATCTGATAATGGTTGTCCTGAAGCAGAATACTGCTGACCAATTAAAAATCCATATCCAATACCATAATTGTCTGTATTGTTTGCATTAGATGCATCTGGAACCCAACCTCTTCTTTCTTCTTGACCTGAACCAATGTAGTTTTCATTAGCATCTCCTTCAAATAGATCATAGAACTCAGCTAAAGTAGAAAAACCATTCCATCCACCTCCTCCATTGTCTGGAGTTACGATGTTATAGTGCATTCCATTCCAAATTCTGTTCCCAATACTAATATTTCCGAACAATACAGTTTCTGAATCTACACTTGGTAAAAAGATATCGAAATATCCAGATTGTAAAGCAAATCCACTAGCTTCAACAGAGTTTACAGCATTAATTACCTCTTGGTAATTTGGAGTTGACCCTGTGTAGCGCTCACTATTTAAAATTAATTTTGCTTTTAAAAAGTTTGCCGCTGCTTTAGAAGCACCAATTGTTGCTGCACTAGGAGAAACTTCTGGTAAATCTGCAATAGCTTCATTTAAGTCATTTAAAATAAAATCATATGCTTCTGATGAAGAAAGTACAATAGGTGTAGAAGACGGTAAGTCTGTAGCCTCTCTAAAAGGGTTTTGACCCCACATGTCTAAAACAAAAAACATATTAAAAGCTCTTAAAAACTTTGCTTCTGCTATTTGTTGTGAAGTAGAGTTACTTAATGGATCAATGATAAAGCTTGCTTGTAATACTTTTTCATTTAACTGATTCCATGTAGTTAATAAGAACCCGTGATCTACTTTCCATGTATGATTGTGAAGTGAACGCCACAATCCATTATCTCCCCAGTCACTTCCTCTAGTAGGAATTACTTGCTCGTCTGTAGTTACTTCGTTCAAGGCAAAGAAATTTGCCTGATCTCCTAACATACCCCATGTTGCACCGTATAAACCGTCTAAGGATGCCTGAGAATCGGCTAACCCGGTAAATTCGATATTTTGTATCACTGAATCCGTAGCTTCAAGCTCTAAGTTAGAACAAGAGTAAAGTGCTGTTATAGAAATAAGTGATAGTAAAACTATTTTTAAATTAAATTGTTTTTTCATCGTTTGTGTTTTTTAAAATTTTGCGTTAATTCCAAAAGTAATTGTTGTTGGATTTGGATAAGCTCCGTAGTCCATTCCAATAGATGGGAAAGCCCCTCCTGTCGCAGAATTTACTTCTGGATCTAATCCTGAATAATCTGAGGATAACCATAGGTTTTGCCCTGTAACAGAGAATACCATAGATTTAAAAACTCCCTCTCCAGACATTGGCATATCATATGCTAAAGTTAAATTTTGTAATCTTACAAAATCTCCTTTTTCTAAAAACCTGGTAGAAGCTGGTGCTGATGCTCCAATAGCTTCTCCACTTGTTAAGGTTTCTGGAAGTACATTTCTAGTGGTTCCAAATGCTCCTGCTGTAAAGAATGCATTTGCTGTATTATTGTAGATGTAGTGACCAAATTGACCATTAAAATAAGCAGATAATGAAAATTGCTTATAATTTAAGTTTGTAGATAAACCTCCTGTTAAATTAGGTAAGGCACTCTTTCCTACAAAACTTTTGTCATCACTTACAATTGCCTGACCAGCTGCATCATATCCCTCAAATTCTAATAAATAATAAGAGAACATAGGATACCCTTCTTGTAACCTCATTGCAAAAGCACCGGTTAAACCTGGTCCATTTACATCAGCATAGTCATATTGACCTAATAAAGATTCAACCATATTGTCATTGTAAGCTACGTTAAAGTTAGCAGACCAGTTAAAATCCTCAGATTCTACTAAATCATACCCTAAAGAAAATTCAACCCCTTGGTTTATAATTTTAGAATCTGGCAAGTTCTGAAATTTGACTGGTGTAACTGCCGGTTGAGCTTGTGGTGTATTAAAGATTAAATCTATTGTTTCTTTTCTATATACATCTATACTTCCTGATAGTCTGTCATTATTAAAACCAAAATCTAAACCTGTTGCATATTGTAATGTTGATTCCCATTTAAGTTCTGGACCTCCATAAGTAATTAATGAATTACCATTATTTATATCTATAAAGCCATCGTTACCTGGATTTAATCCATTCCAGCGAGATCTATTAGTGTAAGAACCATATCCAACACCTTCTTGGTTACCAGTTAAACCAGCACTTAAGCGTAGTTTAAGTGTAGACATATTACTGTCACTCATGAAATCTTCTTCGTTAAGCTTCCATGCAAAAGCTCCTGAAGGGAAATACCCATATCTATTTTCTTCTGGAAAAGCAGAAGAACCATCAGCTCTTATAGTTGCTGTAAATAAGTACTTGTCTGCTATTGAATAATTTACTCTTCCAAAGAAAGATTGCAATTCAATATTATAGTTATTAGAATCAACAGCTAAAGATCTCACTCCTGAGATTGAAGTAACAGGAGAAAAGCTTGATGTGGTAAATTCATTTCCTTCAAACCCTCTTACAAATACTCCTGAAACATTTGGTGCAAAACCAAATTGTTGGTAATTACCTTCAACTTCACCTGCTAGACCCTCAACAACATCTTGTAATGTAGATCCCATAAGGTCTAAATCTTTTGTTGAAAAACCCCATGCACCAGAAAATAATCCTTGATTTTTAAAGTTTTGGTAAGAAAAACCTCCTAAAATATCTAACTTAGAGTTTTTAAACTCTTTGTTGTAATTAATAGTAGCCTCTAATAGATCATTTTGAACGTCTAACGTATTGTAAGCACCTCTTCCGTTTCCAGCAATACCGTCAGCTAAACCTAAAATTTCTGAGGAAGTAACTGAAAAATTATTAGAATCTGACTTGTCAATACCTAAAGATACTTTTGCTTTTAAATTAGAGGTTAAATCATATTCAAGAGACACATTAGCTAAATATCTATTCGTGTTTGTTGTTCCTTTTGTATATGCTAATAAGTTCGCAGGATTTACCAATGTTCCTGTATCATAACTTGGATCGTTCGGCCAAGTTGGATTTGCTGAAAAAGCTGCTCCTAATATATCTCCCCTGTAACCTGCAGACCCTCCTGTTGGAGCCAAATTATCATTAACTCTTGACATAGAACCATTAAAGGTTAACCTTAGCTTATCATCTAAGAAACGTTGATTAAGATTTAATCTTGCCGTAAGTCTTTCTAAATTTGAATTTTCTACAATACCATATTGATTTCCAAAACCTAATGTAGCTATGTATGAACCACTATCGTGAGATTTTGAATAACTTAAATTTTGGTTGTGAGAAGTAGACCTTCTAAAAATAACATCTTGCCAATCTGTAGAAGAACCTGCATTACTCACTGCATCATTTGTTAAACCAACTGATGTTCTTGCAGCAAGAAATTGATCAGCATTTAATAAATTGTAAGTTGATCTAGCTTCAGATGAACTTATGTTTGCTTGGTAGTTAAATTCTCCTTTCTTAGATCTTCCTGACTTTGTAGTAACAATAACTACACCATTTGATCCTCTAGTTCCATATATAGCTGTTGCTGAAGCATCTTTTAAGATACTTATGCTTTCGATATCATTAGGATTTAAAAAACTTAAAGGGTTTTTGGCAGGATTAGATCCTAAACCAATAACATTACCTCCTGAAGTTGTTGCTTGCCCAGATAAAGGGATACCATCAACAACAAATAAAGGATTGTTATTAGAACGTACAGAATTTGTTCCTCTAATACGGATATTAACTCCAGCTCCAGGTGCTCCACTTGTACTTGAGATTTGAACCCCTGCAGTTTTACCCTGAATTAATTGTTCTGGAGAAGCAATAACTCCTTTGTTAAAATCTTCTGCCCTAACTGAAGCAACAGATCCTGTTGCATCCTTGACAGTTGTTGTTCCATAACCAATAACTACAATCTCTTCTAACTGAGTTGAGTCTTCGGTCATTGTAACATTAATTACAGTTTCAGCACCTACAGTTCTTACCTCAGTTTTGTAGCCAAGGTAGCTGAATACTAACACATCACCTTGACTGGCTTTAATTGTGTAGTTTCCATCAAAATCTGTCTGTGCTCCTGATGTTGTACCTTGAATGGTAACACTAACACCCGGCAGACTACCATCGGCATCAGTAACAACTCCTTTTACTGATTGTCCATAAGAAATACTACCAATAAGTAGCATAAGAATCAATAAAGGTTTTTTAAGTAAACTATTTTTCATGAAAGTTTAATTTTAATTAATAATGATTTGTTTTTTGTTTTAATTTTTAGAGATTTTTTGCAAATTAACGCTTTTTTAACTAAATATTAAAAAAGTATTAATAAGTTTAGCAAATTAACATTTTTCTGTACTTAAAAAAAGAATAATGCAATAAAATAACCGAAAACGTTTTCGTTTTATTTCTATTGTTGATTTTAAAAAAAAAAATCTCCTAATTTTCTGTAAATCAGAACTATATACACTTTAATGTAAATTACTTCTCCACTTTTTTATTACTTAAAAAGCTAAAAAAACTTTTTTACTTCCCAAATATTGAGAAAATTCGATTTTAAAGCTTCTTAATCTTGATGTTTCTGAATGAAACTTGATCACTATGGTCTTGAAGACCTACGTGACCTGTTCTGTATTTGCCAAATCCTTCCCAATCTTTGAATTTAGAATTAGTTACCATTTTTTCCCATTCAACTCCGTGAAGCGGGAAAGATATTGTAGTTTTTTCATTCATGGTAACACGAGCGATATTCGCTGTTTGATTCACCTCTAAAACACATTGATTCCATTCTCCGGCTGGATATATATCTTCTGCTGGATATCCAATTAAGTCATATAAAGACCCTGCTTTGTGAATACCATTCCCTACAAATGAATCTGGGTGTTTTTCATTGTCTAAAACTTGAATTTCTGGACCAGTCATATAAGCTTCAGAAAATTTTTCATCTTCATGAACCCCCCAAAAGATACCACTATTTCCTGCCTCCGATATTTTCCATTCCAAAGACAAAATAAAATTCGTGTATTTTTCTTTAGTGATAATATTTTTACCGCCAACATTACTTGGAGTAAATACCATAGCATCGTCTTGAATCGTCCATTCTGGATAGATATCTTCAGACAGATACCCTCTCCAATTATCTAATGAACTTCCATCAAATAAAATGGTCCAATCATTATTGCTTTTTAATTCTTCTGATGTAACAACTTGCTGAATTGTTTTCGTTTCTTTTTGTTTTTTCTCTGCTGGGTTACATGCTACCATAAAGCAAAAACACACAAATAAAGTTACTCTTACCATAATTATTGATTTAAATTCCTATGATCTTTTTTAATTGATATTCATTTTTTGTTCCATCACTTCCTGCGAAATCATCAAACTTTTTGTTTGTAGTTTCAATGAGATGATTCTTAATAAAAGCAACACCTTCTCTAGCTCCTTGAGCTGGGCTTTTAATAACACACTCCCATTCTAAAACCGCCCAAACATCACAGCCATATTCTGTTAATTTTGAAAAAACTTGTTTAAAATCTACTTGACCATCTCCAGGAGAACGATATCTTCCTGCTCTGTTTTTCCAGTCATTATATCCTCCAAAAGTTCCTTTTTTACCACTAGAGTTAAATTCGGCATCTTTTACATGAAAAGCTTTAATAAATTGATGATAGTGATCTATATATTTTAAATAATCTAATTGCTGTAAGACAAAATGTGACGGATCATATAAAATATTTACTCTTTTGTGATTCCCTGTTGCTTCTAAAAATCTTTCAAAAGTATCTCCATCATGAATATCTTCAACTGGGTGTACTTCATAACAAACATCCACACCATTATCATCAAATGTATTTAAAATAGGTAACCATCTATCTGCCAATTCTTTAAACCCTGTCTCTACAAGTCCTTTAGGTTGCTGTGGCCAGGGATGAACCATAGGCCATAATAAAGACCCAGAAAAAGTAGCATGTGCTGTTAAACCCAAACGTTTACTTACAACAGCAGCTTTTTTCATTTGATCTATAGCCCATAAAGTTCTTTGTTTTGGTTTTCCTTGTAATTCTTTCGGAGCAAAAACATCAAACATTAAATCATGTGCTGAATGAACTGCAACTAATTGCCCTTGAATATGAGTTGATAATTCTGTAATTTCTAACCCATAAGAATTTATTTTACCTTTAAACTCGTCACAATAGGTTTGACTCTCAGCAGCGATATCTAAATCAATAATACTTTTATCTAATGTTGGTATTTGAACACCTATATAACCAAGACTACTTGCCCATTTACACAAACCTTCTAGGGAGTTAAAAGGTGCTTTATCATCCATGAATTGTGCTAGAAAAACAGCAGGTCCTTTGATTGTTTTCATTTTTTTTATTAAATAATTAAAAATTATAATTCTGGTCTACAGCCTCCCAAACATTTCCTTTTTTATGAGATAAAATGGCTGTTTCTATAAAACTCATACCTCTCACACCATCAGTAATAGTTGGAAACTCACCTTCATTAAAGGATTCATTACAAATTGCTCTTGCAACACCTTTGTAGATATTACCCATAGCGTCAAAAATTCCTTCTGGATGTCCAGGAGGTAATTTTGTTCCATCTAGAGATAGTTTACTATTATATTCATGTCCTGGTTTTAATACTTGTAACGGCTTACCCTCTTGCATTAAATATAAGTAATTTGGATTTTCTTGCTCCCATTTAAGCCCTGCCCTATCGCCGTATACCTTTACTACGAAACTATTCTCCTCACCTGTAGCAATCTGACTTGCACAAATAACTCCTTTAACATTTTTTGAGCATCGCAATAGAATAGTGCCATCTACATCCATTTGATTGTCATCATAAACATGGTTTAAGTCAGCTAATATATTTTCAATTTTAACTCCTGAAACATACTCTAACATATCAAATGCATGAGTTCCAATATCTCCAATACAACAACTTACTCCTGATTTTTCAGGATTTAATCTCCAAGTTGTTTTTCGTTTTTCCACATCATGTATTATGGGATTAATCCAACCTTGATAATACTGAGCATCAATTTTTTGAACCTTTCCTATAACACCAGTACGAATCATTTCGCGCATTTGACGAACCATTGGGTAACCGGTATATGTATAAGTAACAGCAAAAACTGTTTTCTTTTCCTGAAGAATAGTATAAAGTTCTTTTGCCTCTTGGTAAGTAGTTGTTAATGGTTTTTCGCAAATAATATGAAAACCGTTTTCCAAAAGTTTTTTTGCCATCGGAAAGTGTAAGAAATTGGGGGTTAATATTGAAACCACTTGCATTCTTTGCTCCTTTGGTAATTGAAGTTCTGCTTCTATTAAAGAATTAAAATCTTTATAAATTCTATTCGTTGGCAATCCTATACTCGTGGCAAATTCAATATTATCGTCCCAATTAGGATTAAAAACCCCTCCAACAATTTGATATCTATCAAACATTGAGGATGCTATTCTGTGTAAAACTCCAATCAATGAATTACCACCACCACCTAAAATTCCTAATCTTATTTTAGAATTACTCATGTATCACTATCCTTTATATTCTATTTTTTCGTCTTTAAATAATAGTGCAAAAATCACCGTTACTACCACTGCAAATACTGCTGGAAATATCCATATTTCTTGCCAACCGTGTGTGCCATCTGCTAGTAAATTCTTATCTACAACTTGTCCTGCAATCCAGAAACCAACTAACATTCCAACACCATAAGTTGCTAATGTTATTAAACCTTGTGCAGCACTTTTAACTTTTTCTCCAGCTTTAGAGTCTGTGTAAATTTGACCTGAGACAAAAAAGAAATCATAACAAATTCCATGTAAGGCTATTCCTGTAATAATCATAAAAAATAAATCGCCATTATTACCATAAGAAAAAAGCAGATATCTGATTACCCAAGCTAACATTCCAAAAAGAATTGTTTTTTTAAAACCAAACTTTTTAAAGAAAAAAGGTAATAATAACATAAAGGCTACTTCTGATATTTGACCTAAAGAAGCCCATGCGGTAGAATTTTCAACCTGGTATTCCGTTAAAAAAGGACTGATGTTTTGATAATAAAATGCCAATGGTATGCAAATTAAAACTGAAGAGATAAAAAAGACTAAAAAATTCCTATCTTTTAATAATTTTAAGGCATCTAATCCTAAAATATCTTTTATGGAAACATTTTCACCCTTTGTTATGGAAGGTGGTGTTTTTGGTAAAGTAAAACTAAAAACTCCCAGAACAATAGATGCTATAGAAACCATAATAAATGTGTTTGATAACATTCCTTGACTAATATTTTCAATAGAATCCCATTTAAAGAAAAAACTAATGGCTAACCCCGCTAAAATCCATCCAACTGTACCCCAGACCCTTACTATTGGAAATTGTTTTGCTGGATCACTCATTTGATTAAAAGAAACTGAATTAACTAAAGCTAAAGTTGGCATGTAAGCAATCATATACCCCAATACATAGGGATAAAACACAGAAAACTCTGAAGATTGAGACATAAGATACATAAGAGCAGCACCAAGTAAATGAAGTACCCCTAAAATTTTCTCTGCATTAAAGAAACGATCAGCAATTAGTCCTATAATAAAAGGAGCAATAATAGCTCCCCAAGACTGAGTAGAATAAGCCATCGCAGTTTCTCCTCCAGAGGCCCCTAGATTACTTCCTAAAAAAGTACCCATAGTAACAAACCAGCCTCCCCAAATAAAAAATTCGAGAAACATCATGAATGATAATTGAAGTTGTATTGATTTTTTCATAATATGTAGGTTAAATCATTTATATTCAAAATTATAATTACTTAAGTTGAGCAGCTACAGATAATAATAAGTCTTTGGTTGCTTTAATTCCTTTGCTTTCATTTAATTCATCCCCTTCATATTCTACTCCAACAAATCCTGTATATCCAGCATCTTTAACTATTTGCATCATTTTTAAAAAATCAATAGTAGTTTCATTACCGTCTTTATCAAAATTATACGATTTAGCACTCACTGCCATTGCCGAAGGCATCATCATTTTTGTTCCTTCATATTTATCTGGATACACCTCTGCACAATCTCCCCATTTTTCATTTGTATCTGCTCTTCTTACACACCAGTTACCAAAGTCTGGGAGGGTTCCGCAGTTTTCCATGTTTACTTCATTAATCGCTTTCATTAGCTCAACTGGATTGGAAGACAACCATCCGTGATTTTCGCAAAGTATATTGATGTTTTTTGTTGCAGCATATTCAGACAACTTTCTCAACCCATCTACAACTGTACTTTTCCAGATTTGAGGATCATTTGTTCCAAAAGTATTGACACGAATTGAATGACATCCTAATTTTGAAGCAGCATCAACCCATTTTTTATGATTTTCTACTGCCTGATTTCTTTTATTTTCATCTGGATCAGCAAGATCTCCTTCATCATCAACCATAATCAAAACATTTTGTACAGACTCTTTTTCACTTATTCTTTTGAGTGAATCTATAACTACATCAAACCCTAATTTAATAATTTCATGTTCATAAAGTTGGCTAACATACTCCAACCCTTCAAACCCCATTTCTTTTGCTTGTGAAGCAAAATGAAAAGGCGATTTATTATCATCTTTAACATATTTATGCAATGACCATTGAGCGAGTGATAATTTAAAAAACAACCCATTATCATTTATTATTTTTACTGAAGAATTAGTTTGTTTTTTTAAATCTGTTTTACAACTAGAAATTGAAATACCTACAAATATTGTTGCAATAAAAATTATTTTTGAAATACTAATTGAATTCATCTTATTTATATATTTATTTTCTTTTTCAAAGTTGAAAGTATAACATAGCCCTTAAAATTATGTGTATAATTGTTCAGTGAAAAAATTTGAACAAATTCTAAACATAGTTTAAGGTTCTTTTCCTAAACTCAACAGGCGTACATTTTTCATGTTTTTTAAACATTGTAGCAAAGTATTGACTTGTAGAAAATCCACAGACATATGCAACATCAGAGATGTTCATTTCTGATTGATCAAGCAATATTTTTTTTGACATCTCTAATCTTTTTAACATCAAATATTTCATAGGTGTTAAGTTTGTCAATTGCCTACAATGAAAGGTGAAACGCGTTAAACCAACCCCAGATGATTTCGCCATCTTTTCTACAGTCCAACTTTCAGATAATTTCATGTCTAATTCTTTTAAAAACAACTGAACACTTCTAGAACTATTCATTAACTTTTCATCTAACTTAACTTCTTCAACAACTAATAAATCAAGAAGGAGCAAAAGCAAATTATTAACTAACAATCTTATTTTAGAGGCATTACTGCCTTCAATATCGGTATCTACAGCCTTTCCAATTTTTTGAAAACAATCTAAAATACGTTTATTTGCTTTCCAGCAGACCTTTTCATTTTGACGCAAAATGTTGGTTAGTTTTTCTAAGTCTGTTGGTGCTAATATTATCCAATCTGGCCACAACCAATTTTGATGGGGTCTTCTAACATCTAAATCCAATATGATCCAATAAAACTTTCCCATTCCTATAACAGGATTACCAACCTTGTGTACTTCCCATGGTCTAGTAATTGTTAAATTATTGGGCAATAACTTCAACTCTTGATTTTCCTGTAAGTAGGGCATAGACCCAGATTCTAAAAAATGAATTTCTATACCTTCATTTCTATGCCAATCTAAACCCCAATCTTGTGGCTCATTAGCGTCCCAATACCCAATACTATTAAGCCCTTTAGTGTCTTCAGTTAATCGCTTCCCTGGATATGTATGCCTTGCCAAAGCATTAAATTTTATTTTCTTTCTACTCACAGCATCTATTAAAGGAAGGCATGTATCTGCATAATACTCTACTCCATCCTCTTTAAAAGGCAATATATTTTGTATATTTATTTTCACTGAAATATTTTGAACATATTAGGCTTGCAAATTAATTAATTTGGCTTAGAAATGTGTAATTTTATAGTAATATATTTCTCAATATCACAATAAAAAGTCTCAAAAATTATAATTAATGAATAATAAAATGGTAAAAACAGAAGATAACCTATTTGATGTTATTGTAGTGGGAACAGGTATTTCTGGAGGTTGGGCAGCAAAAGAACTATGTGAGCAAGGCTTGAAGACATTGGTCTTAGAACGAGGTAGAATGATTAAACACATTGAAGATTATACCACAGCTCACCTTGACCCTTGGGATCTTCCAAATGGTGGAGAAACAACTCAAGAAATAATTGATCGAAAACCAAAACAACACAGAACAGGGTACACTACTCATCCTGCTAGAGAACACTTTTTTGTTGATGATGTAAAACATCCTTACAATGAAGAAAAGAGATTTGATTGGATGCGTGGCTACCACGTAGGAGGTCGTTCTTTAATGTGGGGAAGACAAAGTTACCGGCTAAGTGACTTTGATTTCGAAGCCAACAAAAAAGATGGTATTGCAGTAGATTGGCCAGTACGTTATAAAGACATAGAACCTTGGTATGATAAGGTAGAAGAATATATTGGTGTTAGTGGGCAGAATTTAGGATTGAAACATTTCCCAGATCAAAAGTTACTAAAACCGATGGATCTTAATTGTGTAGAAGAGCATTTACAAAATAAGATCTCAGAAAAATTTGATGATAATAGAGTATTAACTATTGGAAGAACAGCTCACATTACAGAGGGAACAAAAGAAGGTTTGGGGAGAAGTACTTGTCAATATAGAAGCAGGTGTATGCGAGGGTGCCCTTATGGTGCTTATTTCAGCAGTAATTCTTCTACATTACCAGCTGCAGATGCCACAGGAAACATGACGTTAAGACCGAATTCTATTGTTCATGAAGTCATTTATGATGATTCAACAAAACAGGCAACTGGTGTTCGTGTTATTGATGCAGAGACTAAAGAAACCCATATCTATAAAGCGAAAGTTATTTTTTTATGTGCTTCTTCAATAGCCTCAGCTTCCATTCTATTACAATCTAAATCTGAAAGATTTCCTAATGGATTAGGAAATGACAGTGGGGAGTTAGGGCATAACATCATGGACCATCATTTCCATGTTGGTGCTACTGCGACAGCAAAGGGTTATGATGATAAATATGTAAAAGGAAGAAGACCAAATGGTATTTATATTCCACGATTTAGAAATCTAGGAGGTAATACTGATATGAAAAGCTTTAAAAGAGGTTACGGGTATCAGGGAGGTGCAAGTAGAGAAGATGCTTCAGAATTAGTTGCAGAGTTAAAATATGGACCAAAATTAACTGAAGCTATTTTAAGGCCAGGAGAATGGAGTGTAAATTTATTAGCTTTTGGAGAGACACTTCCAGACCATAACAATAAAATGTATTTAGATGAAAGTAAAAAAGATGAATGGGGTTTGCCTACCGTAACTTTTGATGCAGCTTTTGGGGAAAATGAATTTGAAATGAGAAAAGATATGCAAGCGCAAGCAAAAAAAATGTTGGAAGCCGCAGGTTATAAAAATGTTAAAGGATACGATAATGGCGGAGAAGCCATGGGATTAGGTATTCATGAAATGGGTACTGCTAGAATGGGTAGGGATCCAAAAACATCTGTTTTAAACAAACACAATCAAATACACGCCTGTACCAATGTATATGTAACAGATGGAGCTTTTATGACATCATCAGGGTGCCAAAACCCATCATTGACTTATATGGCTTTTACAGCCAGAGCTGCAAATCATGCTGCCAAGAATATTAAAAAGAACGCTTAACAGATTGATATATGAAACGTAGAGACGCATTAAAAAACATAGGACTTGCTGCTGGTTTTGCTGCCATCACACCAAGCATTTTTAGCATGCTACAAAGTTGTACTAGTAATACTGAAACATGGGTGCCAAACTATTTGACATCTGATGAAAAAACTATCGTGACTAAACTAGCAGATATTATGATTCCAAAAACTGCTACAACTCCTTCTGCATCAGAAGTAAATGTTCCACAATTTATTGACAACTATATTCTTGAAGTTCTGGAAACCAAGGATCAAGAAATAACTAGAGCTGCATTTAATAAAATAATTACCCTTCTAAAGCGAGATACTGAATCTAATATAGGTGAAGTTACGCTAGAACAATATAAAAGCTTTCTAGATGAACACATGTTTTTAAGCAAGGAGGTTGACCCAGAACGAGAGGCAAACCCAGAAGCACTAACCATGACATCTTCCGAATTATTAAACCAATTAAAATGGATGACTATTTATGGATATAAAAACTCCGAAGAAGTAGGTGAAAATATATTAGCTTATGACCCTGTACCTGCAGCATATTACTGTGGCGACTTACAAGAATTAACTGGAGGAAAATCTTATTCGCTTTAACATATGAAGTATTTTCTTTACAACTTCGCTTTAATTATTCTTTTAAGCACTTCTTACAGTTGTAAAAATAGTAGCTCAACTAAAATTAAAAGCGATATTAATTCGGAAGAAAACTGGAAATCTTTATTTAATGGAGAAAACTTAGACGATTGGATTGTAAAAATTAATGGCTATAAATTACATGACAACCATCTTAATACCTTTAGAGTTGAAAACGGCACCCTAAAAGTGTCCTACGACCAATATGATAACTTTACTGATGAATTTGGTCATTTATTTTACAAAACTCCATTTACTAATTATAGATTAAAATTACAATATAGATTTATTGGAGAACAAGTTTTGGGAGGTGAATCTTGGGCCAGAAAAAATAGTGGTATTATGATCCATAGCCAAGCTCCAGAAACTATGCTTTTAAAGCAAGGGTTTCCTTTGTCTTTAGAAGTACAACTCCTGGGAGGTGTTACTCCTGGTGAGCCTCGCCCTTCTGGAAATTTATGTACTCCTGCTACTCATGTAGTTATGAATGGTGAGCAAATCACAGAACACTGTATTATGGCAGATAGCAAAACATATTATGGTGAAAAATGGATTGAGGCTGAAGTGATCGTTAATAAAGATTCTATATCCCATTTTATAGACGGAAAACTAGCAATTTCTTACTCTAATCCAAGTATTGGAGGGGAGTTTCTAGAAAGTACTTCCAAAAATATTCAAGCAAAAGACGGTCAAGCATTATTAAGTGGCTATATTTCATTGCAAAGCGAAAGCCACCCTATAGAATTTAAGAATATTCAAATTTTAGAACTCTAAAATTTAGATTCGAAATTATTCTACAATTAATTTTCCTTTCATCATTGCAAAATGGCCTGGAAAGCTACAAATATAGTTGAAGATACCTTTTTCTGGAGCTGTAAATTCAACTACAGTAGATTCTCCTCCACCTATCATTTTTGTGTGAGCAATAACTTCATTAGTACCATCTGGAATATAATCGTTGTCTTTAGATGAAGCTGCTTTAACTGCAAATGCAGAAGCTTTTACTCCATTCTTTAAAATAACAACATTGTGTCCCATAATTTTTTTATCAAGTTTCCCTGTATGTTTTAACATTAACCTTACCTTCTGGCCGGCCAAAACATTAATTTTTCTAACATCAAAACGCATTCCATCATTTGATGTAATGGTTACATTAGCAACACCATCTGAATCCACAACTACAACTGATTCCTTTTTAGATTTTGTCTTTTCTTTTTTAGAGACGGTTACATTGGTTTTCTTAATTTCTTTCTGAGGAGTATTAGCCTTTTGATCTTTTCCGCAACTCACAAAAAACAACAAGCTAAATACTACTATAATTACATGTTTCATTACTTAAATTTTATCTGTGTAAATGTACAAAAACCTGAGTTTAAAGTCAAAATATCCCTGATGAAAAACAAGATTAAAAGCCCTGTAATTAATTGCTGTTTGTCACTTTTTGTAAAAATTTAGTATATTTATAAAAAACTAAAAACTTACCAAGATGAAAAAATTATTATTATGTGTACTAACTTTTACACTCTTAACTGGTTGCCAAGATAACAACCAAACCTCTGTAGATTCAAAAATGAGTGTTTTTAAAAAAAATACAGAAACAACCAAAGCTTGGCTAGATGCATTTATGCAAAATGATTCAACAGCATTCTTTTCAGACAAATATATGAGTGATGACTTTATCTGGTCACCACCAGCAGTAGGAATGGATTCTCTTCCTAAATCTGAGTGGGAAAAAGCATTTCGTGGCTTCATGTCGAACTTCGACAACAAAAAACTTACGAATCCACAATATTTTGCTGCCTTAGATGAGGACAATTTACCTGATGGAAATGTAAGAGCTTATGGAACATGGACTTCAAATTTTGCTTCAAACGGGAAAAAGAGTATGTTAAAATGGTATGCTGTTCTTCAATTCAATGAAGAAGGAAAGTTATCTCATTACATGGAATGGTATGATTCAGCTGACCTATCTAAAGAATTTGATTAACTTAACATGTTACATTAAATAAAAAAACCTCCATAAGGAGGTTTTTTTATTTAATTAAGCTTAACTACTTTTTGAACTCTATTCGCTTTTAATTGATATTCTTCTTTACTCTCAGAACAAATAGCATATCCTAATTCGTTAAAATTAAGTTTATGACCGTATTCACTTACCCAACCAATTTGTCTAGAGGGGTTTCCTACTACTAAGGCATAGGGGACTATATCTTTCAGAACTACAGAACCAGCTCCAATAAGAGCAAACTCACCGATGACTATTCCGCAAATAATTGTTGCGTTAGCGCCAATACTAGCTCCTTTTTTAACCAGTGTTTTTTTATATTGATCTTTTCTTTTAATAGCACTTCTAGGATTAATAATATTTGTGAATACCATTGATGGGCCAAGAAATACATCATCTTCACAGATAACTCCAGTATAAATAGATACGTTATTTTGTACCTTAACATTGTTTCCAATGATTACCTCAGGCGAAATAACAACATTCTGCCCAAGGTTACAATTTTCTCCAATAATACATTTAGACATGACATGACTAAAATGCCAAATATTAGTGCCTTCACCAATATTACAATCAGAGTCTATAACAGCAGTTTCATGGGCAAAATAAGATTTCATATTCTGGATATATTTTTTATAATTAGAAAGCACAATTTATTGTTAAAATATTATGCAGTAGGTTCCTTACAAAGAAAGAGTTATAATTTTCTAACAATCATGATTCCATTTGAATTTGTACAAAGACCAGGTAATGCAACACCTCCCCAATCGAGACTAAAATTCATTACATATGGTGAATACCCTACTTTTGTTGAGGTCCAATAGGTTAATTCTTCATTAAAATCACCCATCCCTAATACATGCACATTATCATAAATAGCTTGCATAGAATCTCTACTTGGAATAAACCAATCGTCAAAATTATTATACTCTAAGTCTAATACTGTTTTAAATGCATAATCCCCATCGTGCTCAATACCGTTAACAGAATTGTCATTGGCATTACCATTAACAATTTCCTGTGTGTTTGAGAGCCCAGAACCAATTATTGAATTGGTGTCAAGATCAAATATGTCTCCCCAGGCAATAATTCCTGCCTCAGAATAATCGGTTGCTATTAAAACTGACCCATCTGTTTCGTCAACATGAAAAATGAAACCTCCTGCATATTCTTGCCCATGAAAAGAGGTAACACCTACTTCAGCTGCAATATCAAGAGCTAACACCCCATTTTCTAAATTTTGAACGATTGACAGTTCTGTATTATAAACGGTTAAGTCAATAGATTCATTATTAGAACAAGAAATAATAAATAATGTAGCAAAAGAAATAAAAATTATTTTTTTCATAATATTATTTTAGATTTAAACAATGATACAAAAAAATCCCAACTAGTAAGTTGGGATTTTATAAGTTTATGTACTAAGTGAATTTATTCCACTTCTATTCTCATTGGTAAAGTATATTTAACACCTACTGCCTTTCCTCTTTGCCTTCCAGGTTTCATCTTAGGAAGTAACTTAATAATTCTAATAGCTTCCTTTTGAAGTCTAGGGTGTGGAGCTTTTGCTCTTATATCAACAATATCTCCAACTTTATTAATCTTGAAAAGCATTATTATTCTTTTCTTTCCTGGAGACATTCCTAAATCATTTGGTAAATCTGCATTGAACTTTCTACCAAAATGTTTTTGCATTTGTTTATTGAAACATGATTTAAGTTCTTTTTTATTCCCTTTACAACCAGGAAAGACTGGTACGTCCTCAATAATTGTGAATGGCACATCTTCAACCACTTCTTCAGCTTCCTCAACTTCATCGATATCTTCAACCTCCACTGCTTCATCTTCATCTGTTTCTGTAGACTCTATAACAGTTTCTTCAACTTCTTTTTCATCTTCAACAACCTCTATTTTTTCTGGTGTTGGTGGTGGCGGAGTTTTTGGAATTTCAGGCTCAATACGTTCTGTGATTGGAATTTCTTCTTCCATATCTGCATTCATATTTACATCTCCTAAATCACCAAATTGACGATCAAAAGTCTTTTTTTCAATAGCTACATAAGTTACAAAAAGAGCTAATACCAGGCCTAATTGCATAAATATTTTACTATAGTTCTCTAGATTTGATTTTGGGTTTTTTTTGATTTCCATTGCTGAAATTTTTATATAGTTCGCTAATTTAACTAAATTATTATTTTAATTACAAGTTTAACATTAAAATACACTAATTTTTTTTTCAAAAACATGAAAAATTACCACAGCCAACAAAACACCAATAGTATTCGCTAAAATATCTAAATAACTAGCCGTTCTGTATGAAGTAATAACTCCTTGTAATATTTCAATAATAATGCCAAAAATAAAGCATGCTAAAATTATATATTTTACATGCTCTTGAAACTTTTCTTTTTTAAAGAAAGCGTAGAGCCATGAAAGCATTAATAAAAAATAAGCGATTAAGTGATACGTCTTATCAGATACTGAAATAGATTCTACAACAATAAGTTCTGATTTCACAAGACTGCCAAAAAGTATAGAAATTGTAAAAAAGACAGCTATGTATATAGCGTTATTCTCCAATAAGCTCTTGATAGGCTTGAGCATCTAATAGTTCTTCTATTTGTGAATTGTCTGCAATTGCAATTTTAATCATCCATCCTTTACCGTAAGGGTCTTTATTCACTATTTCTGGCTCATCCTCAAGTCCTTCATTGAACTCAATAACTTCTCCGGTTAGGGGCATGAATAAGTCTGAAACAGTTTTCACAGCCTCTACAGAACCAAAAACTTCATCTTTTTCAACTGAATCATCTAAAGTGTCGACATCTACATAAACGATGTCGCCTAATTCTCCTTGTGCAAAAGAAGTAATACCTACAGTTGCCGTATTTCCTTCAATTTTTACCCACTCGTGGTCTTTTGTATATTTTAAATCTGATGGGATATTCATATGTTAACTAATTTTATTGATTTCCTCCTAAATTGTAAATAATGTTAAATCCTGCGTTTATCGATTGTCTTGGAAATGTTGTTGATATGGCATATCTAGACGTTTGGTGATTGTAATAAAACGACGCTGTTAAATTACTATTTAATCTATAATCTGCCGATAATTTTATTGAAAATAATTTTTGACCACCACTTATTTGATCATTGTCTGAATTTACAGATCTAACTAGGGTTAAATTATCTCTCAAAGAGACATCAGCTCTTACATTAATATCTCCTTTAAGGGTCTGTTTTTTTCCTGTAAAGGATGTTTTCATCTTCACATCTTTAAAAACATAACCAAAGCCAAAAATATATTCAGTCCCTTTAATATCTGTTAATGTGCTATTATTAAAATTCATGGTAAGTGTTCTGTCTCGCTTCAACTCTCCTATCATTGAAAATGAATTTTTCATTTTCATATCTACTCTAATTAGCGGCGAAAATTCGTCTACCAAAGTTGCTGAGGAAACTAAGGTACTTGTTTCAAAATCTCCGGCAGCATTTGTATTGGTTAAATCATTAGCGTCAAATTGTAAGTTATTTGTAAAACTTGAAACTGTATAAGATGATTTATAACCATGTGAAACACTGAAACTACTAAAATTCTTTTTAAACCATTTATACTTCATAAAACCAGTATACCGAAGGTTCCAGGCGGGAATAGGAATGTCTCTAAAAATCCCCAAACTAACATTGCTTGCGTCTTTTCCAGAATAAGCTGCCAAAAATGAAGGTAATAATACGTCTTGACTGCTGCCACTATAGCCAATTACGGTTCCATCAATTGGATCTATATTAACAGGATCATCTACATTAATACCGGCTTGCTCACCCAATCTTCTTGAAATTCCAATTCTATTGGCTCTTAACTGATCAAATAATTGGTTTCCGTCCTTAAAAGCCGTTGAAAACATAGAATAGCTTGTACTATAATTTCCAGTTATAAAAGCAGGAATAGTTTCATCAATAAAGCCATTACCACTTGGATCGTTAGCATCGACTCTAATGTCTAATTGTTGTGCTAAGCTTCTTGTTTTAATTTTATTCCCAGTAATTTCAATATTTAAATCCTTTATAGGTTTTAAAGAAAAGTTATAATCTAATTTGTTGAAATGAGTTCTTGTATAGGTTTTATCATAATAGTCCTCTCCATCTCCTCTGGGTGTCACTAACCATCCATTCTCTAGGGCTGTATTTCTTATGTCTACCTGGCTTCCAAACACAAAGCCTAAAGATGGCGCTAAGCCTCCATTAAAATTATTTCTACCTAAAAACCCAACTTGTGGCTCATAACCTGGCAATAATTGACCATTATTCTCAGTGTAGCTTAATTTCCCTGTTTTTACTGATGTAATTACATCATAAAACCCTTTGATCACTTTTCTTCCTAAGGGCTGTTTCTTTCTTTTTTTAACAGCTACTTGTTTAGAAACTTGGAGTTTATCTGAGGAATCTGAAGCTCTTTTTTTTCTATCTTTTTTCTTTATAAATAAATTTTCAAATTTTGAATCTTTATAAAGCTTTGCAAAATTAAATGAGCCTGTTAAATTGTGAGTATTGGCATTCTGAATTAAATTTCCAACTTTCTCTATTATTGTTATATCCTGAGAAGTAGCTCTCCAATCAAAATCTGCAGTATATGCATAATCTACTCCAATAAAACCTAAATATGGAATTTTATTAATAGGTAATTTATAGGTTGAATTTAATTTTTGACTGTATTGAGTTGGTCTTCCGGTATTAAAGAAATTATTAAAAATTTCTAAATCATCTCCCCCTCCAAAAGCATCATAAATAAAACTATTTGATGCATTAAAATTTATGGCCAATGATTTTGTAAAATTAAAAGCCAATGCATAATCCCAATCGAATAAAAATCTTCTTTGTTTCAAAATTGGCTGAGGACTCAACCCTTCAACAAGATTTCTTGAGCGTTGTTCATTAAAAGTTCTATTAATTCTTGAATTAACAGCAAGACTTGTAGGGATAGGATTAAAATTGATATCTCTTATCAATTGCAAATACTTACTTCTAAATAATTCTTTTTTCTTAAAAGGCTCGAAAAACTTGGGTTGAAATGCAAAATTATAGGATACAGCTGCCATAACTTTTTGATTCAATGCTCCTTCTATATTGTAATCTCTATGAGATTCTTCATTAAATGAATAAGAAACAGACAGGTTTTCTACGTCATAAAACTTTGGTTTCTTAGTTGATTCTGAATTTCTATTTTTTCTTACGTTAATAAAACTAATACTAGATCGCTTTGTGTAATTTCTTGATACATCTTTCCCTCTTGGTAAATTGGATGGAAGGTTTGCATCTTCAACAGCTGAAAGCTCAATATCTTGGTATTGGGGATCAAATTTTGGATCTATAAATTGTTCTCCAACACTGTAATTCATAGGTAATTCTATACCCCACTTTTTTGGCATCATCTTACCTAAATTAATACTCGTAGAAATATCATATTCTTTAGTTTCGTCTAATGATCGCTGACTCACCCTATCCTCAACATTTCCAAACCCTACAGTCTGCATTCTTCCAGTCATGGAAAGCGATGCTACATCTGCAAAATTGGCGTCTGCACTTACAACAGCTGCCCACCCACCGTCATTATCAAAACCTGCCGACCGAAGTTCGTTAAACCAAATTTCAGCACTTTTGTCTAATGGACTATTATTTCTAACACCCAGCATAATTGTTCTTATCTGAGATAGTGTGGGGTTTCCTTTTACCCTAAGAACTAATTCTTCTGAATTGTTATTTGAAGCAGTAAACAACTCATTGATTGGAGCATTTACTACATCTCTTGCTAGCTTAATTTCTCCTAATTTTTCTAGCATAGCATCTAAATTATTTGCTTCAGGCCATACATCTAAGGGAGCTAAACTTCCATTTTGAGTAATTTTTAAAGGTATTTCTAATTGATAAAAATTATCATTTAAGTCTGTTCCTAATCTAATAATTGCTGTTAAATCATCATCTTCAAGAGTGTTTTCAATAACAGCTTCGGCATGTAAAAACATTTTTAATTCTTTATACCTTCTCAAATCAACACTAATATTTTTATAAATTGCCCTTACTTTATCTTGTGGAAGGTTAGTAACTTTTAAGGTAACCGACTGCTCATTTTGTTGTTGAACCGTAGTACTTCCTTGCAACCGCTCTCTTACAATTCCTGGAGGGAGTACGTATCGCCCTTCGTTTTGCTCAATATTAACAACACCTACCTCAAAATTATTTAAATCCTCTTGTTCTAATGGAAGATCTGGTAAAATAGCGGGATCTAAAGTTCTAGTATAGCGTCTCCAGTCTCCCCTAACTAAATCTAATTCTCCAAAACGGAGAATTACAGGCATTTTAAAATTTGTCATAAACATTCTAACAAAGCGAATGCTGTTAAAATCTGAAATATTATTGACAGGAGTTCCACTTCTTATTGGAATTCTAAATTGATACCATTTAGCAGTTTGAGACTCTCCATTTTTAAGGGTAACCTGTGTATCTTTTTGATCTACAATGTAGTTTTGTCCAACAATCAAGTCAGTACTATTTAAAGATACTCTATACTCAAAAAAGCTTTCAACCGTATTCATGGTTTGATCTTTATTAATATCTTCAACATCTGGATATGTTGTTGATGAAGTAGGATAAGACTCTGGAGATTGATTTAATGTTGGTGAGTTTCCTTGAGTGTTATTAAATAATTTATATCTAGAAATAATTGAAGCATCAGCATCATCATAATCTCCCCCTCTGTAGTATCTGTAATTATCTGATGCAGGGTCAGCTAAACCTGCTAATGCTGGGAACTTATCTCTCTCCTCCTCATCTGTTAAGCCATCTAATCCTATATCTTGCCTATTCCTAGAAGTGTCATCTTCGTCAAAAGCATAAATAATTGATGGATTTGTAGGAACATTACCCCAAGTAGTAGGAGTTACATTGGAAGACAAGTCATCTCCTGGCAATCCATTTTCATACATTTTAAGATTATCTTTTAAAATATCTTCAGATATATTTCCTAGGTTGATATACAGATCACCCACCTGATTCTGAAGGTCTTCTGGATTGATATCTGAGGGCAAACCTTCTTCATTTGTTATAGAATAATTAGTGTAGGGATCCATCACCCAAAACTGAATGTACTCAACATTTGCTTGCTCAAAATTATTGGTTGTTAAAGGGCGCATAATTCCTGCCCATCGATCTTGAGGGTTTTCAAGAGTTGCTGGATTTGAAATATCTGTTGGCCCCTCAAAATTATAAGGTCCACGTTCACTTGGAAAATAGGCTAAATCTAAAGTTCTTATTAAGGATTGTTGCGTGACATCCAATTCTTGATTGGGAAATAACTCATCAAAATTAACTTGCCTTGTTTCTGCTCTAGAAAGGGCATCGGCGTCAATGTTTTCTGGAGTATCTCCAGCGCCATAAAAAATAGGATCTATAGTATACCAAGCCAATCTGGCTCTTTTGTAATTATATCTTTCATCGTTACTTAAGTTCCCGTTAAAATCAGGAAAAGTAGGAGTATCTGGGGTACTTGCTGTATACCACTGTAAAGGAGTTAGTAAACTAATTGGAATTTGAGAAGCCTCAAAATCATCTATATAAGCAGTTGCAGAACCAGCAACATCAATCCCTTTTGGTGACCCCGGAATAAGATAGGCCATATCCGCTCTTAAAGATAAATTAGAAGGGACATCGGTATCTACAAAAGGCAACTTGTTTGCTAGTTTGGTGAACAAAGGCATTTCCGATGAAAAATCGATATTCATCCCTAGCATAGTGTTATTGATTGGCTCATCCCCAAAATTTACTTTTGGTGTTAATGGCCTTTCATTTACATTTAAAATAGTTGCACCTAATATGAAATTTTCGTTGAAATTGTGTTCAACATCAACTCCCATAAACGTTTTTCTTTGTTGATTGAAAACAGCATTATTTTCAGTTGAAACATTTATTGGAATTCCTGAGGATTGCAATCCTGGATCTAATATTTGTACTCTCCCTGCCAAATAATCTACAACATAATCAACACCCTCAACCAACTGTCTTCCTCCTGCTGTTACGGTTACAGAACCACGGGGAACATTATAGGCGTTTAATGGAATTCCTCCACTATCCTCAGATTTGAAATACCCTTTTAATAAAAATTTATCTTTATTCTGATTGTTATTTTTAACATTGATTTTTGTGTCAAGATATAACTCATCAAATACATATAGATCAACATCTGAAGAAGCGTCTAAAGATAGTTCAAGTGCATTACCAAAGGGCTCTGCTTGAGGGAAAATAACATATCCATTTTGAGAATTTATAGTAATCCCCTCTACATAATCAAAATATCCATCTGGAGTTTGATATTGAGTTTGATCTAGTCTATCTAAATTAAAAACTTGTAACAGTGGTTTGTTGGCAATATCTGTACTTTGAGCGTTTTGGAGTGTGTTAGAAGGGATCCCTGTTTGATCGTCTCTATATTGAATTTCAAAGCGAAAACCATCTGAAGTTAAAGGAGATGCACCCAAGGCATATATATTTTTCATCATTAAATTCCATGTTGGAAATGCCTCCTCCTCACCAGCAACAGTTCTTTTTGTAGTAAGAATTTCACTTCTTAATAACTTTACTGCTAGATTATCTGGAGATGAAATACCATCATTTGAAAACTCTCCCACTTTAAAAGAGGTTTCCCCATTTGATGCACCTACTACAGTATATTCATAAGACACTGCTAAAACCTCACCATCATTTAATCTTCTATTCAATGAAATAAAACCCAACTGAGAATTTAATGTATATTCATTGGGCTGTAACTTTCTTGCATTTTGCAACAAACTATAGTCAGAACCCTGACTCATACCATAGGTTCCCGAAAGATAATTATCTACAGTTGCTATATCTCTTATTAAAGGACTACTTAAAGTATTGGAAATGTTATTAGACGCATTTGTTGGCAATGCAATACCATTTACGGAAGGAGCATTCAATGAAGGTGTTACCAAACCACTTAAGCTAACATAATTTTCAGCTGCTGGTTCGCCAATATCAGCTAAGGCAACAATACTTCTAAAATCCTCTACAGAGGCATTTCTGTTGGTAATCCAAATTTCAATTCTAGTGATATTAACAGGGCTGCTAATAAGAGGATAATTTCTTAATGATTTAGCATAGTTTTCTCTAAAATATTGTGATAAAAAAAAGTGCCTATCATTATCGTAGTCTGTTGCTCTTAATTCAAATTCTTGAATAGAAGAACCTCCTTCTGCAGTAACTGTTGTGCTTTCTGAATTTTGTTGTGAAAAAACTGCAGTAATATTTGTTTTACCGAACTGAAGTTTAGTTTTTAATCCAAATAAACTTTGAGCTCCATTAATTAATGAGTTTTTAATTGGCATAGAAATATTACCCGCTTCAATTCCTTGTATAATACCATCTTCACTGTATTTAACGCCAGGAAGTGAAGGGGGCATAAACTCTACTTTTATTAAATTTTGAAAATCAAACGTAGATTGCGTATCGTAATTTGCTGTTAACTTTAAACGCTCTCCAACTTGAGCTTGAATACCTGCATTTATCTGTTGATCAAAATCAATAGTGAAACTGCTTCTATTTTGTTCAGACAACTGAGGGTTTTCTGTATTTTGATATATGATCCCAAATTTTAAATTAATATTACCTGTCGGTGTGATTTTTATTTCATTCCCCCCAAATATTGTCTTAAAAAGTTTAGAATTTACATAATAGGAGGGCAATAAATCTTTCTTGTCAGATGTTTTTTTACTTTTTTGTGCAGCTACTTTACTCTTAAAGTACTCCAACATGTCTCTCCGTAATCGATATTTTTCATACTCCTCAGGTGTCATATAAATTGGAGTTTTGATAAAATAATCTCCCACCTTTTCTACAAAAATATATTTGTTTAAAACTTTATCAAAAATCACTTCAATTTTGGAAGGATAGCCCAATCTCATATTCCCCGTTTGAAGATGATTAAAGTCATAAACAAGTGGAATAGAATCTCTACTATTTGAAGTTATTTGAGCCAGTGATGCATTCGCAAAGGCAGCGAAAAACAAAAAACAAACAATGTATTTTTGAAACTGATTCAATTGACTATAAATTCTTAAGTGCTTTTTTAATTAACAGCTCTACTGTTTCGTTTGGTGTGTCTTTTAGAATTGCAGTAATTACTTTTTCAGACTGCCTTCTATTAAAACCTAAGACTTCTAATGCAGATAACGCTTCTTCTTTGTTAGTATTGTTTGAGCTTAAGGAAACTTCATCAATATCAAAAGTTTTTAGAATTTTGTCTTTTAAATCTACAATAACTCGCTGTGCGGTCTTAGCACCAATACCCTTAACAGATTGAATTAACGCTACATTTTCTGAGGCGATTGCATTTTGAACTTCTTCTGAATTCATAGAGGACAACATTGTTCTAGCAATACTTGGACCAACTCCAGATACAGAAATTAATAGTTTAAACACTTCTCTTTCAGTTTTTGTAATAAAGCCATAGAGTGTATGAGCATCCTCTCGTATTGAAAGATGAGTAAATAACCGAATATTCTCATCGGTTGGTAATGACGAAAAAGTTTGAAGTGAGACATGCAATAAATAACCAACTCCGGCACAATCAACAACTACATACGTTGGGTTTTTTTCTACAAGGCGACCTCTAATTTGTGTTATCATATTTTCAATCCTTCTTCTAAAGTAATCAATTATTTATTTCTTTCGTTGTTTTTGTTGTGCATCTACTACAGCAACAGCAGCCATATTAACCATTTCATCAACACTTGCTCCCAATTGTATAATGTGTGCGGGCTTTTTAAATCCAAGAATGATGGGGCCAACAGACTCAGAACCATCAATTTGTTTTAATAATTTATAGGTAATATTCGCTGATTCTAAATTTGGAAAAATAAGCACATTTACCTTCTTACCATTTAATTTAGAAAAAGGAAATTCTTTTGCTAGCATTTCTGGATTTAAGGCAAAATCAGCCTGTAATTCTCCATCAATATTAACATTCGGAAAATACCTATGAATATAAGAAACTGCGTCTTGAATTTTTCTTGAACTTTCAGATTTTGAAGACCCAAAGTTAGAGAATGATAACATTGCAATATTTGGTTTCATTCCAAACATTTTAGCAATTTTATAAGTCATTTGAGAAATCTTAGCTAATTCTTTGGCTGATGGATTGATATTAATAGTTGTGTCAGCCAAGAACATTGGCCCTTGCTTTGTTAACATTAAATTGGTTGCAGCAATTCTAGACACTCCTTTATCTTTACCAATCAATTCTATCATTGGCTTTACAACGGTTGGATAAGGCCTTGAGTATCCTGTTATTAATGCATCTGCCTCTCCTTCATTAACCATCATGGCAGCAAAGTAATTTCGCTCTCGCATTAACTTTTTTGCTTGATGAAGGCTAATTCCTTTCCGCTGTCTAGTCTCCCAATATTTAGTGGCAAAATAATTTCTACGTTCTAACTCTTCGTCTGTTTTAGGGTCATAAATTGGAACTTCTGCTGTAAATCCAAGCTCTTCTTTTAAAGCTAAAATAACATCTTTTCTACCTAATAAAATGGGTTTCCCTATCTTTTCCTCGAGAACTCTTTGTGCAGCTTTCAAAACATCTAAATGATCAGCTTCTGCAAAAACAATACTCTTCGGGCTTCTTTTTGCTCTATTGTGTAAGAGTCTAATTTCTTTACTTCCAATACCAGACCTATCCATTAATTGATCACGATACTTATCCCAATCATTAATAGGTTCTAGTGCTACCCCAGATTCAATCGCTGCTTTAGCGATTGCCGGAGGGATTTCATAAATTAATCTTGGATCAAATGGTTTAGGTATAATATATTCTTTCCCAAAAGACAAACTCACTTCATCATAAACAATATTTACCTGTTCTGGAACTGACTGCTTCGCTAAATCTGCTAAAGCATTTACAGCTGCCATTTTCATTTCCTCATTGATTTTTGTCGCTCTAACATCTAATGCTCCTCTAAAAATAAATGGAAATCCTAATACGTTATTTACTTGATTAGGGTGATCTGACCTTCCTGTAGCCATAATAATATCATCTCTTGTAGCACAAGCTAAATCATAAGAAATCTCTGGAACTGGATTTGCCATGGCAAAGACTATAGGGTCTTTTGTCATAGATAATAACATCTCAGGAGTAACTATATCTCCCTTGGACAAACCAATAAATACATCTGCATTTTGCATGGCTTCTTCAAGAGTATTAATATCTTTAGTTGTTGCAAACTTTTGTTTTTGAGACGTTAAATTATCTCTATCTTGTCTGATAACACCCTTACTGTCACACATAACAATATTCTCAATCTTTGCTCCTAATCTCAAGTACAAAAGTGTACACGAAATAGCAGCAGCACCTGCACCATTAACAACTATTTGAACTTTAGAAATATCTTTTTCAATGATTTCTAAAGCATTTTTCAATGCCGCTGCAGAAATAATTGCTGTCCCGTGCTGATCATCATGCATTACGGGGATATCTAACTCTTCTTTAAGTCTTCTCTCTATTTCGAAAGCTTCTGGAGCCTTTATATCTTCTAAATTAATTCCCCCAAATGTAGGGGCAATCGCTTTTACTGTTTCTACAAATTTATCTACATCTGTAGCATCAATTTCTATATCAAAAACATCAATATCAGCAAATATCTTAAAAAGCAATCCTTTCCCCTCCATAACTGGCTTAGAAGCTAAAGGCCCAATATCACCTAGGCCTAAAACTGCTGTTCCATTAGTTATTACTGCAACCAAATTTCCTTTGGCTGTATATTTATAGACATTTTTTTGGTCTTTTGAAATTTCTAGACATGGTTCCGCAACTCCTGGAGAATATGCCAAGGCTAAATCATGTTGTGTAGCATATTTTTTTGTTGGGACAACTTCTATTTTCCCAGGTTTAGGCTTAGCGTGGTATAGTAAAGCCTCATGCCTTTTTCTAGAATCACTCATCTAATCATTGTTTATTTGATACCCTACAAATATAGACTTTATGATATAAAGAACTTCAATGAAATTTAAGACTTTATTGTAACTTGCTAAACAAAATTTACACACTCTAATACTTTGGCATCATATATATTTGCTTTGACCAAACTAACAAATCTTTATGAAAAAAATTACCCTACTAATTCTTTTGTCACTTAGCTTCTCTACTTTTAGTCAGATAAAAGGGAAAATCACAGATTCTAATAAAAACCCAATCTCTTTTGTTAGTATTTATCTGGATAAAACTACTACGGGAACCACTTCTAATGATGAAGGTAATTATGAACTAAACATAAAAACCTTAGGGGATTATACAGTCATTTTTCAATTTTTAGGGTATAAAACAATCAAAAAAATGGTTTCGATTTCAGAATTCCCTTTTCAATTAGATGTTGTTATGAATGATGAAAAAGTAGTTTTAGATGAAATTTCTATAAATACCGGAGAAAACCCTGCAAATAAAATCATTAAAAAAGCAATTGAAAATAAGAATATTAATACAGATAAATTCAAAAAATATACCTTGGATTTTTATTCTCGTGGGTTATTTAAAGTAAAGAATGCTCCTGAGAAAATACTAGGGAAAAGTTTAGGTGATTTAGGGGGAGGACTTGACTCTACGAGAACTGGAATTATTTATTTGTCTGAAACTGTCTCTGAAATTACTTTTCAAAAAAAACCATCAAAGTTTAAAGAAAAAATTATTGCCTCAAAAGTAAGCGGTTCAGATAATGGGATTAGCTTTAATAGAGCAGAAGAAGTCAATTTTGATTTTTATAGAAATACTGTTTTAATAGCAGATAATAATTTAGTATCTCCAATTGCAGATAGAGCATTTAGCTTTTATACCTATAAGCTAGAAGGATCATTTTATGATAAAAATGAAAAATTAATATCCAAAATTAAAGTTACGCCTAAACAAACTGGAGATAGAGTTTTTAAAGGGTTTATTTATATTGTTGAAGATGAGTGGGCAATTTATGGTGTTGATCTTATTGCAAACGGGAAACAAGTCGGGATTCCAATTATTGATGAATTAAGGTTTAAGCAAAACTATAATTACTCAGCAATTAATAAAGCTTGGGTGAAAATTTCTCAAACAATTGACTTTAAGTTTGGGCTTTTTGGGTTCAATGTAAATGGGCGATTCTCTGCAGGATATTCTAACTATAATTTTAAACCAATTTACACTAAAAGTACATTTACAAAAGAAATTTTATCTTTTGAAGAAGAAGCCACAGAAAAAGGTTTTGATTTTTGGACTCAACTAAGGCCTGTTCCTTTAACATCTGAAGAAACAAAAGACTATGCTTTAAAAGACAGTATTAAAATTACAAGAAAATCTAAAAGATATTTAGATTCTGTTGATGTAAAACGAAATAAGTTTAAATTACTCTCGCCTGTTACCGGTTATACATATAGAAATTCATATCAAAAATGGGCTCTTTCTTTTGATGGTTTGATAGAAGACTTTAGTTTTAATACAGTTCAGGGGTTTCATTCATCATTAGGTGTAAACTATTTTAAACGTCAAAATGATAAGGGAAAATGGTGGTCTGTAGGTTTGGGTGTATCCTATGGTTTATCAGAAAAGAAAGTGAGACCTACATTTTATTTTAGTCGAAAATGGAATAATATTTCTAAACCAAGATTTTATCTTTCAGGTGGTATTAGTACTGCACAATTCAATGGAAGAAATCCTATTAAGAAATTGGATAACTTAATTCGTTCTCTTACTAGAAGACTAAATTATATAAAGATTTATGAGAAAGAATTTGTGCGAATAGGATATTCAGAAGAAATTCGTAACGGTGTTTATTTTTCATCGTCTTTAGAATATGCAAATAGAAAACCGTTGTTTAATACAACAAATTATTCTTTTGTAAGGCAAAGTATAAATGATTCTTACACATCTAATAATCCATTAGAACCTGATAATTTTACAAGTTCTGTTTTTACTGAACATAAAATCGCAACACTTAACATTGGATCAACTTTTGTTTTTGATCAAAAATTTTTGACATACCCAGATAGAAAGTTTAATGTTAGTGAAAGTAAATTCCCTTCATTAACCGTAAATTATAGAAAAACTTTTGGTTCTTCAAATCCTGAGTTTAATGCAGATTTAATTACTGCGAGCTTAACCCAAGATATCAAAGCTGGCAATTATGGTCAATTTTTCTACAATATTAGGGGGGGTGCGTTTTTGAAAAATAAAAATATTGCTTTTATGGATAATTTACAGGTAAAAGGGAACCAGATGTTTATCGTTACAGATAGCAATCGTAGAAATAATTTTGGGTTATTAGAGTATTATCGATTTTACACTAACAATAGATACACAGAAGCGCATTTAGAACACAGTTTTAATGGGTATTTATTAAGAAAAATTCCTTTGATTAATAAATTAAACTTTCATTTAGTTACCGGGATCAAAGGATTGTTTATGTGGCATAAAAAGCCCTATTCTGAATATTCAATTGGAATAGATAATATAGGGTTTGGGAAATGGCGCGTTTTACGAGTAGATTATGTAAAATCTAATTACAATGGAATAAAAGGAGATGGTTTCTTATTTGGTCTAACCTTCTAATTGAAATATCTATTATCTTTGACAATATGAATTTAAAAGTACTTCTTTTTGGAATATCAAAAGAACTTATAGGTGCAACAAGCATTGTTTTTTCAGTCTCATCTAGTACTACTATTCTAGAGTTTAAGACACAATTAAAAAAGCAATATCCTCAAATAACAGAAATTAATTCTTATGCAATTGCTGTTAATGAGAGCTACGCATCTAATGAAACTGTGTTAAAAGAAAATGACATAATTGCTATTATTCCACCTGTAAGTGGTGGCTAATTTCTTAAATATTTCTTATCTACATAGAAGGTGCCAAAAGGAAGAATTGACGCTAATAAAACAGCACCAAATGTCTTAATATTCCAATTCAACTCAGATCTTAAGAGAAAAGCTAGTACTATGTAGCCTACAAATAATAACCCATGTGGCATCCCTAATAACTTAACATATTGTGGGTCATTCATCCAATACTTAATTGGCACAGCTATAAAAAGCAATAGTAAATAAGAAGTTCCCTCTAAAAAGCTAACAACTCTAAAAAAAGTTTTCATAATTATTAATGTCTAAAATTATTCCTACAAAGATACGAGCTAGATTTCCTATTTTTGTGAAAGCATGAGCAATACTTCTATTAAAATTACTTCAGAAAAATTAAACCTAGATAAATGTTACGAATTTGTAACAGATGATTCTTGTGGGGGTATAGTAGCATTTGTTGGAACTGTAAGAAACAGTACCCAAAAAAAAGAAGTAATACAATTAGAGTTTTCTACCTATCAGACCATGGCAATTAAAGAAATGCAATACATTGCTGAAGTAGCTTTAAAAAAGTTTTCTATTAAAAAAATAGCTATTCATCACGCAGAAGGGATGCTTCAAATTGGAGACATCCCAGTAATTATTGTAGTTTCTGCTCCGCACAGAAAAGCTGCATTTGAAGCCTGCGAATTTGCTATAGATACTTTAAAAGAAACAGTTCCTATTTGGAAAAAAGAACATTTTTCTGATGGGGAGGTTTGGGTAAATGCACACCCTTAATGCTATTTAATAAATTACTGAGATTGTATCATTGAAAAATGACTCACCATCATCAATAACTACTTATTCCACCGGTTAAGTTCAATACCTTTAAGCTTGGATACTTTTCTTTCAATTGTACTGTAGCTCTATAACTATTGAGTCCTCTTTGACAAACCATAATGTATAATTTCTCTTTATCAATCTTTAAAGTACCTGCATCAAACTCTTGAATTGGTATGGTTTGATGAACTTTAAAAGGTAATTTTAAGTTGGGTAAAACAGCAATTAATTCAAGATTTGAATCTCCAATTTTATTTTTTAACTCTTTTGGAGAAATTTGCCAATCTGGATTTTGAGTTCCGCAAGCGGCATCAAAATAATTTTGGGTATTAAATGATGATGCAATTTCCTCTTTTAATATATTGGAGGATAGTTTCATCTTTAATTGCGTGTTATGAAGTACATTATAAATTAACAGCTCATTGGTTAAAGGTTTTCCAACGCCTGATATAATTTTTAAAACTTCATTCACTTGAGCGGTTGCTATCATACCAACAATTGCGTTTAATGTTCCTGCTTCTTCACAATTAGCAACATCTGTATTCATATCTGGAAATGCATCGCGTAAATTAGCTGAAAAACTACCATTCTCTTGTTTCAAATTAAAGGTGCTAACATAGCCATCAAACTTATATAAAGAACCATATACGAGTGGTTTCTCATGAATAACACAAGCGTCATTTAATAAATACTTCGTTGGTAAACTATCGGTTCCGTCTACAATAACATCATATTCAGAAATTAATTCAATTACATTTTCTTTGGTAATAGCTTCCTTAGAAAAACTAACATCTGTAAAAGGAGATCTTTGTGTAATGAAATTTGCTAGACATTCTGATTTTGAAAAACCAACATCATCTAAAGAATAAAAAACTTGTCTGTGTAAATTGGTAATGTCTACCGTGTCAAAATCTATTAAATGAAGTTTTCCAACTCCACTTGACCCTAAATAGACAGCAATTAAACTTCCTAAACCTCCGCATCCAACTACCAAAATTTTTGCATCTTGAAGTTTCTGCTGACCATTTTCACCAATTTCTGATAAAGTAATTTGGCGCTTAAATAAATCTGACTTTCTAATGTGTGACATCCTTAATTTAATTCTTTTATTGCAGCAGCATATTCTTCTGGAGTATTAATATTTTGTATTAAATTATCATCTACTTCTAAAATTTCTATATCTGAATTAATGAGCATTTTACGCGGACAAGAATATCCCTGTGCTAAATATTGTAATAATATTGAATACGCTTTTGGCTCGTATATTGTTATCAAAGGCTCAGGAAATTGCTTCCCTTTCCCAATAACAGCAGTAGCAACTTTGGCTGGGTTTCTTTTTTCTAACAATAACTTAATCAAGTTTTTATCTAAAAATGGTAAATCTGTTGCCAAAACTATCCAAGCTGAGTTAGGGTCTTTTTGAAAAGCCGAACAGATTCCTCCAAATGGGCCTAAATTCAAAAAAACATCATGAATTTCATCTTCTTTTTTATTGTTTACTTGAACAGAATAATGAGTTTTAATCCCCTCCTCTTCAAGTAAATTCTTGACAAATTCTTTTTGAGGTTTTCCATGATAATACAATTCCGATTTATCTTTCCCCATTCGAGTACTTTGTCCTCCTGTTAGAACTAATCCTCTAATTTTTGGAACGGTTTCTGAAATGATTTGAGAAATATGATTTATTATTTTTTCAATTTCATTGATTTCATAAGTTGGAATTTCATTCCAGTTAGAAAACTTCTCTTTTAAAGATTTAAATGGTTCAATCTCTTGAGTAAGTTTTATAAAAAAATGAATCGCAGAAATTTGTTCAATTCGTTTATTTATAGAAGCTTCTTTTTCCGGGTCAAGGAATACAACTTGTTTTTCTCCAGAGTAATGATTGCCATTGATAAAAACAAAATCAAACTGGGTAAATTGAATTCTTTGTACATATTTGTTTACAGGAATAGTTGTTGTAATACTTAAGTTACCATCGTGATGAAAGGTAAAATCTGTCAAAAGATTTTCTTCAACATTTTTGGCGTGGGAAGCGTCAAAATAGGCTAAGTTATAATTTGATACTCTTTTAGAAACTTGATCAACCAAATCAGAAATAATACTACATTTTGCTCCTAAAATTGAGATTTCATTAGGTGCAAAATTTCCATTTTTTCTTCGTGAAATATTTGTGTGTTTTTGATGTTTAGCCATTTTTTATGTCCGATTTTCCTCCTGTTTTCTCTAACAACTTTACTTCTTTAATAATAATATCTTGGCTTATACTTTTACACATGTCGTAAATAGTTAAACAAGTTATATTTACTCCTGTTAAGGCCTCCATTTCAACACCTGTTTTTCCTTCAATAATTACCTCACACAGAACTTCTACATGTTCAGAATTTATAATATTAATATTTATATCAACTCCATTTATTAATAACGGATGACACATAGGAATGATTTCTGATGTCTTTTTTACTCCTTGAATCCCTGCTATAATAGCAGTTTGAAAAACAGGGCCTTTTTTGGTAATTAATTCATCATTATTAAAGTGGGTAATTATTTCTTTTCCTAGAAACATGGTTGCTTTTGCAATGGCGGTTCTTTTGGTGATTTTCTTATCAGAAACATTAACCATTTTTGGGTTATTGTTTTCATTTAAATGACTAAAGTTGCTCATTATCTATATCTTATTATTGGGTAATTTTCTCCTTTTCTAAACTCTTTTTTATCTTTTGGCAATTGAATAAAAGCATCAGAATTTACTAAACTAGCTAAATCACCAGACCCATTACCTTTTATGGGTGTTGCTAACAAGTGCCCATATATATGAGATAATTTTACTTGTAAAAAGTACGTTAAATTTGGGTTAAACGAAACATTTTCTGTTAGAATTGCATTTTCATCATTGGTATTAACCCCTGTAGACTTTATGTACCAGGGGTAAAAATAGGCTAAACAATTTGCAAAAGTTGATATTGGATTTCCTGGGAAAGCAAATAATCTACATGCTTTTTTTTGACCAAACCAAAAAGGTTTTCCTGGTCTTTGTGATACCTTATGAAATAATTTTTCTACTCCTAATTCTTGAAATACTTCAGGGAGAAAGTCAAATTTACCCTTACTTACAGCTCCACTAAATAATAAGACGTCAAAATCATTTAAATACTCTTTAATCTTTTGTTTCAAAATAGGTTTATCATCTGAAATATGATCTGTCTCTGACGAAATATGTAAACGATTTAATAATGAAACCAGAGTATACACGTTACTCATTCTAATTTGATGATCTAATGGAGTCTCGTTTACACCAACTAATTCATCACCCGTAGAAATAATCATAACCTTAGGCTGTTTAGCCACCATTACTTTAGAGTTACCAACAGTTGCTAATACACCAATTTCTGAAGCAGAAATAAGCTTATTTCTATGAATTAAAATATCTCCTTCTTTTCTATCTTTTCCTTTTGGGTGAATGTTTTGAAAATGTGCAACTTCATTTAATTGAATTTTTGCTATTCCATTTTCAATGAGTACATCTTCATATCTAATAACTACATTTGTATTGTCTGGCAATACAGCTCCTGTCATTACCTCAATGCAATTCTTGTGATCACTTAACAAAATTTGAGGGCTTCCTGCTGGCTGAATACCCTCTATAAAAAAAGCTCTTTCTCCGTTTTGAAAAGAAGTATAATCTAGTGCAATACCATCCATTGAAACTCTATTAAATGGGGGGAAATCTCTGTCTGCATAGATATCCTCTTTTAAAATACGCCCTACAGATTTCATAAAAGGAATTTTTTCAGATTCAAAATCTAGACTATTTTTTAAAACAATTTCTAAGGCTTCTTGAACTGATATCATTTTTTTCTTATGCTTATTTTTATGCTTCTTTTTTGGAAAACTTATTAAATACTATTACCTGGTTAAATGAATATTTAACCACCTATTGTTGACATACTCTCAGTAACATTCCCTTTTTTACGATTTGATTCAGCTATAAAACCATTTGCTGGTTTTTCCTTCACTAACTTCAAGAATAGTTCCTTTAAATCATTATTACTGCCGCCATTTCTAAGGAAATCCCTAATGTTAAAAACCCCATCGTCAAATAGACAATTTTTAAAAGTTCCAACTGGAGTTATTCTAATCCTATTGCAATCTCCACAAATAGTTCTTGTAAAAGCAGGAATAATTCCCACAGTCCCCTTGTGTCCTTTTATGCTAAAATTCTTGGAAGTAGATGATATTTCTGAAACTAAAGGTTTTGGATTAAACTTAGTTTTTATCTCCTCTAAAATACGAGTATAATTCCAATTTTCTTTTATAGCTCTCTGACCTTTTCCATTAAATGGCATTTCCTCAATAAAACGAACTGCAACATTTTTATCTTGTGTTAAAGCAACAAAATCATTAATTTCATCCGTATTAAATCCTTGTTGAACAACAATATTTAATTTTAAATTTAAATTACTTTTTTCTAAAGCCTCAAAAGTTTTATACACTTCTGGAAAAACATCTCTTCTTGTAATTTGATGAAATTTCTCCTTTTGTAAACTATCAATACTTAAGTTGATGTGTTTAATTTTATCCATACTCTCTAGGACTGGAATATGTTTAGAAATCATAGCCCCATTAGTTGTAATATTGATTGCCTCTAACAAATCATTAAATGAAAGCATTTCTAAAAAACCCATAAAGTCTTTTCGAACAAAAGGTTCACCTCCTGTTAATCTAATTTTTGTAACGCCTAATTCAGTTAATACTCGAATGATACGATACATTTCTTTGAAGGTTAATAAATCAGCTCGAGGTGCAATTTCTATGCCGTGAGCAGGCATACAATATTGACATCGTAAATTACATCGATCTGTAACTGCCAAACGGATATAATTCATTTGTCTCCCAAAACTATCTATCAACTGCTGTTGCATTTTTAATTGGTTTAGCTTAATTTATTTTTTTAAGTTAATTTGGTAATCTATTGCTAAGCAAGCCATATATAAAGGCGCCTATTAAAGCTCCTAAAAGAATAATTAAAGCTGGCAACCATTTGAATCCTAATATGACAAACACCGGAGCTGCACAGGCACCAGAAACACCCCACCCTAATCCAAAAAAAGTTCCTCCTACTAAGGTTCTAACAACTCCTTTCTTTTTTTGCTTTGGAACAATTTTATCTCCGTTAATATCCTTGATTATCCCTTTTTTAAACAATTGCATAATCATTGCAGAAACAATAACAGCACCTCCTATAATTCCAAACATATGAAAGGATTGAAATTTGAACATTTCATAAAACCGAAACCAAGAAATAGCTTGTACTTTACTTAAAACAATTGCAAAAAATATTCCTAATACTAAAAACTTAATATTCTTCATCATCTAAAAAATTAAAGGGATTAAAAACCAAACTGCAATAATGCCACCAATAAAAAAACCTATTACCGCTAATAATGATGGAATTTCAAAATTACTTAAACCCGTAATAGCATGTCCTGATGTACAACCTCCAGCATAACGGGTGCCAAAACCGATACATACTCCGGATAAAATTAAAATTAAAAACCCTTTTAAAGACATCGCTATCTCATAACTAAAGATTTCGTCTGGAAAATACGACTTTGCTGGATTTGAAAACCCTAACTCTGTTAACTCTTCAATTGTTGTAGGATTTAAATCAATTGCTTGATTAGGTATTAAATAATTTGACGAAATAAACCCACCTATAATAAGTCCTACCACAAAAAGCAAGGCAAAATCTCTTTCTTTCCAATCTTTTTTGAAATAGTTTGATACCCTACCTGCACCAGCAATTGTACATAATGTTTCAAAATTGGTTGATGCTCCAAAATTTTTACCAAAGTAAAAATATAAAAACAACGTTAGTGCTATTAGAGGGCCTCCAACAAACCATGGCCAAGGCTGTAAAACAATTTCCATATTATGATCTTATTTGATTGTTAATATAATGCATAATTTGAGCTGTAGCTCCAACATTTTTTTTAATGTACGTTTTATTTACTTTACCCATTTCATTTCTATAATTTATATCATTTTTTAACATCCTTAAAGTACTTGAAAATACGGATTGGTTATGAACAGAAATACACCCTTTTAAGTTAACTAAGTCTAATGCTTCTTTAAACTTAGAATATTCTGGACCAATAACAATAGGAATCCCAAATGTGGCTGGTTCTAATATATTATGCAAACCTGTTCTAAATCCTCCTCCTACATATGCAGTATCTGCATAAGAATATATTTTAGTCAATAAGCCTACAGTGTCTATAATAAATACTGAGTACTCTGAGAGATTCTTCCCCGATTTTTCAGAATATAAAATGGTTTCTTTTTTTAGTGATTTTTTTAATTTCAATATAGAATTGTGGTCAATAGTATGGGGTGCTATAATAAACTTTTCATCTTTAGATTTATTAATATAATTTATCAAGAAACCTTCTCCTTCATTCCAAGTACTTCCAGCGACAATAGTATATTGATTATTTTTAAATTCTGATATAAATGACAAGGTATTGTCTTGTTCTAAAATTTTTGAAACACGATCAAAGCGTGTATCTCCTGTTAAGGAAGTATTATTAAAATTTATCGATTCTAATAGATTCATTGAGTAACTATCCTGAACAAAAAAATGATGAAATGCGTTCAAAGACTTACGCAACCATTTCCCTGTAAACTTAAAAAATATCTGATTTTTTCTAAAAATACCTGAAACCAAAATTGTAGGTATAGATTGTTTTTTTAGCTGCCTGAGTAAATTAGGCCAAAATTCATATTTAACAATAATGGCAATTTCTGGATGAACCA
>OJFL01000063.1_pt1 | contig 54283 bp, 54 predicted proteins | sample 1594131 | NCBI WGS metagenome assembly OJFL01 (sample SAMN05416782, study PRJEB24817) | seawater metagenome | isolation source: Sea water | place: Canada:Atlantic | collected 2013-07 | reverse complement strand
TGTATAAGAGACAGGTTAAATACTTATAACGATGACTTAGAACCCCTTAGAGATGCCGAAGATGATTGCGTCGTCATCTGTTGCCGAAGCATCATCAAAGTCCATCTCGGTATACGACAGCGCTAGTTCAATTGGATATGCCTCCAAGACTTCCTTCGACAGGGTAAAAGAATAGTAATCTCCAGTTTTGTCATAGTCCCCCATAGTATATGAGGCACCAATCCCGGCGAAGGTCGTGCCGATACTGAATTCGGTCGCGTCATTGTCGTCTGATGCTGCTGCGTAGTGAGTTACGCCGATATCGACCATGCCAAGGGTGGTTCCTAGGCTGAGGTAGGCTTCTTCAAAGCTTGGACTTCCGTTGGCCGCCGAGTCTACACCAGGATACTGATACGTGATCATACCTACATCATAAGCCACGGCACCCATTTCACCGGCATACCCACCGTAGTAATCTACTTCCGAGGAAGCAGTGCCGCTGGCAGCAGAGCTCCAAATACCAAAGTAAAGCCCAGATTCATGACCTAAATCGAAACCGCCCTGGACCGCAGGATCACCGCTATTTTGATCCTGTCCCCTCCAATAGTATTCAGATACCATTCCGAGGTTACCACTGAGGTCAAAACCACCACCAACGTCCGCGGCCATGGCCGTGCTTGATAGGGCGGTTAGGAGGGTTGCTGTGGTTAACGTGTACTTTTTCATTGTGCTGTTTCTCCGTGATTTGAAAAAAAGAAGTAAATTTGGTCCCCACTTGGTATTAAGCAATTAGCGTGCCAATTATTTTTTGGGGCTTTATTAGGGGGTAAATTAGAACCTCGCACTGGATGTGAACACTTTTGATCGCCCATGCACTAACGCGATGCAATGAATACGATGCGAGTGATAGAAGGCCTGGGTTTTTAGATGGTTACTAAGGTTGAGCCCCTGGATTCATGCGAACATAACGTTTAAAACAGTTAAAGCATTCAAGCAAGACTTGCAAGAAATGCCGTCGAACAGTAAGACATTGGTGGTCATCATTTTGACGATAGTGGGTGAAGTCCATGGCAACAGCTGAACCGGCGCCTAAAGATGCACGCATGTTGACTTGAGGCTTACGTGTTGGCAGGTGGAACCATCACCAGAATACGCAGCCAGCTGGAGTTGAAAAGAATACCTCGTGTGTTGAGTTGATTTCATTTTCAGAGCGTTGGAATGGGGCTACTGATCTCGGGTGTGGTGGTACTGGAACAATGTTAATTATTCGAGGTACCGGAAAACACAGTCGGATGACAGGTGACTATAAGTATTAAGTGGCATGATTGAAGTCCCACTGCATGACTCCCGAAATTCATGATCTATAGCACTATTTATATCGCTGGAGCGGGTTTCCCACATGCACGATACTATTCGCCCCGTGAGCCATTGAGCCAATCTAGACGTGACGCTTGGTTGAAAATTTTTTTGTATACCGTGAAAGATGTGCCATCTCGTCACCTACTATTTACATCGAACTATAAATTACTCCGCACTATAAAACATTACGTTATATTCGATTATTATTAATTGTTGATGTGCTGTTTAGCGCCCAAATATGTACGCTATAGTCTTTGAACTAAAGAAGAGCACATCTGAATAATTTGCGTTAGAGTTATTATTTTGGCCATTATTTCTAACAACAAAGAGGAAAATAAAATGCCAACGTATGTCGTAACTTCAACACCACAGAGACTCACGAAAGCACACAAAGCGAATATTGCCAAACAGATCACTAACATTCATTGCTCGGTTACTGGAGCTCCTAGGTACTTTGTACAGATCTTATTTAATGATGTGCCTGCGGAAAACTATTTTCTAGCGGGTAAACCATTAGAGGAAGACAACATTTACGTCCATGCCCACATACGCGGCGGACGAACGCTCGAGTCAAAGCAACAAATCATCACTGATATTCTGCATACCGTAGCTCACGAAACTGGCGCAGACAAGTCAAGCCTACAAGTTTATTTGACCGACATCCCAGCTAACCAAGTTGCTGAATTCGGAGCCGTGCTACCCGAGCCCGGCGAAGAGCAAGCGTGGGAAGATGCGCAATCTCCAGAAGCCAAAGATCGTATGACCCGATTAATAGCAACCTAATCTACGCACCACCACTTGAGTACGAACACGTAGCAATAAAAAAAGCCAACCACACAAAGCAGTTGACGCTAGCTACAACGGACATTTATTTAAGATGGTGTGAATAAATCTATTTTTACTTACTTTCATTCACAAGATATAAAACATATCGTTATAGAAAACGTGGACAAGAACCTCAAGATGCAAAATCAAGTTATTACCAACCTCTATCTATTTATCCTCAAAAGACCTCATAACAAAAATCAACAGACTCAAGAGAGGCCGTTGCCAAGATTTATGGCTTTAGAGTAAACTTTGCCTACATGTCTACACACTTATCAGTAGCCTCGTTATTAATTTGCTGCATGACTCTCGCAGTCAGCCATGCAAACGCTGACTCAAAACTTATTTCAGATTGCAATGTGTGCCCCACTCTTGCGATCATCCCTGCTGGAGAAATAGACATACGACTTCCCCCAGGCCCATCAGGCCGAGGGCATAATGTTGGTTGGTATATGCGTGTTATTTTCCCCCAACCATTCGCTGTGGGTGTCCATCAAGTGACCAACAGTCAGTGGCAGGCTTGCATCGAAGACGAAGGATGCGACCGCATAGATGCTGACACAACACTCTTGGGACAACACCCCGTCACGCAGCTGAATTGGAAACAGGCCATCAAATATACAAAATGGCTGTCCAAAAGAACCGGATTTAACTATCGACTCCCCTCCAATACAGAGTGGGAATATGCCGCGAGGGGTGATCTAGGTATGAATCGATACTTCAACATCGAACCTGAGGACGTATGTGCCTATGGTAACGTCTACGACCAAAGTGCCGAGTCGGAACTGGGTTACGGCCTCGATACCCTGCCGTGTGACGATGGCCAAGTCACCTTATCTGAGGTCGGACAATTCGCAGCAAATGAGTTCGGTTTATACGACACCATTGGCAACGCATACGAATGGACAGAGGATTGCCCTAGTCCGGGTGGTCAGGGTCGCGGAAGATTTCCAACTACCGGCAAACCATGGCTCGCAGGCGATTGCTCGTTGCGTGGGTATCGCGGTAGCTCATGGTTATCCAACGAGCCTTATTATTTGACTGAATCAACCCGGTTCAAAGATTTAACTTCTAACGAGGAAGATCTTGGATTTAGAGTCGTTCGCGATCTACCATAGAAATCTATCACCACCTCTTTGAATTAGGCGCCTATAGCAGCCCGCGCCTCGATGACATCATCCCTCATATTTTGACTCAACATCTCTCCGGATTTTTTGCCTGCCATTAAAGCCCGTGCTGTCTCATACTTAGGATCATTCCAAAACATCAAACAACCATTACACCCTCGTCCACAGCATCCATGAAGCCCTTTACTTGTCGTCTTGGCACGCTTATCCAGCGTTTCAGTACTAATGGTGTTTTTAAGGCGCTGCACGGCATCTCCATAGCGCTCAGGAGAGGATCGGCCTAACTCGATTTTCTGCGTCAACTGATCCAGACGTATGCGCTCCCACTCCTCCTCGGTCAATAAAGACTCTTTTCTCACGACAGTGAATTCCGGAAATTTTCTCAGCATATCCTCAGAAATCTCGCGATCAAACGCTGATAATGGGATCCGTATTTTGCATTGAGGGCCCCCATGAATCACTTCTTGTGGGCCTTCCATACCCACCACGTCGAACTCATACAAACGCAGCAACACTGGCTCATCCTTTGGGTTCGGTGGGATGAACTCGAGCACATCTCCTGATCGGAGTTTGTTCTTAACCTCCATAATTAATGTGTCTTCTGTAACTGAGCGCACAATACCGCCAAATTCCCAAGCAGCAACACTATTCGTATTCTCATAATTGTGTGCGTAATTTGTGACGCGCCCCTCATGAAAAGCGAGTGTGTAACCACGATTACCGGTCATTTCAAGTTCACGCATGTACGGACGATAATCCCAAGCTTCTGGATCCTCATAGTAATCATCAATGGCCCGTCGATAAGCGCGTGCGGTAGTCGCTAAATAATAAGGACTCTTACCCCGACCTTCTATCTTGAGGCTATCCACTCCAATTCTTAAGTAGTCATTGAGCTTCGGCATCAAACATAAATCCTTTGAATTGAGTATGTATGAACCGCGATCATCCTCCTCAATCGGCATTAAATCACCTGGGCGATGCCCTTCTTCGAGCACGAACTCAAAGAGCTTCATATTTTCTTCTGAGAGTTCGAGCTCTTTAATAGTGCCATCATTTAAGCGCAAGTGGACCTTATATTGCCACCGACAACTGTTGGCGCAATTGCCCTGATTGGCTCCTCTTTCAGCCATAAAATTTGAGAGCAAACAACGGCCTGAATACGTCATACACATAGCGCCGTGAACAAACGTTTCAAGACGAACATCCGTACATTTTTCCCGAATCTCTTCAAGCTCAGCAAACGTCACTTCGCGCGCAAGAACAATTAGCTCAGCACCCTGATCTTTCCAGAACTTAACGGTCATCCAGGAGCAAACGTTCGCCTGCGTAGAAATGTGAATATTAAACTCTGGAGCGTGTTCCCGCAGATAATGAAAGACACCAGGATCCGAAACAATAACTCCATCCGGGCGCACCTCTTTCAAAGTATTGATATACGCGTCTAGCTTCGGAATATCTTTATTGTGCGTAAAAATATTCAGCGTCAAATAAACGCGAACATTACGTTCGTGCGCGAAACTGATTCCTTCCTTAATGTCCTCAAGGTTGAACTGAGATTTAGTTCGCATAGACATATCCGGTGTGCCCAGATAAATAGCATCTGCTCCATATAGGACACCTACTTTCAGCCGCTCCAGCGAACCCGCAGGCATCAGCAGTTCTGAACGACGTACCGGCATATTTTCCATACTCAACTCCTAAAAACTAATTTAAACAACGCTATTGTGCGCTTGAATCATCAAAGACGCAGGTCTCAGCCTTAAATTTACGTTTTCCGTACATAGTTTTTTTCACACAAGCACATTCGTTTCCCGGCTTGACCTCTCTACTGACCTCGCACGATGTCTTGTCATTTTTAACATGACAGTCACAGACCACCTTATCTTCCGCGTGTGATACCGACGCACACAGTAAGGCGATTGTTAAAATCAATAAGCATTTACGTATGTTCATCCCCATAACCGATTCCCATCAGAAAACAAAATAAAAAGATTACTTAACCTGATGCAACATCAACTCATCGAATTATTTATCCTATCAAAAACAGATGCTTAGTAGAACCCCCTCTTGCGCATTTACTGCCTAGATGAATCAAATAGGCATTGAGTATCAGAGGCAGTCACGTGCAGCTTCGAGTAAACAGAATCATCCAAGCGGCAGGCCTCACCTTCAGAAAACAAGTAAATCAACAGCAAAATTCAAAATAAACTAAAATTTATTGTCACAACTTATCAAAGTAGCTCTTAAAAAAATAAAATATTCAAAAGGAGGAAGCATGAGGTTTTTGAAAGTTCTAGGACTAATTCCTTTAGCCGCAGTACTCACAATGATGGCGCAATCAGCCAGCGCTGATCATCACAGCGGCAGCACGGTGATGATGAGAAGTGATCTTGTCACCGCCGACCCAGAGACAATGAAGTGGGAGCGCAATCGCCATACACCATGGGGTATGCGCATGATAGTGATACACGGAGATCCACAAAAAGCCGGGCCCTACACTTTCCGTGTAAAAATGCCATCCGGCTATAAACTCCCTCCACACAAACACAAGGATCAACGCACAGTGACCGTTTTAAAGGGAACATACTGGATCGGAAGTGGAGATCAATTCGATATGCGACCCATGAAAACAATGGAAGAAGGGTCGTTCTACATTACAGACGCCAACACCGCGCATTACGCCTGGGCAAGAACCGAAGTAATTCTTCAAGAGTCTGGATTTGGACCAACAGATATGTCATGGATTAACCCAGAAGACGACCCAAACTATCAACGATAGTCTTGTTACAAAAGGTCGGTGACATCCGGCCTTTTGTAATTTATCTGACTTGAGCGCAAATCAAGTCATAGGTGGTACGCGCATGCCCCTGATCTTTAATTGACAACCACACCCTTCTAGACATGTAACCAGAAGACCATACAATCTCATCGCTCTCACTTAACATATCAATTTGCGTCACACGATTCAGTTCACGCGCACAATCTAACTCAAGACGAGCCATAGTGATCTTAAACACCACCAGCTTCTCCCCATCGAGTTTTTCTCCCATAACGTTCGTATAGATCCCTTTTTTCATGACATTGGTGTTGGCACCTTCAACCTTTATCGAATCAAGGTCTACATAGTACTTGGCCTCAGTATCTGCACCCACGTCAACCCATGTTTCTGCTGTCGCAAAAAAAGGAAAGAAAAGTAATATAGAAATCAAATAGTTTAAACGCATAGATTTACCTCTTTGCCGTCAGTCTTGTTTAAGTTTTTGGAGTGTATCGATAAGCGATGAAGTCATCTCATCGATTGAGGATAGATATTCTGGCGACAATGTTCCTCCATCGGAAAAAGCTTTAGCCGCGTGCACCAAGGAAAATGGCCGAGGAAGTACCATGACACCAAGATATTGCAACTGAGTCGTTAAAGCAGTCAAAGACCTTATCCCACCGCTTCCACCAACGGTTGCGGACATCAGTCCAGCTACCTTACCGCTGTAGGAAGACAATATTGGATCTTCAATACTGCTGCGTCTCGATAACCAGTCTAAACAGTTTTTTAATACCCCAGGGAAAAAGCCATTATATTCAGGCGTCGCAATCATCAGTCCATCGGCGTCTAAAAATTTTTTCTTGAACGCCTGAACGTTGCTGGGTATGCCCTCACGCGCCTCTAAATCAGCATCATAAAAAGGCAGAGGTGTTTTATTTAAATCTATTTCAGATACCAACGCACCATGACGCTCTGCGCTTCTGAGCACTAACGCCAGAAGCTTTTTGTTGAAAGATCCCTCACGGAGACTTCCTGATAAACCTAATATTTTTAAATCTTTTTTAGCCATGACATTTCCATTATATTTTCTACATTATCACTCATCTAAATCTCAGCGGATTCATACGTGCCTTTAAGCTGCGCTCGACCGGACAAGACAGCCCGAGCAATTCAGACACCAGCACTTCTGCAGCTAAAGGCCCCCAGGTAAAACCTCTAGACCCAAGTCCTGTTAGCGCGTATAGGCCATCGTCAACAAACCCCACATGAGGCATTCGATCATGCGTGGCATATCGAACACCCACCCAAGCATCAGTAACCGTTTCCTGCGCGCCGCGATAAACCGAACCTAACACACGATCTAAACGCTGCATATTCTCTGCATTATCTTCGTCGCGACACTCTATTGAGTCGCTATCCACATCAAAGGTTCCAGATGACCACACGCTCCCTTCACCCAGTCCCGCAATGTAACCATCACCACACACTGCCGAATCAAGAGTGAGATTCAAACCAGATATTTTGGTCGATTGACCACGAATATTTTGCAACCTCATATTAACGTGAGGTAATAACTGTTGCACACTCTGGGCGTTAGCTAAAACCAAAGGACTTGTCACATCAAGCGAACGACCCGCGACATCGAGCTCAAAATGATTATCGCGTTTAAACAGCCTTGAAACAGGGGAATCTATCAACAACTCCACAGATTGCTTGCGCAATAGATTGGCAAGACCAATTTGGCACTCTCGCAGTTGACCAGCTGCAGTCATTCCAATACCACAATCACCGAAACCCCGGAGATCATCACTAGCATCATTAAGCATGCTTAGTACTTCCTCACCAAGATCTAGACGCATCATTGCATCACACATCTTTTGCCACTCACTATCGGACTGAGGCACTTGAATTGCGCCTGTTTCGGACCACCCAATTGGGTGCACACGCGACAGCGAGCGGTAAAATTGAATCGCATAGAAGTATGCGTACCAACTAAACTGACCTCTGGGACCAAAATCAAGCGATACTAATGGGCGAACAAGCGGCAAGGGATTACTCGAACCCTGCCCCATTATCGTCTGGCCCGACTCAATGATTGTTGTATCGACACCCAACTCACTGGTACGCAGCGCCACAGAACAACCAGCAATTCCAGCCCCAACAACCGTGACCGGATCGAAAGCCTTTCGCATTTGTTGTGCTTTGTGAGAAATAGTACCGAAGAGCATTTCTCGCTTTAGCCCGAAGCCCCGCTTTCTCTTAACGTCAAATCCGGCGTGAGTCATACCGCGTCGTACGTCACTCGCACTGCTGTAAGTGCTAAAGGTTGCACCCTCAGCCGCAAGACGTCTAAAACTGGAAAATAATCGCGCTGCCCATAAATCCTCATTTTTCTGAGGAGAGAAACCGTCTAAATAAAACACGTCCACAGATGCCTCAAGCTCTTTGATAGCAGACAGAGCCTCTCCGTAAATAAGAGTGAGCATCACCTTCGGGTAAAGGCGAATGCGATGGAAACCCGACAATACTGGAGGTAGATTATTGATGATGACATCCGCATGCGCATGATCACCAATGACCTTTCGCAAACACTGTCGTAATGAGTCTTTATCAAAAGGATGTTTTTCAAACGCCACGTAATCTAAAACGCACCCATTACCAACAGATGTGTGAGCATCCAATGTTGCCAACAAATTCAAACCAAGACCAAATCCAAGTTCTAGTATTGTGATTTTATGTGCGTTACGAAACCTCTCATTAAGATTGTTCGTCTCCACAAAAACATAACGTTTCTCTGCCAGACCACCAGATTTCTGAAAATACACATCATCGTAAACACGAGAATAAATATCCCCATCTCGGATTTCATAATCTGCCGGCACAATGGGGGCTGGCCAAGGGATACGTTTCATCAGTTCGATTATTATTTAAGTTTTAGGCGATAATGTTGTTTAACTAGTGTAAACCGAATAACACAGTGCAAGAACGCCCCACAGGATTTGATATGGTAAAGCTATTGCAAACTCTTTTAATATACTGCACCTCAACTGTGATTTTGAGTGTCTCCGCGATGACGCCAAAATATCCATATGACCCGGTCGTGACTACCTGTCTAAACGAAGTCACGTTGGTTGGAGAAGGATTCATCAATGCCGACACTCAACAGCCATTGCTTCGTTTACAAGCTGACCTCACCATTTTAGAGGATGCAGAGATTGCTAATTGCCCATCGATACCAAACATTAAATTTGTATTTCTCAAATTTAATACTGATGAATCAGCCTTAAAATTTAATGAATTGATTGGGGTAAATGTTTCTGTAACGGGCTCAATTCAATCTGGTGGAGCTCCCAACCTGAAACAAGTGACTTTCACAACCGAGACTATTGCACCGATTGAGTAGTAACCGAATCGATGAATATCGATCTAACGGATGAATTTTTACGAGACAACACTGTATTTTTCTAATTAGTGAGGATGCTGATGGGGAAAATGACTTATAAACCTAATAAGTAGCTGATTGTATCGTAATATTTTTAATCAACTCCTTCGTGTTCACCACAGTATTAGCACTTGTTATGAGCAATGCTGGAACAAGCATCCATTCCAAGGTCCATGCAGTTCCTGAACGTTCATTTTCATGGATAGATGCTGTATTTAGTCCGCTCATCTGAGTATGACAATATTGAGCTTGTGCAAGTATAACCTCTGCTAAGACGGGATTTTTTTTGTGATTCATAGCAGAAGAAGAGCCCCCGTCTTCAATACGTGCTTCGCCCACATCACTTTGAGCCATAAATAAAACGTCTTGGGCAATTTTCCCCATTACAGTAGCGGCTTGGGTAAACCAAAAACAGATGTTTGTTACTTGTTGACGGTCTGTATGCCAAGCATGCTTTGCAGCTGTTAGTCCTAATGTTGAAGCCATATCGTTTGAAATATCATGATAACTATCGCCAAATTGTCTTGCTGCCCCTTCGGGACCTCCCAACTGGAGAAAAAATTTTTGCGGCATTGATGTAAGTAAAACTTCTATTTGAGACTGCCAATTACCTATTTTTTCTGGCACTGAAATGGGTAAAGCATTTTGCATTCGGGTTCTTGCCATCAACACTTTGTCATTGGAATGCGAAGAGGCAAGTTCTTTTAATTTCAAATTTAAATCTTTCAAATTTTGAGAAATAATAGCTACGCTATCTCTCATGCGCATCATCACGCTGGTATCGATTAAGTCTTGACTGGTCGCACCATAATGAAAACTGGTTTTAGACTCATCATTTAATTGATTACGAATTTGGTGAACTAGAGCAGGTGGTGCAACGCCGTCACGTTTAAACTCATTCTGTATGTTATCCATATCAGGTACGAACTTATCCAGCACATCCATGATTTGCTGTGCATTTTTTGATGGAATGAGATCATACCGACTGAGAGCAGTAGTCAAGGCCTTTTCAAAAGCAATCATTGCAGACATATCAGTATTAACGCTGAATAGCTCCTGAACATTTTTCTCTTGTGAGAATGCAAACATAAGATGACCAGAGCCTATTGCGTAACTCATAAATCGGTTCCCCCATGTTTACCCAAAAAGTTTTGTACCACTTGGGCGAACTCCTGCTCAGCTTCAAGGCATGGAATATGTCCAACACCAGACAATTCATAAAAATCGCTTTGTGGAATTAAATTGGCCATAGCCCTCACAACACCAGTTGGCGTTGCTTGGTCATCTCCCCCTGCAATGCAAAGAGTTGGCACCTGTATATTAGGAGCGAACGCTGTCAGATCGGCATTGGACAAAGCTTCGCAGGCGGCTATATATCCTGCATCAGGGGTTTGCAACAATATCCCTTTAGCAACCGCAAAGCGGTCTGGATTTTTTATAGCAAAACCAGGCCCGAACCATTTGCTCAAAATTAGATCAGAAATGCTAGCTAATCCATTATCCTCAACGGCCTGAATGCGTTGATTCCAACCCACCTTAGAACCTATGATAGTTGCGGTATTTGTGAGTATGAGTTTTTCCACCAAGTCACATCGCTTTCGATAGAGCTCTTGTGCAATTAATCCGCCAATAGACAAGCCTATTGGTATCACTCTATCTATAGAAAGTGCAGAGACGAGAGCTATCAAATCATCAGCATAGTCGCTGATAGAGAGCCTCTTGCTCGTTTGCTCAGATAATCCATGCCCCTGTTTGTCATACTTCAAAATATTGAAATTTTGACCCAACTCTGCCACCACATACGACCATATCCTATGATCCGTTCCTAGTGAATTGATGAACACCAATGTTGATTTTTCAGGATCAGTTTTAAGATATTCATAATGGACGTAGTGAGCATTAATCTTTATGGTTTTTAGCATAATTCATGCGCCCTCCATCACGAATAGGTGAGACAGCAGACACCAAGGGTTTAAGAGTTTCATTCATAGCAATCACACATCAAAAAACACGGTCTCAGCCGCTCCCTGCAAATGAATATCAAAATGATATCCGCCATCCACCGCCTTTGCCAGCAATGTGCTTCGACGATTTTCAGATACCAGTGCCATATGCGGATCTTCGTTGAATATGCTTTCATGTTCCGGGAAATAGATACGAGTTAGGAGCCCGACATTTATACCTCGCGCCGTGATCCAAACTGATATAAAAGGAGCGAGCACTTTACCTTCAGCAGTTTGTGTTTTACCTGGCATCTGTGTTTTGATCGAGAATATACCACTGTCTAAATTGGTGCTTGAGCGGTGCCATATGCCATTGTCATAGCAACCTTTTTCATCCGCATGCCAAAACTCAAGCATCATATCTTTACAGACAACGCTTTCACCCTCGAACACTTTTCCGCTAATTGTCATGGGTGCATTTGTCAAAGGTTTGTTACATGTAAGATCATCCGCATAGATGCCTTTAACTCCCACGCTATTAGGTAAGCAACCGATATGTACATATGGCCCAGCGGTTTGAAATGCAGTTTCGCGCAGTGGAATTTCAGCATTGGTTTTAGCAGGACGCGCGCGACGAATGTCTAGAGACTCCATATCAAATGCCCTCCAAGTTGTTTTCAAACATTGTGGCGTTTGGTCCGCGTAAAATGAGATCAAATCGATAAGCTATCAAATCCATTGGAACAGAATGCGCCATGTCGAGACGAGCTACCAATTGATTTACCGCTCGTGTATCTCCAATCGATTGCAGGATCGGGCAAATTTGAATATGTGGATCGCCTTCAAAATACATTTGTGTCATGAGGCGCTGAGCAAAGGCTTGACCAAAGATCGAAAAATGAATGTGTGCAGGACGCCAGTCATTGCCGCCGTTTGGCCAAGGGTACGCTCCCGGCTTAATCGTACGAAAAACATAATTACCTTCTTGGTCAGTCAAACAGCGTCCACAACCGCCAAAATTTGGATCAAGAGGCGCTAGATATGTGTCATTTTTATGACGATATCGTCCTCCCGCATTGGCCTGCCATACTTCAATCAGTGCGTTAGGAACTGGCTTGCCTGACTCATCTAAAACCTTTCCAGCCACTACAATACGTTCACCAATTGCGCCCAAACCCGTCGAGGCATAATTAATGATCAAATCATGATCGCTGTCTCCTAACGCCATATGACCAAATGCAGGACCTCTTGTATCTGCTAGCGTTTGTGGTAACGCAACAAGTTTGTGCTCTTGGTGGCGCAAAATCGTTGAACGATAGTCAGGATAATTGGCTTTTGGTTGAGAAGAATAATTTCGTTTCGAAAAACTTTGGTTTGAGCGCTCCATCAACAGTCTTCTCCCATTTCTTGAAAAACCTTTTTCGCAATTTTTATCGCGTGATTTGCATTAGGCACACCGGCATAAATCGCCACATGCATTAGTGCCTCGCGAATGTCATCAGGCGTGGCACCCGTATTTACGGTCGCTCTTATGTGCATTTCCAACTCTTCATAGTGACCAAGCCCTGCCAACAGCGCAATTGTAACGATAGAGCGTTCCCTTTTAGTGAAACCATCACTAGACCATACATGCCCCCATGCGCTCTCGGTAATCATTGCCTGGAACGGTTTATCAAATGATGTCTTATTCCGTTCTGCTTTATCTACGTGAGTATTGCCGAGTACTTCACGCCGTGTTGCCATTCCCTTTTTGCGAATATCCGTCATTTATTTCACTCCTGCCGTTTATAGCCTTACATTTCTAAAGGTAACCCAACATAGTTTTCAGCAATAGAACTTGAAGCTGTTTCTGATCCTTGTATGTGATCAAATTCTGCCCGCTGCATGCGTTTTTCAAATGCACTGAACTCAGGAAACTGATGCAGCATGGTCGACATAAACCATGAAAATCGCTCGACTTTCCAAACACGCTTCAAACAAATATCAGAATAACGTTCCAAATAATGATTATTAGATTTTTTATAGTGCTCAATCAATCCTCGAGACAAAACGCGGATATCTGCAATAGCAAGGTTAAGTCCCTTTGCTCCTGTCGGAGGTACGATATGGGCTGCATCACCTGCCAAAAACATATTGCCATAACGCATCGGTTCAGCAACGAAACTGCGTAAAGGTGCGATTGACTTTTCAAAACTGTCACCCGTTTCCAAATTTCTTGCGACATCAGGCCCAACACGAAGTGACAACTCATCCCAAAACCGCTGATCAGACCAATCTTCAACGTTATCAGTTAATGGACACTGAATATAATATCGGCTACGCGTTTTGGAGCGCATGGAACACAAGGCAAATCCACGTTGATGGTTTGCATAGATTAACTCGTCAGAAACAGGTGGCTTTTCAACTAGAACACCAAGCCATCCGAAAGGATAAACCTTTTCATATGTTTTCAGTACAGTGCTGGGTATTGTTTGACGGCAAACGCCGTGAAAACCATCGCATCCCGTAATATAATCACCTTCAATTTCAACCGTTTCACCATCCTTGGTGTATTGTATTTTTGGCGTGTTGGAAGTTACATCTGTTGGTTGAACATCTCCAGCAGAAAATACAATCTCACAACCCTGTTCTAAACGCTGAGCAATCAAATCCATGGTTAATTCAGTTTGGCCGTAAACCATAACTTTTTTACCTGTGAGTCCACCCACATCAATACGATGAAATTCACCATCGAAGGCTAGATCAAACCCTTCATGCGGCAACCCTTCGCGGTGCATCCGTTCACCAATCTTTGCCTCTTCTAAGGCCTGGACACTCCCCCACTCCAGCACACCAGCGCGCACTCGCCCTTCGATCCGTTCACGACTTTGCCTATCTACGATAATGCTAGAGATTCCTTCATTATGAAGAAGTTGAGACAACAAAAGACCTGCTGGCCCAGAACCAACAATAATCACTTGTGTTTTTTTATATTTCACTTTGACTGGCCTCTTCATGTTTTATGCAAAACACATTTGGGTTTATTAAGGGACTAGATGAATGGATAGCATCAGAACTGTGCCTCATAATTAAAAATTTCACCCAGATAAATATGTTGGAAGAAAAAGACACAACGTTGGAAATAACAAAAGCAATGCAACACGCAAAAGTTCAATTGCAAAAAATGGCATTACACCTCTAAAAATAGTAGACATAGGTGTGTCTGGTACAAATGATTTGATAACAAAAACATTGAGGCCAACAGGAGGCGTGATGAGACCTAATTCCACGACCACAAGAGCTAATATACCGAACCAAATTATCAACTGATCTGCTGTCATGCCAAATGCTGCGTCTGCCGCAGTAACGTAATCCCCTCCATTAAGTTCAATCAGAGTTGGCCAGAAAAATGGAACGACAACCAATATCATGGATAGTGACTCCATGAAGCAGCCCAATACGATTAGCAGAAGAAGCATTAATACAAGTATGAAATATGGTTCGAAACCTGAATTAGCCACTAAATCTGTAAGTGCAACGGGCAGACCGGAACGCGCGAAAAACCCCTTCAAGACATCTGCAGCAAACAAAATGAAATAAATCATGCCGGCTGTTTTCGCTGTAGATAAAATTGAATTTCTTAGTTTTGAAAGTGTTAGGTACGTTTGCGAAAAAAAGCGAGAAATAAAACCATACAACAAGATGACCAACACCCCCATGGCTGCTGCTGGCGTTGGCGTAAACAATCCTATGCCCAGTCCCATAATGATTGTGCCAAAAATCAGTAGCACTGGAACGAGGCGCCAAAGTGCTTCATTTCGCTCAATTTTGCTCAATACCTTTGCCTTAGGCGCCAGCTCAGGATTTAGGTGAACACGTAACCAAATAACAAAAATGAAAAATACAACCGCTAAAAATCCAGGCAAGACCGCAGCTTGAAACATTTCAATAATTGAGCCTTCCACAACGATTGCATAAATTACTAATGCGACCGATGGCGGTATTAAAATACCTAACGTGCCGCCTGCAGCGAGGGCTCCAGTAGCAAGGCCATCATCGTATTTAAGTTTGCGCAACTCTGGAAGTGACACTTTACTCATCGTGCTGGCCGTTGCGATAGATGAACCACTCACCGCGCCAAAGCCTGCGCATGCGCCAATAGCCGCCATTGCAACACCACCCCTAATTTTACCAAAGAGCGCACTAAACCCAGCAAATAAATCCCGACTCAAACCAGCCTCAGCAGCTAAAAACCCCATGAAAATAAATAGAGGAACTACGGATAAATCATAATTTGCAACATTACTCCAAAGAGCAGATTTAAACTGAAGCATATAGGGGCCGAATTTCAAAAACGGAGCAGCGATGCTAAGCGCAAAAGAACCCACAATGCCTGTAACTAACATTGATAAAGCAACAGGGATTCGAGATCCAATGAGCATAAATAAAAAAAGGAGGCCTGCAAGGCCGACGAGTTCGCGCTCACCCATGATCTTGCTCTACATTTTTTTTGCAACTTTTAATTGGAAATAAACTAAGCACACTGGCAGCCAACCAAAGCAAGCAGGATATGATTGATATACACATGAAGGGCCAGATAGGAATGCCAAGTACCTGTGTAAGATCCCCATCAGATTTCACCTCAAGCACGCCATACGCAAGCATGCATGACAAAAATGCGACGACAATGATCATCAAGATTGAGGTGATGCGATCGACGAGGTTTTGCACCCAGAATGGTGCCTTATTCATGAATAAGTCAACTGCCACATTTCCATCTTTCAATTGGCAATAAGGCAGCATAGTTAGTGCAGTGACACCAATTGCCAGTGTAACGATATCTTCATACCCAGAAATACCTGAAAACGAATTTTCGAAAAGACGCAATATACGATCAAGGCCAAAACCCAATACGTTCACGCCAGTCAGAAGGACAGCACCCAGAAGCAATAGACCGCCAAAAAATGCCCAAGCATTAATGCATTTTTCAATAAAAAAACGCATAACAATAGTCCTAACTCAAGTTTGAATATGCTGGCATGGCAAATAACATGTCATGTCAGTTGAAATTTACTTGCTATGCTTGGCTATAGCTTCCTGAGCCCTAGTTACTAGGCCTCTGCCGTCAATGCTGTTGCCTTTTACTTCACCAATCCAGCGATCAATCACTGTAGCACTGGCAGCAGAAAATTTTGCAGATTCTGCAGCAGATAATTGACTAACGCTCTTACCTTTATCAGTGGCAACTTTCTTGCCGATAGGCTCGATATTGTTCCATGCTTCGCCCACTGCGGGCGCAATCGCAGCACCAGAATTATCATCGATGATTTTTTTTAAATCATCAGGCAAAGAATTAAAGCTGTTTTGGTTCATTGCAAACATAAATGTTGCTGTTCCAAACCGCTCACCACCATGCATTTCGACTGAAAAATCAGTAAGTTCTGCTATTTTTAAAGGTATGGCCACTTCAAATGGGATAAGAGCTCCATCGATTGCATTCTTTGCCAGGGCTTGAGGCAGTGCTGGAACTGGCATGCCTACAGGCTCTGCGCCCCAACTCTCAACCATCCATGCACCTGTTCGCGAAGGGGAACGGAGTTTTAGACCTTTTAAGTCTTCAAAATATTTTATATCTTTTGAAACGGTATGAAGTGCATTGCCAGCATGTACATGGATCAATAGCGGTTTGATTTTTTTTAGATCTTCCCCAATTTCCCCCATCATGTCTTGTATTGCTAAATTTGTTGCTTTGGCGTCACCGTTATGAACACCCGGCAATTCGAAAACTTCAACACGCGGAAACACCCCTGGCGTATAACCAGGTGATGTCCAAACAATATCAGCGACTCCATCACGCACCTGCTTGTATAAATCTCGTGGTTTTCCACCCATCGACATAGATGGAAAAATTTCGAATTTTATGCGGCCACCAGATTCAGCTTCAATTTTCTTAGCCCATGGTTCAATCAGAACTGTTTGGGCTGGCGCTTTTGGGCTTAAAAAATGATGTATTGTAAAAGTAAATTCTTGGGAAAATACTGTGGTCGTCGTCACGCCTAGAAATGCTACGCTAGCTAATGCCGTACATAGTGTGCGTTGTGTGAGTCTCATCATTTGATCCCGTTAACATAAAGCCTTCATGCTTGTCGCAACGCTACAGGCGTTAAAGAAAAGTGGTCTACTTGACTTTGAGTGCGTGGCACGAAGCAAAGATGGATATTGCTTATCGTACATCATAATGTTGCGTCAGGGTCGTTAATCACACTTGGACAAAAACCACCCTGATTCGTTAAATCAACGGGTTGTATCAAATAAACGGTCGACGTAATGACCATTGTTTGACCACTCGCCAGAGCCGACGTCAACTCACGCCAATATCAGATTTTACCTGTCGAAAACGCGTGCCAGGCCGCGGCGGTGACTCCGCCCCTCCAGCAAAACACTGCGCTTTTGACATCCAATCGAGTGCGACACCACCCGCCACGCGAAGACGAGTGTCAGCTACATTGCGCACCTGGGTCACCACCTCGCAAAACTCGGTCGCTAGCCCTTCTACAAATTCGGTGTTCGACACGCTGCCAAACTCCCAAAGCTCTCCGAATGGCGAGGTCAGTCGAACATAAGGTAAAGGACCGGGGGTCACCTCACATCGCGTGACATAAGTCCATTCAAAGGTATTAATACCCAGTACTACGATGCTTTTAATATGATCTCCGTCCCTCCTCACAACACCCAGATGGTCAAAAACCTCCTGGCCGTGTGCCCATGTTTCCATGAGTCGTGCAGAAATGGAGGAGCGCGCACTCATAGTCGGTCCAGCCCACTTCAGCCGTATTTTTGGATCTACACTCTCAAACGTTAAAGCCATTTTGGTATAGAACACACGCCATGTCTCAAGTAAATCACTTCCAGATAAACCGTCGATCCATTTACGCTCAAAAGGTTTTAAGCTACCACCCTTGGTCTCAGTAATAACAGTGTCAATGAACGTCGAAAAACCTCCTTCGTTAACATAAGATTCATTTGCCGCCCAATTCCACATATGCAGATGTTCCAAAACGTCATTCAATGTCCAACCCTTGAACTGGGTTGACTCTCTAAAATCTGCGTCACCTAGGTTGCTCATAACTGCATAAAGCGCATCAGATTCTATTTTAAAATCATTCGCTTCCTTCAATTTGGCCTCCTTTAGTCGTTGTCAAACGATTATTTTTTAGTTCGGCCTTGTCATTCATTCTAGATCGCAAAGAGTTTAGAGGCAGCTTCATCAATCATGTTGATGTGCCCCCCAGATTTATTTAGGGTCGCTATTCTATTTTTAGCCATATCAAAAACTTCCGTTCGAGCAGTCTCTGGAACCCCGCCTGAGATTGGAGCGGGGTCATACTCGATGCTTAGAACGATCTGCTCAGCGAGCTCACGACCACATTTTCTCTCAACAATGTGCAATGCAAAGTCAATGCCAGACGTGACGCCGCCTGCGGTGATACGGTTACCATCAATGACGACTCGCTCTCGAGTTGGATTTGCCCCAAACTTCTTCAAATGCTCGGCCCAGCCCCAATGACATCCCGCATTGTAGCCATTAAGTAATCCGGCAGCCGCTAAAACCAATGAACCGGTACAAACACTAGTCAAATATTCTGCTGACCTCGATTGCTCTTGAAGCCATATCAGGACCTCCGGGTCAATCATGATTCGTGCGCAATCAAAACCGCCAGGAACGAGGATTAGATCGTAGTTCACATTTTCAGTAATTTTAGCGTCTGGGTAATATTTCAACCCAAATTGGCTAGTGACTGGATCTAGCGTTTTCCAAACTAGAGAGATTTCGGTATCTGGCATGCGCGCTAAAACTTCAGCGGGTCCAGTAAAGTCAAGTTGCGTGACACCTGGAAAAATAAGAATTCCAATTTTATATATCGACTCGGACATATTGATCCCCTAATTCTTTGGAAGTTTGATGCAAAAAAGCCAATAGAATTAACCATTGGCTATCTAACTCTGTAACACCTTACCAACGACATTACTAAATAAAATTAGTAAGTTGATCACAGTATTTTATTCCCAGCCAATCGTTCTATCCAGACCTATCATTTCAATACGTATATTTAAAATTACTTTGTAGCTTCCTTGTAAAAATTTCTCAATAAATACGCCCATTTTTATCCCACTCGGTAAATGCATCTTCCCAACTTGGAATACGACCAGCTTCGTAGCCATAAACTTTTCCTTTACCAATCTTAGAAAGGTTTTTCATAGCCTTCAAATGGGGTGGAGATGTTAAATAACCTAACATGTCTTTTTTTGATTTCCACACAGTTAATGTGTGTTGGAATCCACTACGTGAATTGAACGCACAGTGCAATATTCCTTCAGCTTTTTGGGCACCCTTTGACGCAGGCATTGTTAATGTCCAGAACCTTATCCAACCAATTAAGCCTTTTGGTTTAATTCCCGTTACCGATAAATACATTTATTTAAAATCCATCAAAATTTATTAAGATATTTCAATAAGTTATTGATATAATTGAGATTTATTCGCGCTCAATAGTCGCAGAAGACTCAGCCGAGATGTCATATACAACGCGATTGATGCCTTCCACTTCGTTTATGATTCTGTTTAATATTTCAGACAGTAGATCGTGAGGCAGTGGAGCCAATTTAACGTCGCCATTTGTCCACCATTAATATTAAATCATGGCACATTCTGGCGGTATCAGGCAAAAAAAAGGACTTAGCAAATTGCTAAGTCCTTGATTTTATGGCGACCCCAAGGGGATTCGAACCCCTGTCGCCGCCGTGAAAGGGCAGTGTCCTAGGCCTCTAGACGATGGGGTCTTAATTCGTCTTCGCTGTGCTTGGTGGAGATAAGCGGGATCGAACCGCTGACCTCTTGCATGCCATGCAAGCGCTCTCCCAGCTGAGCTATACCCCCAGCAAACGAGCGCTGAATTATACGGAGTGACTTTAATTGTGTAAAGCTTTTTGTCTACATCCCCTAAAGCTCAGACAAACCAGCATCTAATCGAGCTAACGCCCTATCACGACCCAATAATTCAATGATGGCGTCAATGGCTGGCGTTTGAGTTTGTCCAGTCAACAAAAGCCTCAATGGCATAGCCAACTGGGGCATCTTAAGTTGGAACTCTTTTAAACTAAACTTAATACAGCTGGCGATTTGTTGGCGCTCCCATTCGACCGATCGTAACGATTCCGTAAAGTGAATTAAGATCGGCTTTTTATCTACAGTTAAAAACTGTAGTCGATCTTCCTGACTAATCTGAATGTCTCGAAAATACATTAAGGCCGAATCAGACAGATCATTAAGCGATGTTGCTCGATCTTTCAATAACTTAATTAATTCAGACAACTCTGGACCGTTTTGCCAATTGATGGTCTTTTTATTATAGTTTGCTCGAATAAGATCGGCTAAAAACGTGTCATCCGACAACTTGATGTGCTCGCCATTTGTCCAACTGAGTTTTGTACCATCAAATTTAGCAGGAGACCGATTAACGTGATCAAGATCAAACCACTCCACAAACTGCTCTCGCGTGAATATCTCGTCATCCCCGTGGGACCACCCTAAGCGTGCTAAGTAATTCAAAACGGCATCCGGCAAAAAGCCGTCATCTCTGTACTGCATCACACTGACCGCACCATGCCGCTTGGATAAACGCTCACCATCATCACCTAGAATCATAGGGACGTGCCCAAAATCAGGTAATTTAAAATTCAACGCTCGATAAACATTAATTTGTCTGGGCGTGTTGTTCACATGATCATCGCCTCGTATAACGTGAGTGAGATTCATATCATGATCATCTACAACGACTCCAAAATTATAGGTAGGCGTTCCATCCCCGCGAAGCAAAACAAAATCATCGAGTTCCGCATTTGATACTGTAATGATGCCCTTCACCAGATCGTTCCATGAGACATCTCCAGCATCTGGATTTTTAAACCGCAGTACTGGCGCCACGCCTTCAGGTGGCACTTGACCTACAGCATTATCCGGACGCCATCGACCATCATATCGTGGCTTCAAACCGGATTTTCGCTGCGTTTCACGCATCACCGTCAACTCCTCAGGAGTTGCATAACACCAGTAAGCATTTCTAGATGCAATTAACATATCGGCAACTTCTCGATAACGTGAAAGTCGATCCATTTGAAAAATCGGCCCCTCATCCCAGTCGAGGCCCAACCAAGTCATCGAATCAAGTATTGCTTGCACAGAAGCCTGGGAAGATCTTTCCTGATCGGTATCCTCAACACGCAATATAAACTGGCCTCCATGCTTCCTTGCATAGGCCCAAGCATAAAGCGCTGTGCGGGCACCCCCAATATGTAAATATCCAGTCGGACTGGGCGCGAAACGAGTACGAATCATATTTATAAACCGAAAATAAAAAAGTTATAGTTTACGTGACAATACTAAATAGGCACAACATAACTTGCAGTACTATAAAATGCATACGCGAAAAACTTACGCAGATGATTATGCTTAAAAAAAACATCTGTTCTATAGATTAAAATTAATAAGTTTTATTTTCAGCTCATTCATATCACGAGACACATGACGCTACCATTACTGATTGATCAGATAAACGAATTAAACTCCAAATGGTCTGACAATTGGACCAGCGTTCGGCAAGTTTTTGAGTCATGCGTCCAAAATTTAGGTCAAATTAACGACGATGATGCTGACGCAAGCAGAAAATCGAACTTAATAACTGCTGGATTAGCTGTCGCAAATTTTATTGAACACTCTTGCAAGAAAATGGCTAGAAGTGGAAAAGAACCCAATTATCATTCGCGACTACACACAGCAGTTGTCATCAGGAGTCTCACGGCACTTTTATTAGAGCAACGCAGACTAAACAAAAAAAACTCAAACAATATTACTAGAGAAGAGATACTTGTTCTTGTTGCGATGGCAGGACATGATGCAGGGCACAATGGCAGTCGAAATGCCCATGTGTGTCAACTAGAATCTCGATCATTCCGATTAATACAACCTCTATTAGAAGCTGCTAATTGCGATGAGCGTGATATATACGCCATTAAATGCATCATTTGGAGTACCGACCCAACACTGTATGCACGATTACATAATGGCGCCAAATCCACCGATGGTTTTGATTTAAAAAAGCCCGTTTGGCAGGCAGTTATTTGTCAAGAAGCTGATATTCTTGCCAGCTCTCTACCCCAATTTCAAAAAAAATTAACTATGAGCCTGGCAAATGAGTGGAGAAAATTAGACCCAATGTCCGCCGAGGGTGTAATGTCACCAGGTGGGCGAAAATATTTTTTAGCTAATATCGCCAAGTTCTCAACGCCTGCGGCCCATTCTTTCGGGCTACCAAAACTTGTAGACCTGCAATTATCTGAATAATCGAGATGCCGTCAAGTACCAGCCCTTAATCAAGCGAATAGGTTACCGACCCACTAAATAATGATCATGGAGTGCGCCATGCAATCATTTGATCGTTTGTCGTCGAAGTGGTATAAGAAATTACGATCCTATATAAAAATCAAACTAAAAAATGCTCAAAAACATAAAAATTGATTTCATTCAAAGGTTAGAGCAAAAAAGAAAAGAAATACTTCCTCAAAGCCCACCAGAATATTTAAACATCGTAGCTGATGCGGTTCATACTTCGATGAACCTCATCAGCGGATCTGACGCTCTATACCATGACATCGAACATACGTGCATGGTAACGTTGTGCGGCCAGGAGATTTTTGCCGGAAAAAAAATCCTAGAAGGCGAACTTAACTCAGCCGACTGGCTTCACTTCACTCTCGCGCTTCTCTTTCATGACATCGGATACGTTAGAAATATACTTGTTGGTGATGGCGTTAAAGGTCAGCTAATTGATAAGAGCGGAGCACTCCATGAGTTGCAAGAAGGTGATACTGATGCATCTCTAACGCCGTATCACGTTGAGCGCGGAAAACTTTTCATAAACCAGAGAAACTGGCATCAAGACGTTGACCGAGAACTACTGTGTGATCTCATTAGTTACACTCAGTTTCCGATACCTAACCGTGGCGAGGCGAATACACAAGAAGAAGTAAAATTTCGGGATCTGGCAAGCTTAGTGGGCTCAGCGGATTTAATAGGACAACTAGCCGACCCAATGTATGACGTAAAAATACCTAGGTTGTTTTACGAATTTAACGAAACTGGATCAGCGACCAAAATGGGATACAACACACCAGCCGACCTTCGCGCTGGCTACCCAAGCTTTTTTATCAATTTCGTTAGACCAAATGTCGGTTCTGCCCTTAAGTATTTACAAGTAACTGACGAAGGTAAGTCTTGGGTTTCTAGCTTAAATTATCACGTCTTCTCACAAAGCCACAAAGCTGAGCTCGAGAAAAGCGGCATCGAGCTATTAAGTGAAATCACAAAAATAACCGCTAGAAATTATAAGGTTGAAGATTTAATTCGCCTCATTTTAGAAAAAGTTTGTAACTACAAAGATTGGCCACTTGGCCACGCATACCTCGTGCAGCGTAATAATGATCAGTCATTCCTCAAATCAATGAAAATATGGCATGCACCGGCAGAAGATGACTCAACTGAACAATTCAAGGCTATTAGCGAGAGCTATATTTTCAAAAGTGGCGAAGGCCTTCCTGGCAGAGTGTGTGAAACGGGAGCAGTACAAACAATTTATGACGTTACACTAGACCCTAACTTTCCGCGCGCTAAGTTAGCGAATGATATCGGGGTTCGTGGCGCCTTTTCATTCCCCTTAAATGATGGCTTGGGTGTCAGGTGGGTGCTGGAATTTTTTAGTCCAGAACCTGAAACCCTGGACCCCTCGGTATTAGAGTTGCTAAAAAACGTTAGTAGTTACATCAGCAAAGGCTTTGAGGAAGGGACTCATCGAATATGATTAATTTCACACGAATTGCAAGGCATGAATTCGAGAAAGTTCTCTCTGAGTCGATTGAGCATCAAGATTCCGATGTGATGAGGGCATCAGACATAATCAAAAATATGGCGTTGATCTCATTCACCAGATTCGCTAAGTCAAATAGCCTCTATTTTTCATTAGGTCACACACTTTCCACATCAATCATCGGATTACACCTTCTAAACGCGATGCGATGTCGAGATGGCCTGATCATGCCGGAGCAAATAATAAATCTCATGGCATCTGTACTCTTCTGTAACGTCGGTATTCTTAAGGGAGTTCTAGACGAAGATGAAGGTGACCTCCAAAAATTAAATGATCAAAAACCTCAGTTCGTAGATACTGATTTCACCGATTCAGCGATGTGGGAGTACAAAGCATTCCGAAGTAAAAAATTCATTCAAGACGTATCTTTTTTGGATACAAATACGAATTTTAAGGAGGTTAGTCGCGCCATCGATTACTCGGATTTCTTTGCGCAAAAGGCAACAATCAGAACAGACGACAAAGATGTGAGCGACACAGCTAAATACGTTCGAGCCATTCAGGTTATAACTCTGATGTCAGATCAAAACTATCAACGCAAAATGGTAGAGTTCTATTTATCAGCGAAAGAAGCCGACTTAATAGACAAATCAATATTTAAAAATCTTGCTGAATTTCGAGGCAAATGGGTCCAATATTTTTGGGAACGTTTATATCCTGACGTAGGTGAAGAAATTTTACTTTTGAGAGAAACGAGCGAGGGTAGAAGTATTGTCTCCAAAATGTACTCTCACCTTTGACTGCAATTCTTTGATGGGATGTCAGTTGCTTTATTCATAATGAACACTAAATCTCGCGAGATGCGCTTATCGTAATCAAGTCACAACGACCTTAAGTTGTCACTAAGGACTAAGACAATTAGTGTTGCGGGCTACTGAACGAACTCAGCAAGAATTAAAGCTAAGGTCACACCAAAAGTTAACCTGAATCTTAATTTCAGCCAAAATACCGGCAAGCCTTGCTGCCGATAAATATACCTATCTACGACTAGAATCAATGCAAATAGCGCTACCAGCGGGCCAACCTGTATTGCCTGTGGCAAAAGTATACATATCCATCCAAGAATTGCCGGTGTCACCCCCCAATACACCAACCACCGTCTTTGTGGCATTGACATCTCTTTATACGAGAGTACTAAGCCCCACGAGATAGCGCCGAGAAACGAGGCTATCATCACTGCATAGACATGAAGCGAGAAAACCCAAAAGTCTGGTTGATCCGACCGATAGGATAACAGTACACATCCAAAAAACGGTATGAGGCCACCATATCCTAGAGCCTGTATTTGTCTCTGGTTCAAACGTAATTTAACCTATGAACGTCAGACATTGGACATACGGTCTAATCCAATAAAAAAACGTTCAGATACCACTAACCGCTTTCGTGTATAGGAATTGTTCTATCCCCCACACGCCACCCTCGCGACCCACACCGGACAGACCAACCCCACCAAAGGGCGTTGCTGGGCTCAAGAGTTGTCCGTTCACCTCAACCATACCTGATTTCAATTTCCGAGCTAAGTCACGCGCCCGAGATATATCAGCCGTTTGCACATAATTGGTGAGACCATATGGTGTGTCATTTGCAAGCTCGATAGCATGAGCCTGATTCTTAAATGGGGTAATTGAGAGTACGGGACCGAATATTTCTTCTTTGAATATATCCATGTCAGTGGTTACATCAGCAAACACTGTAGGTTTAACAAAATAACCTTTATCTAAACCCTCTGGCCTACCTTCTCCACCACTGACAAGCTTAGCACCCTGCTGAATGCCCGTTCGAATGAGTGCTTGTACTTTCTCATACTGAGTAGCTGATGCGACAGGCCCTATATGCCGTCCCTCTTCATGAGCATAACCAACCGTCGTTTTGATAGCCATAGCACGCGCTTCTTCCACAGCCTTATCGTAAATTGATTCCTCCACGAGCATCCTAGTTGGTGCATTACACGATTGGCCACTGTTTAAGAAACACTGGCGCACGCCGCGCCCCACCGCTTTTTCATCTGCATCTGCAAAAATAATATTCGCGCCCTTGCCACCCAATTCGAGACAAACAGGTTTCACCTGATCGCTGGCCGCACTCATAATTAATCTCCCAGCACGGGTTGATCCAGTAAAAGAAATCGCCGCCACATCAGGATGCTGAGTTAACCACGTTCCAACGCCAGCTCCATCACCGTTAATGAGATTGAACACTCCTTTCGGAAACTTTGCTTCCTCAATCATATCGGCCAGCAACATAGAAGACAGAGGGGCTATTTCTGAGGGCTTTAAAATAACTGTGCATCCTGCAGCCAGTGCCGGAGCCACCTTCAGCATCACTTGATTCATAGGCCAATTCCAAGGTGTAATTAATCCGACCACCCCAATGGACTCATGAAATACGTGATCTACTCCCTCTTTCTTTGCAACTTCCGTCACAAAACTGAAAGTCTCCAACGTTTTAATCGTTTGTCTCAGATGCGCGTATCCAGCACCAGATTGTGCAGCTTGAGCCATTGAGAGCGGCGCACCCATTTCCGAAGAGATAATCGCTGCCATTTCATTCATCTTCAGTTTATAAATCCCTAGTAGTTTTTCAAGCAAGGATTTTCTCTCTTCCACAGACGTCTCAGACCAATCCGCTTGAGCACTTTTAGCAGCCGATACGGCTCGGTTTAAATCTGTCTCATCACCTAGCGTAATTACTGAAATTGAATCCTCCGTAGATGGATTAATTACGGATAAAGTTCGATCAGAATTGGGTTTTACCCAAGCGCCATCGATAAAAAAATCTGTTTCATTACGCATTAATGCACCCCGAATAAAATATTACTATGTAAACAACTAGATTCAAGCCAATAAAGATTCTATCAAATCAGCAATGATGACAGTCATCAACGGCCAACATCCTTAGTTGCTTAGCAAGAACAACGGTATGATACCTCGCTAATAAGATAACTGGAACCTTCCCATGTCACTATCCCTTGTCTCCATCGTCGGACATCTGGCATTCTTTCTGACTGCACTCTCATTTGCCGTCAAGGATATTGTCGCACTAAGAATTCTTGCGATATTTAGTTCTTGCGGGGCCATCATTTACAATTACTTTCACCCGATGGGGTCTCCAGATTGGCTACCTCTGTCCTGGTGCATAGTGTTTGCACTCATTAACGTATGGCGCGTGTACCAAATGTATACGGAACAATCTAAAATCTCATTAAGTGATATCGAACTCGAAATGTTAGATACCAGTTTTTCAAATTTCAACCGGGTTGAGTTTGCGAAACTAATGCGCTCAGGTCAATGGGAAACCGTAGACAAAAACATCACACTTACAACGCAGAATGAAGTCCCTAAAAAACTATATTTCATTCAAAATGGCACAGTTTCCATCATGAAAAATACTCACGAAATTGCTAAAATCTCTGATGGCAACTTCATTGGGGAAATGTCTCTTGTCAATAACAGCAGCGCGTCTGCCACAACAATCACACGCACACGAACACAAGTAATCACATGGGATCGACAGTCTTTAGAGAAATTGCTTACAAGAAACCCAACACTGAGTATATTGCTCAAGCATAGCATCAGCGTAGATTTGACCAAAAAAATAAAAAATCAGCCATAACCCTATGGAGACTCAATTATTTCGGCGCTTCACTATATAAGCCTGTTACCGAACAGGTAGCCCAGTCTTCTTGAGTACTTCCCTCTGTCACGAGTTTGAACACAGCACCAAAACGCTGACCATTTTTTTCGTAAATCTCAACAACAACGTCGTCAAACAACAACTCTAAATCACACGCTTCTGTAGTTATCCAGTGTAAGTTAGACACAGGAGACATATGAACCTGATATGTGTTTTGAGTCTCATAAGCAACAGTCGCTTTGAACGAACCAGACGCCTGAACATCACTACTCCAAGCACTTGCCAACTGATAAGGCACCATCCCCAGAAAAATTAGTAATAAATTACGCATCATCAGCATACTAACACCCCCAAAATATACGCTCAAAAAACATGATAAAGGTCTAAAAAAACTTATAACTTCTCAATATCCTCACGCAACACCTTAGCGTGATTCGCAATTAAACTCTTCTCCTCATCTGATTTTCGATCCAAATTCTTTAGCATCATAGCCATTCTTGGGTTTTTATCAAAAAACCGTCTTTGACTCGACAAAAAATCCCAATATAGAGTGTCGAATGGACAGGATTTTGCGTTGTGCTTTTCTTTACGGCTATATTGGCAACCCTTACAGTAATCACTCATCCGATGAATGTAAGCGCTACTAGAAACATATGGCTTGGTCGCAAGCACACCCCCATCCGCATACTGACTCATCCCAATCGTATTAGGTACCTCAACCCACTCTAGTGCGTCAATATAAATACCTAAATACCAATGGTGAACGTCGCGAGGATTCAATCCCGCCAGCAACGAGAAATTACCGACAATCATTAATCGCTGTATGTGGTGCGCATAAGCCGTATTCAACGATTGTTTAATGGTTGTGCTTAAACAATTCATCCCAACATCACCAGTCCAGAACCAACTGGGTAGCTCTCTGGTAAATAGAAAGTGATTACTCTTCAAGTAATCGGGCATTTTTGCCCAGTAGATACCACGAATGTACTCTCTCCACCCAAGTACTTGCCTCACAAATCCCTCAATACTTGCGATATTCTCCCAATCCTCAGCCAGCTCCTGCACTACCGTGTCAATTACCTCTTGAGGTGAAATCATTTTCAGATTTAACGAGAACGAGAGGAGCGAATGAAAAAGTGTCTGATGCTTAACTGACATTGCATCCTGATAATCACCAAAGAACCTTACATTCGCAGAGCAGAAGTCCTTAAGCATTACCAATGACTCCTCACGACTCAGTGGCCATTGAAAGGCTTCAGAGGTTGGATTGCCGAACGTAGTGATACCAGACTCTACTATTTCACCCCATAATTTTGTATGGTCATGCTTCGGTCTCCGCAAAGAATTAGGTGCAGGCTCACCACGCCAGTTTTTTCGATTTTCCTTGTCAAAATTCCAAGCCCCTCCTACGGGCTTAGATTCACTCATTAAGACATCATGTTTGAGTCGTAAATGCCGATACCAATTCTCCATTTTCCAAGACTTTTTCTCTTCCATGAAAAATGCCAGTGCGCCCCGCTCCTCGAAAAAATGCTCTGACGGGACACTGCCGCCGGATAGCTCGGACCTATCAAGAAAACCATTCAACTCCTGATCGACATACCAAGAATCGGGCTCTTGCCAAACAAATTTCTTGATCGCTAATTTGTGACAGAAATGTCCTAAATTACCGCTAAAGCTGTGATGATTTTCGCTCGCGTTGATATCAACATATTCGACATGATGGCCTCGATCAATCAACGTTTTTGAAAAAAATCGCATAGCTGCGAATGTGCCTAATATTTTTTGCGCATGCAGAGGAGACCGATTCGCCTCCGACTTAACCTCCATCATCAGGTAGATCACTTCACTGTCGATCGAATTAAACCAAGAGTGATTTAAATTGAGCTGGTCTCCCAAGATAAGGCGCAACTGTCTCATAATCAACTCAAGACACCGTTGAGCGACGACAGCGCTCCGAGCAATACTTCACCTGTTCCCAGTCCCGCTCCCATTTCTTGCGCCATGAAAATGACTTTTGGCAAACGAGACATTGTTTTGACGGCAGGTTCGATTTTTTATAGGTCGAACGCTGAACCTTAACTGATTGACCCATTTATTCAGTTCCGCTTGTCCATATCGGTTGAACACTCTCAGCGCTTGCTAATTTCTCTAAATAGTCAGCATGAGCACTTAGCTCTTGTTTCGATGCCTTAACGACCACAACATGTTTTTCGAAACCTTCAGGCCTATGATCTGATAACGACTCTGCCTCATCAGCATCGTCACTTAACAAACTATCCTGACCCCGCGTCATAGATAAGTAGACCTGAGCAAGTAATTGAGTATCTATCAATGCGCCATGAAGCGTTCGGGACGAGCGATCTACAGCATACCGCTCACACAATGCATCGAGTGAATTTCTCCGCCCAGGGTGCAAGCGTCGCGCCAGAACAAGAGAATCGATAATATCATCACAGTAGTCAGCAAACTTACCAAATCCAGAATTCTCGAGCTCCATATTCAAGAACCCAATATCAAAAGGAGCATTGTGAATCACAACATGACTGTCTTTAACGAACATCAAAAAATCGTCAACGATAGCGCTAAATTTTGGTTTATCTTCTAAAAATTGATCACTTAACCCGTGAACTTTGAATGCCTCAGGCTCTACGAGACGCTGTGGATTCAAATAAACCTGAAAAGTATTATTCGTGACATTTCGACCATCCACTTCAATCGCAGCAATTTCTATAATTCGATGACCGTTTGCTGGGCTAAGTCCTGTGGTCTCGGTATCTAAAATGACGTAACGCACTCAATACTCCTTAGTCTAATGCTATTTATTCGGTTCAAATCGGGACTCCCCGATTTGCAAGGGCATCAGCACGCTCATTACCTAAATTTCCAGCGTGTCCTTTTACCCATATCCATTCGATCTCATGCCGAGGGACAAGCGCATCAAGCATCATCCATAAGTCCACATTTTTCACTGGTTTTTTATTACTGGTTTTCCAACCTGTCTTTTTCCAATTCTCAATCCACAGATTGATACCATTTTTAACATATTGCGAATCGATAAATAAACGAATTTTTGAGGGATTTTTCAACGTTCGTAGCGCCTCTATTACCGCTGTCAGTTCCATTCTATTATTAGTGGTTTCAGCCTCTCCCCCAAAAATCTCCTTTTCATGTACCCCTGAAAGCAGATAGGCACCCCAACCACCAGGACCAGGATTGCCTTTACAAGCCCCATCAGTATATATGTCAATTGTGCTGCTAACTTTCACTCATCCACCTCACGAAAGTCAATCAATTTTGCTGTCTCCTTATTCGTTGATCTGACCGCTGGTCGAACCGACCCATAAGAAGACCAACGATCTATTGATAAACGCATCCCTCGAACTTTTTTAACACCTTTAAGCATATAAATGCTGCCTAATATAGGCCACCACCGATCCCCCGCCGACTCCAAAAATAGAAAACGTTCACGCCACTTGTCCGATTGTATGGCTGGTCGATAAAAACCCCAACGGCCAGCCTCAATTTCGATACTCAACAGCTTTAACCAATCCTTAACTCGCCACAAGCTTAATAACTCTGCTGGGACACCATTTCTCTTAACTATGTATTTATTTAACAAGTAACGCGCGCCCCAAAAGCTCATGGGGTTAAATCCTGATAAAACTAAAGACCCACCAGGAACCAAAATTCTCTCAATCTCTCTCACAACACTGTGTGGATTTATACTGAACTCTAGACCGTGTGGCAAAACCACCAAGTCTATAGAGTTAGATTTTATGGGATTTTGATGAGACAGACCGCAGATATGACTTAGGGAAGATTCAGACATTAAAAATTTATTAGGAATACGACTATGAGCCAAAAAGTCGTACTCTGGCGAGCCAATTTGAACGGCATTAAATCCAAAGACATCTGAAATCATACCGTCAATAATTGGCCGCTCCACGCTCAGTAAATCTTTACCTAATGAGCCCGAAAAACAATCTACTAAATTTACTTTATCCTCACGTGTTGACATTTAATCTACTGGCATTAAAGATAAGAGTATATGAATAATACGCAAGTCTATCCGGTTAAGGCCTTCCAAGACAATTACATTTGGACAATACACAACCAAACGCACGCAGTGATTGTTGATCCGGGTGACTCGCAGCCAGTTCTGGATTTTTTAGACTCGAATGATCTTAGCCTATCTGGGATTTTGATCACGCACCATCACGCCGATCATATTGGAGGGATAAAAAACATCATTGGTAAACACGATGTTCCTGTTTATGGTCCAAAAACTGAAAATATCCCTAACATTTCTCACAAACTCGTTGAAGGCGACGAAGTGAGATTAGAGCAATTAGGTCTCTCGTTTACTGTCCTTGACATACCTGGGCATACCTCGGGACACATCGCTTATTTTGATGACCAACGGGTGTTTTGTGGCGACACTCTGTTCTCGTGTGGTTGTGGGAGAATCTTTGAAGGCACGCCGCCACAAATGTTTAACTCCTTAGAAAAGCTTGCTCATTTACCTGATGCTACTGAGGTTTACTGCACACACGAGTACACGTTAGCCAATATTAAATTTGCTCGAGTTGTAGAACCGAATAATACAATATTGATAGATTATGAGGACCTCATTAACTCCAAATTATCTGATCAAAAAATTTCCCTCCCTACTTCAATTGGATTCGAAAAATCAGTAAATCCATTCCTGCGATGTGACGAACCAACAGTTATAAGTACAGCGCAAAATCAGGCGCATAAGCCTCTGTTTAGCCCGACTGAGGTATTTGCTGCGATCCGAGAATGGAAAAATGATTTTTAAGTTCACAAGCGCTAATTGAGTGACGTCACAGTTATGCGAAACCACAATACATTAATGTTATTGGCCACCCTCATTGCTTGTTTCATACTGAATACTGCTCGCGCAGATCCAATCTCAGATGACAAAGAGGCTATTGAGAAATTCATCAGTGGAAATGATATCAAAACAGTGAGCTTTTGGTCCTTCAACTATATATATCCGCAGTCGAACCTCGCACCTCAGCACATATCATTGGTCTCAATGCCCAGCATTTGGCCTCGTCTCATCAACGGTTTTGGTATCCCTGAAATCGTTTATGGCAAAAAAGAGATCACCCACGTGGTAAAAAGAGGCGACACGCTCTCTGGTCTTTCTGAGCGCTACGGAGTCTCCGTGAAAGCGCTAAAGGCTCGGAATAAAATAAACGGATCCATCATACGAATAGGTCAGAAATTATTCATTCATAGAAATGCTCAAGGCAAACGTGTAATAAATTTCGAAAAACGGTATAAAAATAATATCGCCTATCTAAGTAGGATTTTCAATCGTAGTCAAAAGTACATACATTTCATTCTAGGTGAACTAGAAAAAAGAAATATGCCAACCGAATTAGCTCTATTACCTATGGTCGAGAGTGCCTACTACCCGGTTGCTTATTCTCGAGCACACGCTGCAGGCTTGTGGCAATTCATACCTTCCACTGGAAAGAACTACGGTTTAGAGCAAACATGGTGGCGCGATGAGCGTCGAGATGTAATCGCATCAACCAAGGCTGCACTAGATTACCTGCAAGTATTACATGCTGAATTTAATGACTGGCAACTTGCTTTGGCTGCTTACAATTGGGGTGAAAATGGGTTGAGGCGATCGATTAAACGAAATAAAGGTCGAGGAAAAGGAGTCACATACTTCGACTTAAAGATGCCGAAAGAGACTAGAAATTACGTCCCTAAATTGCAAGCTATTAAAAACATTGTCCGTGAAGCAAATGCGGGCAACCTGAATCTGCCTCACGTTGCAGACTATGCATATTTCACATCAGTACCGATTCCTCATCTGATAGATATAAAATTAGCAGCTGAATTTGCAGAAATTGACGTAGAGGAATTTGAAATGCTAAACCCATCTCATAATCGCCCAGTTTTTACGACCAATGGTGAGGGCTTGATGCTCATTCCAAGCGATCGAATGGAAAGGTTTAACGATAATTTAAACGAACATACTGATTCCTTTCTGAGTTGGGGAACCTACAAATTCAAAAACGGAGACACGCTCTCTCAAACGGCTAAAAATTTCAACATCAATCTCGATAAACTTCGCGCCATTAATAGTTTAGATCCATATTTCCCTATTCAAGTAGGTCAATCGGTACTCGTACCTTTACCCTCTTCATCGGATTCGTCGAACTTGAATGAAACCTGGCAACTACCTGAGTTTTCTCAACCTAACTCCATTTATGGAAAAAAAATCGTTTATCGAGTAAAGCGAGGAGATACGCTCTCGGGTATTGCTAAACGTTATGGAGTGTCCATCAAAGGCCTCAGAAAGTGGAATAAAATTAACGGATCTATCATTCGAGTGAATCAGAAAATAAAGATTTATAAAAACCTTGCCATTCCCAGTGTCTCAAAGATACTAGAGCGGTAAAATAATCATCACAATTACAAAATGGCACACCAATGGGAATCCTTACTGACAAAAAGCTATTAATTACTGGACTTCTCAGTAACCGTTCAATTGCCTATGGCATTGCTAAAGCGGCTATTCGGGAAGGAGCCACTCTTGCATTCAGTTATGCAGGCGGAGAGAAAATAGAAAAAAGAGTTAGAAATCTGGCTCAGGACTTTGAGACCGATCTTGTCTTTCCCTGCGATGTCGGCAGCGATGAAGAAATATATGCGATGTGCGCATCACTGAAGACTGAGTGGGGCCACCTCGATGGACTGGTCCACTCAATTGCATTTGCGCCAAGGGAAGCCCTAAGTGGTAACTATCTTGACTCGGTTACGAGGGAGGCCTTCCACATTGCTCACGATATCAGCTCCTACAGCTTCTCAGCACTGGCCCAAGCAGCTCATCCTCTAATGATAGGCCGAAACGCCGCTCTCTTAGCGTTGACGTACCTTGGCTCTCAGCGAGCTTTTCCAAGTTACAATGTTATGGGTTTGGCCAAGGCCAGTCTAGAAGCTAATGTGCGATATATGGCTCATAGCCTCGGCTCTGACAATATACGGGTCAACGCAATCTCTGCGGGCCCTATAAAAACGCTAGCGGCTGCAGGAATTGGGAGCTTCTCGAAACTGTTGTCATTTGCAGCCAAAACGGCTCCATTAAAACGAAATATCACCATTGATGAGGTGGGGAATGCGGCCGCCTTCCTACTAAGTGATTTAGCTAGCGGTATCACCGGTGAAATCACCTACGTAGATGCAGGCTTCAATACGTCAGGAGTAGCCCCGTTAGACTAAGTCAATAAACAATTAATTAGTTAGATTGTCCGGGTCAGCTTCGTCGCTTTTAATACGGACATGACCGTTTTCACGCAGGCTCGCAATATATGCGCCCATTTGTTGCTGCATGAGCATTTGCTCTAATTGTCTTTTGGCCGTGCTCAAATCATCTTCCGTCACCTCGTCCAAATCAACAACCTTAGTGACCCGAAAGATGACATAGCGACCATCGTCTATGGTCATCCCAACATGCGCTGGCAAATCCTCTTTAGAGACTCCAAAAATGGCTCTCAAGCCCTCTGGATGCAGCCCCTGCCTTTTGACTAATGTTACCATGCCCGGCTTAGACCACTCTTCACTGATGACCTCCTGCCCGGCTTGAATGGTCGCAAGAGTAGATTCACCTTCCGCGACAACTTTGTCGAGAGATCCTTGAGACTTTAAAAAATCCCCGATCTCCCCAGCAACATCTTCGAACGGCATATCTTCTTCAAGTGCGTATTCAACCACGCGCGCAGCCACCATTGTTTTAGGTTGCACTTCAAAAGCCTCAGTATTGCGTTTCTCTTCAAGTGATTCCGCAGAGAATATAGCTTGAAGAAGTTCTGGTTTTGCCAGTAGCGTATTGTAACCTGCGCTATCACGGGTCACCCAATCGCTTGTTTGAATCGTAAGGCCTAGCTCGTCGGCTACCGGAGACAAACTGTCGTAATCCGTATATACCCTGTCACTAAATGTTTGTGATGCACTGAGATATGTTTCCTCAACCTTGGACTGACGCACGTCTTTTTCAATGGCTTCTTTCGCATCTTCAAAGGACGTTGTGTTTACTTCCTTAATGTCATCAACGCGCACAATATGATATCCGTATGGTGTTTCGATCGGACCTACGATAGAGCCTTTCGCAGATTCAAACAGTGCTTTATCAAAAGACTCAACCATGAGTCCCCGTTGGAGAAAACCGAGGTCACCATCATTTTCGGCTGACCCAGGATCATTTGAAAACTCTTGGGCTAAGGCTCCAAACTGAGAAGGATCTTTCTTTACGATCTCGAGTAACTCCGTAGCACGCTCACGAGCCACATTTTTTTCAGCATCAGAGCCGTCTTCTACGACAGAAATTAGAATATGACTCGCCTTACGTTCTTCAATTCCCTGAAATTCTGCTATACGATCTTCATAGGACTGACGTAATTCCTCATCAGATATAGAAACCGAAGATCCAGCTGACTCTTCATTGAGAACTAAATACTCCACCTTTGCTCGCTCAGGAAGCTTGAAGAGATTCACATTGTCATCAAAATATTGTCGAACATCTTCATCAGTTACAGAAATGGACTCACGGTAGGTCGCAGGTGAGAAAATTAACTGACTGACCTCTCGCTGCTGGCCCCGCTGCTTTACCAGTCGACGCACTACTGAGTCTGAGACAATTGCACTTTGCGTAATGACATTTTGTAGGCGACCTACCAATAGATCTTGCTCAATCTGAGTTTCGAATTCGGCTGGCACCAAGTTTTGAGCGCGTAAGAGGCGCTCATACTTCTCAACGGAAAACACACCTGAATCATCAAAGAATGCTGGCACCCCTCCAATGACCTCTGTCAGTTCCTCAGGAGACACCATCATGCCCATGCTTCTTGCCTGATTCAGTAACAGACGACGCTGAATAATATTATTCAGTATCGAAGCTTTAAACTCATCAGTTTGCAGATACTCAGCGGCTTGCGGATTCGCCTGAGTCTGAGGCCGGAGCCGGTCTTGCTCTTGACTGACCATCATGGCTAATTCTTGTCGCGAGATTACGGAATTACCAACTTGCGCAATAATTTCCGATGAATTGCCAGCGCTAAAATAGGAACCCACCCCAATGGATGCGAACGTTAGAACGATCAAAACCAATATCGCCTGGGAAAATATTTTGTACTTACTTAAGAACTCGAACATGTGGAGGACCTAACAAACGGTGTCAAATTATCAAAGACGTAGATTAACAAAAAAGGCGAACTTGCGTTCGCCTTTTTCATATTGGCGGAGTGGACGGGACTCGAACCCGCGACCCCCGGCGTGACAGGCCGGTATTCTAACCAACTGAACTACCACTCCTTAACATCGGTCTGGTGGGTGCTGAGAGGCTCGAACTCCCGACATTCGCCTTGTAAGGGCGACGCTCTACCAGCTGAGCTAAGCACCCGAAGAATCTCAAGACTTAACTTAAGCTTCCGAGAAACTGTACCGTGCTAATTGCGAAAAGCGCGCTAGTTTACTGCATCCTTGAGCGCTTTACCAGCCCGAAATTTAGGAGACTTGGAAGCTTTAATTTTAATGCTTTCACCTGTGCGAGGATTTCTACCCATACGCTCACCTCTTTCGCCAACTAGGAAGCTCCCAAACCCAACGATTGTGACTTGATCCCCACCCTTCAGGGCACCAGTAATAGCTGATGTCGCTCCGTCTAAGGCGCGCTCTGCAGCTGCTTTAGAAATGTCGGCAGCTGCGGCCATTGCTTCTACTAATTCTGATTTATTCACATCAAATCCTTTCGTTTTAATTATTATAAAAAATTAACGAGTCAATTATCTACCTTAACCCGTCTCTCAAAATCTCTCATTAAAGGAGCGTTTCAAAGGTCTCATCAGAACCCTTCATAGCTCCCATGCATTTATAGCAACTGTAAATTGTTGGTGTCAAGCATACACGACTAAAAGTTGTAATAAAAACCGAAAATCAGGCGTTATGCCCCAGTTTAGTGCTTAACTCGAGTAGGCTTCCCACCGTTAGTTTCACCAGGTGGGATGGCCGCCTCGCTAGACTGATCTATTGGTAGAGAGATTGGCCGATGTTCTAGAGCAATATCAAGGGCTTCGTCGATCCATTTCATCGGGCGTATTTCTATTTTACCTTTTATGTTTTCCGGTATGTCGACTAAATCTTTAATATTTTCCTGAGGTATAAGTACTGTTTTGATACCGCCTCTATGGGCTGCCAATAATTTTTCTTTTAAGCCGCCAATAGCAAGCACTTCACCTCGCAGAGTAATTTCCCCCGTCATCGCGACATCGCATCGGACGGGTATCTTAGTAATTGAAGAGACCAAAGCGATAGTCATCGCTACACCAGCCGATGGACCATCCTTAGGGGTAGCGCCCTCTGGAACGTGGACATGAATATCGTGCTTCTCAAAGACATCATCAGCGATACCTAAGACATGGGCTCTAGAACGCACAACTGAGCGTGCAGCCTCAACAGACTCCTTCATTACATCACCAAGCGAACCTGTGCGTTGTATGTTTCCTTTTCCAGGGAGAATAACTGACTCAATGGTGAGTAACTCACCTCCCACTTCTGTCCAGGCCAACCCAGTAACCTGGCCAATTTGGTTTTTCTTTTCAGCAAGTCCAAAACTAAATTTACGCACGCCCAAGTATTTATCTAAGTTTTTGGCCGTGACACTTACTTTTTTTGATAGCTTGTTTACCGAAATCGCAGTTACCACTTTTCGGCAGATTTTTGAAATTTCTCTTTCTAATGAACGCACACCAGCCTCTCGTGTGTAGTACCTAACAATGTCCCTAATTGCACCATCCGAAATTGAGATCTCACTTTCACCAACGCCATTATTTTTTAGTTGCTTTGGTAACAAATAACGTATTGCGATATTTATTTTTTCGTCTTCTGTATACCCAGCCAATCGAATGACCTCCATGCGATCCAGCAAAGGGCCAGGAATATTCATGGAGTTAGCAGTAGCCACAAACATGACATCTGACAAGTCGTAGTCGACTTCCACATAATGATCTGCAAACTTATCGTTTTGCTCTGGATCCAAAACCTCAAGAAGTGCCGATGAGGGATCGCCACGGAAGTCCATTCCCATTTTATCTACCTCATCGAGAAGAAATAAGGGATTTCGGACGCCAACTTTTCCCATATTTTGCAGAATTTTGCCGGGCATCGAACCGATATATGTCCTTCTATGCCCTCGAATTTCAGATTCATCTCTAACACCGCCTAGAGACATTCGAGTAAATAAGCGATTAGTTGCTTTGGCGATTGACTGCCCTAAGGAGGTTTTTCCAACGCCCGGAGGTCCCACAAGACAAATAATGGGAGCCTTGAGTTTATCTACACGCTGCTGCACCGCTAGATACTCAATGATTCGTTCTTTGACTTTGTCCAACCCATAATGATCTTCGTTGAGGATCTTTTCGGCCGCTTTAAGATCAGCCGAAACTTTACTTTTCTTCTTCCAAGGCAAACCAATTAAGGTCTCTATATAATTCCTAACGACTGACGCTTCTGCAGACATTGGAGACATTAATTTTAACTTTTTCAACTCCCCATCAACCTTACTTTTTGCCTCTTTAGGCATTCTGGCTAATTTAATTTTTTTCTCAAGTTCCTCTATGTCTGCACCGTCTTCTGAGTCACCAAGCTCTTTTTGAATCGCCTTAACTTGCTCATTTAAATAATACTCTCGCTGACTTTTCTCCATTTGACGTTTGACACGACCACGAATGCGGCGCTCGACTTGCATAATATCTAATTCAGACTCCAACAAGCCCAGCAGGTGCTCAAGTCGCGCTTTAACATCAGCCAACTCCAACACCTCTTGCTTCTGAACGATTTTTAATGGTAAGTGGGCCGCTACAGTGTCGGCCAACCTACCAGCCTCATCAACTCCTGCTAGAGAAGTTAAGATCTCTGGTGGTATTTTCTTGTTAACTTTAACGTACTGCTCGAATTGGGTGACTAGAGCTCTGCGCATCCCCTCCAACTTTGATGGATCGCCCGGAGACGACTCTATTTCTTGGATATCGCAACTCAGATGTGTTTCCTCATCCACCACATGCTCTAGGCGCGCTCGCTTGACCCCCTCAACTAGGACCTTCACGGTACCATCTGGGAGCTTGAGCATTTGCAGGATATTCGCAATACTGCCGACTTGATATAAATCAGAAGCATCAGGATCATCTTTGGCTGCGGTTTTTTGAGCCACAAGCATGACATGCTTGCCTGCCTCCATAGCAACTTCCAAAGCTTTATTTGATTTTGCCCGACCAACGAAAAGCGGTATCACCATGTGAGGAAACACAACCACATCTCTAAGAGGAATTAGGGGGTAGGCACTATTTGTCTCGTTTTCCTGGGTTTTCTCACTCATGTTTGGACCTTTTAAGTTATCACACTAACTCAATACATTGAGACTAAATACAAAAATTCAAGACCAACTGCTTATTATGCGTTTGATGCTAGAGAGTGAGAAGACGTACTATCTTGATCCGAGTAAATCAAAAGTGGCTTCGTTCCTTCCGACACAGTGCTTCCGTCAACAACAACCTTCTCAACATTTTTTAATGATGGAAGTTCATACATCACATCAAGCAGCACGCTCTCAATGATAGACCTCAGGCCGCGTGCGCCCGTTTTTCGTTGAACTGACTTGCGAGCTATCACGGAAAGCGCATCAGATCTAATATCTAAGTCAGCCCCCTCCATCGCAAACATTTTTTTGTACTGTTTGAGCAATGAATTTTTAGGCTCAGTTAGGATTTGGATCAATGCATTTTCATCCAATTCCTCCAAAGTTGCCAACACAGGTAACCTTCCGACAAACTCAGGAATCAATCCGAACTTAATAAGATCCCCCGGTTCGACACTCTTCAACACGTCACCAAGATCTCGTGCGGCGTTCTTAGGCTTAACCTCAGCACCGAAACCAATACCGCTTTTATCTGAGCGATCACGTATAATTTTTTCTAGCCCATCAAAAGCTCCGCCACAAATAAACAAAATATTACTGGTGTCGACTTGGACGAACTCTTGGTTTGGATGTTTGCGCCCCCCCTGCGGTGGCACGGATGCAATCGTCCCCTCAATAAGCTTCAACAGCGCTTGTTGGACACCCTCCCCGGAAACATCTCGGGTAATGGATGGATTATCCGTTTTTCGCGACACCTTATCAATTTCATCTATGTAAACTATACCTCGCTGAGCACGGTCAACGTCATAGTCACATTTCTGCAAGAGCTTTTGTATGATGTTTTCGACATCCTCCCCTACATACCCTGCTTCGGTAAGGGTCGTAGCATCGGCCATCACAAATGGAACATTTAACAAACGCGCAAGCGTTTGAGCAAGTAATGTTTTTCCTGAACCAGTCGGACCGACTAACAAAATATTGGATTTGGACAACTCAACGTCGTCGTTGGTGGTCTCATGCAAACGTCGATAGTGGTTATAGACTGCAACTGATAAAATACGTTTCGCTAACTCCTGCCCAATAACGTAGTCGTCAAGACTCTCCCTAATTTTCTTGGGAACAGGTAATGACGATGTCTTATCATCGACCCCTGTCTCAGCCAGAGCTTCTTCTATAATTATATCGTTACACAGCTCTATGCATTCATCACAGATGAACACAGAGGGCCCTGCTATTAACTTCTTCACCTCTTGTTGACTCTTGCCACAAAAAGAACAGTAAAGAAGCTTTTCTGTATTGCTGTCGTTATTTTCAGTCATGAAACACTATTTTATTTTTTCGTATTTAAATATTTCTAAGAAAACGATAGACCCGATTAAACGCATCAAGTTCTAAATTCTTTTAGACAGCACCTCATCAACTAAACCGTACGTGACCGCTTCTTCGGCTCCGAGAAAATTATCTCGATCGGTATCATTTTTGATCGACTCAATGGACTGCCCAGTATGGTCGGACAACAAGCGATTCAAACGATCTTTCAGATAAAGAATCTCTTTTGCGTGAATTTCAATATCAGACGCTTGTCCTTGGAAACCACCAAGTGGCTGATGAATCATCACACGCGAGTTAGGAAGCACGAATCGTTTACCTTTTTGACCAGCTGTAAGCAAGAATGCTCCCATACTCGCTGCCTGACCAATGCACAACGTGCTTACATCGGGCTTGATAAACTGCATCGTGTCGTAAATGGCCATGCCTGCCGAAACGACCCCCCCGGGCGAGTTGATATATAGAGAAATGTCCTTATCAGGATTCTCAGACTCCAAAAACAAAAGCTGTGCAACCACCAAGTTAGCAGTTAACTCATTTACCGGGCCCACCAAAAAGATCACTCGCTCTTTTAATAGACGCGAGTAAATATCATAGGCCCTCTCTCCTCGGCCACTTTGCTCAATGACCATCGGCACCATTCCAAGTGCAGATGGTGCTGGGTAATCACTACCGTTTATAATCATTTATCTATTCCCATGAGTTCGTTAAAGCTTAACTCAACTTCCGTTATTTGCGCTTTTTCTAACGCCCAAGACACCACATTCTTTTCAACCACGAACGATTCTATCTCTCTCAATCGTTGCGGGTTTTTGTAGTACCAATCTCGAACTTCTTGAGGTTTTTCATATCCATTCGCCATTTCCTCAACCACTTCTTTGAGTTGATCAGGCTTCGGTTGCAATTCATTTTTCTCTGCTATGTGCGCAATGATTAAACCCAGCTTGACGCGACGCGTGGCCTCTTCCGCGAACATTTCTTGTGGAAGAGTAACGTCTCCAACTTTCACTCCACGCGATTCCATATTCTGCTTCATTTGATCAGAAAGCCTCTGCCCCTCTTCACCGATTAAAGCTTTAGGCACATCAAACTCCGCCTGATCAAGCAACGTCTTCATGACGAAATCCTTTTGGCGCGACTCCAGTCGCTTAGCAACCTCAGAATCCACGTTTTTCTTAACATCACCACGAAGCTTGACTACGTCACCATCCTCAAAACCAAGTTCTTTAGCAAAATCTGCATTAACCTCAGGCAAAACGGGACCCAAAACCTCGTGGACCTTAACTTCGAACTGTGCTTTCTTACCCGCTAAATCCTTTCCAGGATAGTCATCGGGAAATTGAACATCAAAGGACTTCTCATCGGCAGCTTTCAATCCCGTCAACGCATTTTCAAAATCAGCTACTAATCGACCTTCTCCGAGGGACATCACTACACCCTCACCTGTGCCCCCTTCAAAGAACTCACCGTCAACAGAGCCTTTAAAATCTAATTTCACTTGGTCGCCAATCTCTGCTGCTTTGTCACTAATCACAAAGTTAGCTCTTTGTTTTTGCATGATGCCGAGTGTTGAATCAACTTCAGCATCTCCAACCTTAACGGTTGGCTTATCAATTGAGCAGTTCGCAATGTCCTTGATTTCGACTGAGGGATAAACCTCGAATGTAGCTGTAAAAACAAAGTTTTCGTCTTTCTCTTCCTTCGCTTGGACATCAATTTTAGGAAGCCCTGCTATCCTCAATTCTTTCTGTTCTAAAGCCTCTCCAAAATTCTTACCAATAACGTCACTCATCACCTCACTACGCACTTGGCTTCCATGTTGCTGCTCAACAATCTTCACTGGAACCTTCCCAGGCCTAAAGCCAGCGACTTTTACGGTCTTGGATAACTTGCCTATCCGCGAAATTATCTCACTGTTAATCTCAGCCATTGGCACTGAAATTGACATTTTTCTTTCTAAGTTGCTGATCGTCTCAAGCGTTGAGTCCATACTATTCCCAAAAAAAAATGTGCGTAGACGCTCACTCGAGTAGAGAGCGGTTACGTTAAAACAGCGCAGCTAGCGCCTCGAACTACTACATAAATTTGGTGCGAAAGGAGAGACTCGAACTCTCACGCCTCTCGGCGCCAGAACCTAAATCTGGTGCGTCTACCAATTCCGCCACATTCGCATACACCGCATTCTACTATAATCCACATATCCCGGTTGTTTGAGCGTGAAATTTTTCGATCACTCAATTACCATAGACATGTTTTACTTAATGGATATCGCGCTTTGCCCGTTGATCACTACGAAAACTTTCCCATCGCCTCGATAGTATTGCCCAAACATTTAAGGGCCCCAATCGAGACAATATATAACTTTGCGCGATCAGCAGATGATATCGCTGACTCCGGCGAACTACCCGCCACCTTTAAACAAGAGCGTTTGGAATTTTTCCGAGAGGAATTGAAGAAAATCCAATGCAACCAACCACCACTCACAACATTTTTCTCTGAGCTCGGCACGTTGATCGCTCAACATAACCTGCCCATTACCCTATTTTTCCAATTGCTAGATGCTTTTGAGCAGGACCTCACCATCAAACGATACGAAAACTTCACACAGCTTAAGTTATATTGTGACAGATCAGCTAACCCAATCGGACGTATTCTGCTGCACTTGTTTGGCTATACTCACGACGACCATCTCAAATGGTCAGATTCTATTTGCACCAGCCTGCAAATCATTAATTTTCTTCAAGATATCTCTGAGGACTATGAATTAGGAAGAATCTACCTCCCTCAAGACGAGATGATCTCTTTTGGCGTCACTGAGGACCACATTAAAAATGAAGTGTTTGATTTGAGCTGGCTCAATCTTATGGAATTTCAAATTAAACGCGCACATCAATACCTCCTTGATGGCGCCGAACTCTACGAGATACTTCCTGGCAGAATTGGTATCGAAATAAAATCAATCGTTAAATCGGGTTTGCAAGTGACGAGAAAGCTCTCTGCTTCTCGAGGCAATGTTTTCGCTACAAACCATAAAATCAACTCATTTGACTTCGTATCCATTCTTCTCCAAACGGTTTTTCACAAATAATGACGCCACAAGAGTACTGCGCCCAAAAAACCATACAAAGCGGATCAAGTTTTTACTACAGCTTCTTATTTCTTGAAAAAAATAAACGTGAGGCCATTACTGCTTTATATGCGTTTTGCCGAGAGGTTGACGACGTAGTGGATGAACCCTCCGATGAACAGGTTGCGAGAGCAAAGTTAGGTTGGTGGAACCATGAACTAAACAACATGTGGGCAGGATCGCCCCAACATCCTGTCACGCGAGCACTCTTTCCCTTTATTGAGCCATACAAATTGGAGAAGAAATACTTCGAGCTCATTATCGAAGGGATGTTGATGGATCTTGATAAAACGCAATACGAGACTAAAGAGCAGCTCACACATTACTGTTATCGATCCGCAAGCGCCGTTGGTATACTCTCGGCAAATATTTTTGGCTATTCCCACCCGAGCACACTTATCTATGCTGAGCAGTTAGGGCTCGCTCTGCAGTTAACAAATATTTTGAGAGACATCAACGAGGATTTAACTCGTGGCAGGATATACATACCACTTGAAGAGCTGCAACACGTAGGACTTAGCAGAGAAACAATTCTAAGTGCCGTGGGAACAAAATCTTTCGATACTTTAGTCAAAAATCAAGTCAAAATTGCTATCGATCTTTTCGATGTCGCCCATTCAAATTTGCACAGAGATGATAGGCAGCTTCAAAAAGCTGGATTAATCATGAGTGCTATTTATCGCAAACTTCTCCAAAAAATCGCATCCAATCCTTCTCGCTCATTCATCAGGCGCCAAACGTTGACACCAATTCAAAAATTATGGATTGCGTGGAGAGTTTGGTCAAAACTATAAAAAATGACATCTCCTAACGTTGCAGTTATCGGAGCTGGGTGGGCTGGACTTGCGGCTGGCGTTGCGCTGACGGATTCTGGAGTGAAGACAACACTATTTGAAACTTCACGGATCCTTGGAGGCCGTGCTCGATTGATCACGCTTAACGAACAAATCGTCGACAATGGCATACACCTTCTATCAGGGGCCTATACGGCGACAGTCTCATTGCTAGACAGCATAAAGATGCCCCTAGAGTCTCTCAATATTGACCGACAGCCTTTTAGATATTCCTATGGTCCATTGCACATCAACACACCACCCAATTATATTCCGGGAAAACGCTTGCTGGGGTTCCTGTTTGCACGAGGACTAAGCCTGGCCGACAAATTTTCAGCTCTTAAATTTTTGCAGATAGTTAAAGGAGGAAAGCTTGTCGTGGAGCCGTCCGATTCTGTGCTCGATTTGCTTTTACGTTATCAACAAACAGCGACATTAATAGAGCTTCTGTGGAACCCTATTTGCCTGTCAGCACTTAACATTCAGTGTGAACGAGGGTGCGCCTCGGTATTCACCAACGTGATTACAGATGCCCTATTGGGGCCAGAAGATAGCAGTGATTTATTATTCCCCACGGTTGACTTAACATCGCTCTTCGCGTCACGAGCAGCAAGATTTATTGAAAAACGTGAAGGAACAATTTGTTTAGGGCGCCGCGCGAGAATTACGCAAGGAAAAAATAATGAATTAATGATAGAAGGATCGATGAAGTGTTTTTCTCATATTGTGGTGGCAACATCGCCTCACAATGTACAAAGCGTGTTTAAAGAGTCATCAATGATTCAAGCAACATTGAACCTAATCAACCAATTTACCTACGAACCCGTTTACACTATCTATCATCAATACACAAAAAATATATCAACTGACACTCGAATGATTGGACTGAATTCACCCTACGCTCATTGGGTGTTCGATCGAGGAATTACTCACCAAGATTTGGGCCTTATTGGTATTGTCATCAGTGGATCAGGCCCACACCAGGACTTAACAAGTGAGCAGTTAGCGATCAGATCTGCGGACATCCTTAATGAAAAATTTTCTTTTGGAACACCATTGTGGAGCAAAGTGCTTGCCGAAAAACGGGCGACTTTCTCATGCACACCGGGGCTTAAACGACCCGCACAAATCACTGAAAAAAAAGGCATTATTCTCGCAGGTGACTACACCTATCAACGCTATCCAGCCACACTCGAAGCCGCAGTTCGAAGTGGCATCAAAGCATCAAAAATTATCTTAGAATCATTATGAAACCATTAATTGAAATCCTCGACACCAACATTCGACTCGATAACAAATCTGTTCTAATCACCGGTGCTTCTAGCGGAATTGGGCGAGCTCTATCGGTCTTATGTGCCGATCTCGGCGCGACTGTGTTGCTAAGTGGTCGGAATTTAGATGCCCTCAATGAAACCTACGACCTAATCAAATCAAATGGTAATCCGGAACCGGCCATCTTAGAACTTGATCTCTGCAAGGCCACTGAAATAGAATTTAAGAATATTAATACGGTTATCAAAACAAATATCGGGCCTCTTCACGGGTTTGTCCATTGCGCAACCCACATTACAGAGCTTGGCCCTATTCGACACTTGGGACTTTCCGAATGGCAGGATCTTTTTAAGGTCAATGTCATTGCCCCCGCACTCTTGACTCGAGCTTGCGAACCTCTATTCGAAGCCTCCGGTTCTGGTTCAGTCGTTCTTACTTCCGACACCCATGCAATGTCTCTAGATGCATACTGGGGTGGTTACGCCGTATCAAAATCGGCTCTCAATGCTTATGCGACATTACAATCAAACGAATGGAAAGATGAGCGCCCATACAGAGTAAATGTGGTCACACCCGGACCCATTAACTCACCATTACGATCAAAAACACATCCCGGCGAAGATCGCAACCTTTTGAGGTCAATAGATTCTCTATTATCAACCTACATCTATCTATTGAGTGACTCCAGCAGTCACACCAGCGGTGAAAATTTTAGTTACCCACCTTGAATTACGGCGCGGAACCAATCTGGCACCGGTCTGGACTTCCCTAAAGAAATATCAGCCCACACTAAAATCGCTTCGGCCTCAGCGAAAACCTCCGATTCATCACTATAGTTTACAAGTTGGTGATACATACCAAAACTACTTCTGCTCAACCTTCCAACATAACTCGTTACAGAAAATGTGGCTGGATACACGGCAGACTTTACATAACGACAGGTGATCGTGCCTAGAATAGGACCCTCTGATTTGGAGTTGTAATCAATCCCCAACTCCTCAAACCAAGCAACCCGACACTCCTCAAAATATCTTAAATAAGCTACGTTATTCATGTGCGCAAGACTGTCCATTTCGCCCCAGCGCATACTCATTCGATCAGTTCTAACTAATCGCAACGACTCTTTTAAAGGAACCATTTTTTTAATCTCTAATCAGATGAAAATATGTCATAAATGAATTAACATTTAACCTCTGGAATATAACAGACTTAACCCAGGTGTTACCTGAGATCGTAGGAGTTAGTTTTGTCAGATAGAGAGTCAATGGAGTATGACGTTGTTATTGTCGGTGCAGGGCCTTCAGGTCTAGCATGCGCGATCAAACTCAAACAATTAGCAAATGACTCTGAAGACGAACTAACCGTCTGCATTGTTGAAAAAGGTTCCGAGGTTGGTGCGCATACTTTATCTGGCGCGGTAATTGAAACTCGAGCGCTAGATGAACTCATACCTAATTGGAAAGAGTTGGGAGCCCCCTTACATACCCCAGTCACGGAAGATCGTTTGTTGTACTTAACTGCGTCTAAATCCTATTCTTTACCAACCCCGTCGTACATGAATAATCACGGAAACTATATTGTGAGTTTAGGCAATGTCGTACGTTGGCTAGGAGAGCAAGCAGAAGAATTAGGTGTTGAAATTTATCCCGGCTTTGCTGCTACTGAAATACTTTATAACGAAGATGGATCGGTAAAGGGAGTGGCAACTGGGGATATGGGTATCGGAAAGGACGGGGAACGCACGGAGGGGTACCAACAGGGAATAGAGCTTCACGCGAAACAAACCGTGTTCGCGGAAGGGTGCCGCGGATCGTTAACCAAAGCAGCGATTGAACGCTTCGATCTTAAAAAAGGCGTCGAACCACAAACCTACGGCATCGGCATCAAAGAGCTTTGGGAAGTGCCACCAGAAAATCACCAAGAGGGCCTCGTCATACATTCAACGGGATGGCCACTTGACCATCAAACATATGGGGGTTCTTTTTTATATCACCTCGATAATAATCAAGTTGCAGTCGGATTCGTCATCGGACTCGATTACAAGAACCCTTTTCTATCTCCGTTTGAAGAATTCCAAAAACTTAAAACTCACCCAGATATCTGCAAAACTTTTGAAAAAGGTCGACGAATCTCCTACGGTGCCAGAGCTATCTCAGAAGGTGGTTACCAATCCATCCCTCGACTCTCATTTCCTGGCGGGCTTCTAATCGGTGACACGGCCGGTTTTCTGAATGTGCCCAAAATCAAAGGGTCCCACACGGCCATGAAGTCTGGCATCGTGGCGGCGGAATCGCTCATTAACGCCATTAAGTCAACCGACACTAGAGCTAGTCTGGACTACACTTATCGATTATCGAAGTCTTGGCTATGGGCGGAACTCAAACAAGTTCGCAATATACGGCCATCGTTTAAATGGGGGTTCTGGATTGGCATGATCTATTCCGCAATCGACACCTACATACTCCGTGGAAAGGCACCTTGGACATTGAAGCACCATGAAGACCATAAGCAGCTCATTCCAGCTAATAAAGCAAAAAAAATAGACTATCCGAAGCCGGATGGCATATTAACTTTTGATCGATTAAGCTCCGTTTTTATTTCCAACACCAACCACGAAGAAAACCAAAAATGTCATTTGCAACTGAAGAATGAATCAACACCGATCACTATTAACTTGGCCGAGTATGACGCCCCAGAGCAGCGCTATTGTCCAGCTGGCGTCTACGAAATAATCACGGAGCAAGACATTCCCAAGCTCCAAATAAACGCACAGAACTGCGTTCACTGCAAAACGTGCGACATTAAGGATCCCACGCAAAACATTAACTGGGTTCCACCCGAAGGGGCCGGAGGGCCTAATTATCCCAATATGTAATCAGTCCACCACAGCCTTTATTCGCGGACGGGGGATGTATAGGCCTCAATGGATTCGATTAGGCTCTAAACTCCCTCTTAACTCCGCATTACAGAATCTCTGTTGCGTAGCGATAGCAATTATATTCAGGTTAGACGCGTCACTAACTAGAGGTCACCTTCCTTCAATCGCACGAGGCTTTCGCTCATCATCAACCGACACATAAGTAAGCGTTGCATCCGTGACTTTTACTGTTTCATCTAACGAGCGTCTTTGGGCGTAAACCTCAACATCAACCGTAATGGATGTTTTTCCCACTTTCGAAACTGATGCATAGAAACTGACTAAATCACCAATATGGACTGGCTGCTTGAATAAAAAAGAATTCACTGCAATCGTCACTATTCTTCCTTTAGCTAAAAGGGCCGCTGGAATACTTCCTGCGATATCCACTTGTGACATGATCCAACCACCAAAAATATCACCACTGTAATTTGCATCAGAAGGCATAGGCACGACCCGAAGAGTCGGATCACGGCCAACTGGTAACATTTTGTCTAAGTCTGCGGCCATCAGAAATAGGACTCATCAAGAGCGACGACCGTTTTATGTCCACCCACGACTTGATCATTAAATACGCTGGCTAATGGCAATATATTTTCCGCATAAAATCGACTAGTCGCAAGTTTACCCCTATAAAATTTTGCTTTTTGGCTCTCCGCATCTAACCCCTTCTTCGCAATTATTGCAGACCTCGCAAGCATCCATCCTCCACAAACAGTCCCAAAGAGTTTCAACAGCGGCACAGCTCCAGCAGAAGCCCTCTGCGGATCCTTGGGGTATGTATTTACAACCCACTGAACTGATTCTTCGAGAGCCTCTACGGAAATTTGGAATTTATCTCTGATCTTGGATAAGCCCGAATGACTCTTGAATTCGTCGAGATCCTCAATTGTTTGGCGCATCTGTTCGATTAATTGAAATGCGGTTATTCCATTCTCTGTCGCAACTTTACGACCAATTAAATCGTTAGCCTGGATTCCCGTCGTACCCTCATATATTGGCGTGATTCTAGCGTCACGTAGATACTGCGCCGCACCTGTTTCCTCGACGAACCCCATACCTCCATGAACCTGGATACCCATAGAAGTAATCTCTATCGACTGTTCAGTACACCAACCCTTTACGACAGGAGTCAAAAGGTCAAACATACTCTGGTACCTCGTTCGCTCTGCCTCATCTTGATGATGCAGAGCACGATCAAGGTAAGAACAGTTTTGAAGTGCTAGTGCACGCATCGCTTCAACTTGACATTTCATTGTGAGGAGCATTCGTTTCACATCGGGATGATGAATAATTGAAACGCGATCACCCGATCCAAGGCCAATACTGCGCCCCTGCACACGACCCTTAGCAAATGTAGCAGCACGTTGATACGAACGCTCCGAGATCGCCACGCCTTCAATACCCACCTCCAAACGAGCAAAATTCATCATCGTAAACATATACTGTAGCCCACGATTCTCTGCCCCAACAAGGTATCCGATGGCCCCATCATCATCACCGAAGGCCATTACGCATGTGGGACTTGCGTGAATGCCAAGCTTTTCCTCGATCGATACACACTTCACATCATTTCTTTCACCAATTGAGCCATCAGCGTTTACAAGAAACTTAGGAACTACGAACAAAGAAATACCTTTGACCCCCTCAGGAGCATCTGGAGTTCGTGCAAGAACAAGGTGGACGATGTTATCGGCCATCGTATGCTCACCCCATGTAATATAAATTTTAGTACCAAAAATTCGATAATGATCCCCCTCAGGAACCGCTTTCGCTCGAACAGCTGATAAGTCAGAACCTGCCTGAGGCTCAGTAAGATTCATCGTTCCAGACCACTCACCACTGACTAGTTTATTTAAGTAGATCTCCTTCAACCCATCTGATCCGTGTCTTTTAATAGCTTGAATTGCACCAGCTGTGAGCATAGGACACAACGCAAACGACATGCAGGAAGAGTTCCACATCTCAGCTGCGAGTGCTTGGAACATATGAGGCAGACCTTGCCCGCCCCATCGGGGATCATTTGCAAGACCACCCCAACCACCATCACAGAATGCTTTATATGCCGCGGTAAAACCTGCAGCAGGAGTTACAACGTGGTTCTCAAGTTTTGCTCCCTCCCGGTCACCCGGCCAATTTAACGGGTCCAGCACACCAGTGGCAAACTTCCCCGCCTCCTCAATAATGGAGCTCAACAACTCAGCGTTAACCTCTTCATTACCAGGTAACGCTTGTATGGGCGCCAACCCAACAAGCTCGTTAACAACAAACTCCATATCAGCTGCAGGTGCTTGATAAACCGACATTAATGTATTCCTTTGTGTGAATTAACTAGAGGTCAACTAAATTGACTTCGTAAGTTCTGGAATGGCCTCAAACAAGTCACCAACGAAGCCGTAGTCAGCCACTTGGAAAATAGGCGCTTCCTCATCTTTATTGATAGCCACAATGATCTTGCTATCTTTCATACCTGCCAAATGTTGTATCGCGCCAGAAATACCGACCGCAATGTAGAGTTCCGGTGCAACTATTTTTCCGGTTTGCCCAACTTGATAATCATTTGGCACAAAACCAGAATCAACCGCAGCCCGTGATGCTCCAACCGCGGCCCCTAATTTATCAGCCAGAGCTTCTAAAAGTGCAAAATTCTCAGCGCTTCCCATACCTCGCCCACCAGAAACAATCACTTTAGCGGCGGTTAACTCAGGCCTAGCTGACTTCGTCAATTCTTGACTGATTAACGCGCTCAAATTTTTACTCGTCACCACATCAATGGGCTCAATGATGCCATCCCCACCTTCAGTGACACATATATCAAAACCGGTTGTTCGGACCGTAATCACTTTAATCGCATCCGATGCCACCACCGTAGCTAACGCGTTTCCAGCATAGATTGGTCTTACAAACGTATCCTCGCTCTGCACCTCTACAACATCTGAAATTTGCGCCACATCAAGCAGTGCTGCGACACGAGGCATCACATTTTTCCCAAAACTCGTAGCTGGACCAAGGATATGAGAATAATTTCCCGCGACAGTAACCGCAACATCCGCAACATCTTCCGCCAACCCATTTTTAAAACATTCGACATCAGCCACCAACACCCTGCTGATACCGGATAGCTTGGACGCAGCCTCAGCAACTGAGGCACAGTTAAAGCCGACAACCAGCACATGTATCTCATTGCCTAATTTTTGTCCCGCAGTAACTGTATTGAGCACGGCTCCTTTAAGCGCTGCGTTATCGTGTTCTGCAATAATCAATGTGGCCATCAAATCACCTTCGCTTCATTTTTAAGTTTATCCAAAAGCTCTTCTATAGAGCTGACCTTCTGACCCGCAGTTCGCTCTGGAGGTTCAGTCACCTTAATCGTTGTTAATCGCGGAGCGATATCCACTCCCAATTCTTCAGGAGTAACCTTATCAATGATTTTCTTTTTTGCCTTCATGATGTTGGGCAGCGTCACATATCTTGGCTCATTGAGTCTTAAATCAGTTGTGATCACTGTAGGGAGGGTTACCTTTAGCGTTTCCAATCCGCCATCAATCTCACGCGTTACTAACGCCACATCACCGTCTATCTCTACTTTTGAAGCAAAAGTAGCCTGAGACCATCCGAGCTTTGCTGCGAGCATTTGGCCTGTTTGATTAAAGTCATCATCAATAGCTTGTTTACCCATAATGACTGCTTTAGGCTCTTCGCTATGGACTAGCTTTTCCAGAACCTTGGCGACACCCAGAGGCTGTGTTTCTTGCTCCGTCTCAACATGAATCGCTCGATCTGCACCAAGCGCCAACGCAGTTCGAAGAGTCTCTTGGCAAGCCGCAGCTCCTACAGAAACAGCAACAATTTCGGTAACAAGTCCCGCCTCCTTTAGCCGCATTGCCTCTTCAACAGCAATCTCATCAAATGGATTCATCGACATCTTAACGTTAGCCGTTTCGACTCCGCTTTCGTCTGACTTAACCCTAATCTTGACGTTGTAATCAACAACGCGCTTCACCGGAATTAAAACTTTCATCAAATTTTGCCTTCTCAATAAAAAATTAAATACACAACTTATTTTACCCCACCAAAACTAGGATCGTCTGATGCGAAGTCACTCTCTCCACCATAACTAATCTGCTGCTCGAAGCCTCTCCCTGAGTGCCGCTTTTTGTATCTTTCCAGTTGACGTCTTTGGCAACGAACCAAATATCACCTTTTTCGGACATTTATAATGTGCAAGGTGCTTTCGACAAAAATCAATGACTTCATCCTCAGTCAGCACCACCTCTGTCTCTTATACACATCTCCGAGCCCACGAGACAGGCAGAAATCTCG
>OJFL01000061.1_pt1 | contig 54367 bp, 48 predicted proteins | sample 1594131 | NCBI WGS metagenome assembly OJFL01 (sample SAMN05416782, study PRJEB24817) | seawater metagenome | isolation source: Sea water | place: Canada:Atlantic | collected 2013-07 | reverse complement strand
CTGCCTGTCTCGTGGGCTCGGAGATGTGTATAAGAGACAGCTTCAAGGTGTCGATTTTGGGCCTCACATCGGCGATGGTGGGCCGGTAGTATTCCTTACCTGGTTTGTGGTGATGCTTTCAGTTAATTTACAAACATCATTCTTGACCCCGCCATTTGGGTTCACGCTGTTTTACATGAAGGGCACCGTTCCGCCGTCAATTAATATGGCTCACATTTATCGAGGAATAATTCCTTTCGTGTTATTGCAGTTGACGGGCCTCGGATTGATTATTGCATTTCCTCAGATCGTACTGTGGTTGCCTAGGGCATCTGGGTTCTTGATGTAGTTTTGTGCGGGAGCCCCATGGCTCCCGCGGTCTTTCACCATGCCCTTATTGAAAGGTTCCAGAGATGCTTATGTCTCGCTTGATTCTATTATTTTCTTGTCTTTTGCCCTGTACGCTATTCGCTCAAGAGGTCGTTATCGGCGGGGGATTTGACCCGGACGGCGGTGGTGGGCTTGTGCTGGAGTACCACAAAGGTGGAGAGTTTTCTGGTGAGCTAGAGAACTGGCCTTGGGCCTCAGCGATTAGGGTAGACGCTGACAGTGATCTTTGGATGGGTGCTGGAGTTCACACTCAGTTTGACTTGTCGGGCCAACTGTTTATAGAGGCTAGTTTCATGCCTGGATATTACAATCCTGAAGATACAGACCTTGGTGGTAACATCCATTTTCGATCACTAGCTGGACTTGGTTTTCGGTTCGGGAGTGACTCCGCGTTATCAATTAGTATTGACCATTTATCCAATGGTGGTTTGACAAGCAGCAACCCCGGTTCAGAATTGGTTTCGGTTCGGTACTCTTATACCTACTAGATGTAATTTTCTTAGCTACTACGCGCTGGACCAGAATTTTCGCACAAAGAGCGACCAAAAATTAGAGATTGTCGAGTCTTGATGCGCGCATCTAATTAAGTGAAATATTAATTAAATGGATATCAGGTGAATTTCAAACATATTGTTATTATTGGCGCTGGCACCATGGGTACGGATCTGTCTGTAAAATTGGCTGCTTTTGGCACTCGCGTGACTATTGTTGGCCGACCTGGAGGACAGGCAGATACTTTTCATAATCGTGCACGTAATGCGGGTCTAGATTTAAGTCTAGATTTTGATCAATTGAAGCTGCAATTGTTGCCGGATCTAATATCGGTAGATTGGCCATCAGCCGACCTGATTATTGAGAACGTTAATGAAGACTTAGCGCTCAAGCAGAGTATTTTTGAACAAGTCGTTATTTTGGCAAACGCAAACGCCATTATTGCAAGTAATTCGTCGACGTTTGGCATCTCACTTATTTCGAGTGGGTTGGCTCCTCAGGCTCGGTTTTTTGGTTTGCATTTTTTTATGCCTGCCCATTTAGTACCACTTGTTGAGATAGTTACTTCGGAGCACTCGGATGTGCAGATAGCAGAAAAAATAAAATTATATTTATCTACGCAGGGTTTTGTTCCCGTGATTGTTCGTAAGGATGTTCCTGGATTTTTGGCAAATCGTATTCAAGCAGCGATGATGAGAGAGGTTTGGAATATATTAGAACGGGGTATTGCTACACCCGAAGACGTTGATAAGGCGGTCACATACGGGTTTGGATGTCGCTTTCTTGCCGCTGGTCCGGTTATGCAAAAGGAAATGTCAGGGTTAGATATCACGTGCTCAGCAAGTAAAAACGTGTTCCCAGATTTGAGTAATGAAGATGAGCCACCAAAAATTCTCAGTGACAAAGTTGAGAGGGGCGAAATGGGCATGAAAACTGGATTGGGATTTTGGTCTTGGAATGACGAATCTATAAGTGAGGCTCGAAACGGATACGTGGCCAAACTCAAAGCCGCCATCAAGATTTTATCGGATAGTTAACGTTAGCCTATATCTGCGAGACAAAAGCTCGTTAGTTAGACAATGCTAGAATGCCGACCCAGTAAATATTATTTTCCAATCATTTCAAGTGAAAGTTAGGCTAAATACTGATGAGTGACGATCACAGCATAAACGCGCTAAGGCAAATTTTGACAGAGTCTAAGACTATTGCGGTCGTTGGGTTGTCAGCAAACTGGTACAGGCCAAGTTATTTCGCCGCTAAATATATGCAAGAGCATGGTTACAAGATTATTCCGGTTAACCCTGCTTATGAGGGGCAGGAGCTTCTAGGTGAACGATGTTATGGCTCTCTCCTGGATATCCCAGACTCCGTTGATATGGTGGATTGTTTCAGAAAGAGTGAAGATATCCAACCAATTGCGCTGCAAGCAGTAACGATACAAGCCAAAGTGCTGTGGCTGCAGATTGGTGTGAAGAATGAGTCGGCTAGTCGTATCGCCGAAACGGCTGGGATTACTTATGTTCACGACCGCTGTGTCAAGATTGAACACGCAAGATTATTTGGAGGTCTTAATTGGGTGGGCGTTAATACCAAGGTGATCTCCTCTAAGCGTCCTAGATGGTTACCCTAAATAATGAGGAAGATTAAATAATGGCGGACCGAGAGTATGGGGTGGGAACCCTTTGTTTGCATGCAGGCCAAATCCCAGATGCGGTAACCGGATCAAGGGCTGCTCCGATATATCAAACCACTTCCTACGTTTTTGATTCCGCAGAGCACGCGGCTAGTCTATTCAACTTACAAACGTTTGGTAACGTTTACTCTAGACTGTCCAACCCAACTGTTTCAGTTTTAGAAGAGCGTGTGGCTGCACTTGAGGGAGGAAGAGCCGCGCTTGCGGTGAGCTCGGGTCAGGCGGCGCAAATGTGTGCGATTCTCACGTTACTCGGCGAGGGAGACGAGTTGGTCTCTGCGAGTACTTTATACGGCGGAACATATTCTCAATTTGATGTTACGTTTAGGCGTTTTGGAATCAATACGATTTTTGTTGATCCTAACGACCCTCAGAATTTTAAGGCAGCGATCACTCCTAAAACTAAAGCAATATATGCTGAGACCATGGGGAACCCTCAGGTAAATGTTCTGGATATTAGGGCGGTAGCTGATATCGCACATGAGGCTGGAATACCTTTAGTGATCGACAATACATTTGCGTCACCTTATTTGTGCCAGCCAATTAAGCATGGAGCAGATATTGTGGTGCAATCTGCCACAAAATTTATTGGAGGCCATGGTACGACAATGGGCGGCGTAATTGTCGAGTCCGGAAATTTTCCTTGGGATAATGGTAATTTCCCTTCTATGACAGAGCCATCTGAGGGGTACCACGGTGTTCGTTTTTATGAAACTTTTGGCGATTTTGGTTTCACGATGAAGGCTAGAATGGAAACTCTAAGGACGCTCGGCCCCTCTCTGTCGCCCATGAGCGCGTGGCTTCTTTTGCAGGGACTGGAGACGTTGCATGTACGTATGGATCGTCACGTTTCCAATGCCCTTGCGGTGGCAAATTTCCTTGAGTCTCATGATTGTGTTTCTTGGGTGAATTTTCCAGGTTTGGCTAAAAGTCCTTATGCCGCGCTTGGTAAAAAATACATGCCTAAAGGTTGTGGGTCGATAATGACGTTTGGTATTAAAGGTGGCCTTAGGTCTGGTGAGCAATTTATCGAGGCGCTTGAGTTTTTTTCACATCTGGCTAACGTGGGTGACGCAAAGTCGCTTGTCATTCATCCTGCCTCAACGACACACAGGCAGTTGTCTGAGGAAGATCAACTTAAAGCAGGTATATCTCCAGACATGATTCGACTGTCTGTTGGTATTGAAGATATAGACGATATCCTTTGGGACCTTGATCAAGCTTTACGTAAATCTACCGTGGCCTCTTGATTTTTTGGGACGTTAGCAATACCTCTATGGCGTTAGTCCTGAGGCCCATAATTTGACCTAAATTGTACGTATGTCTCTTTTTATAGCCTCTTTATTAGTTACTTTGGCAGTTCAAATTCAGGCTTCTTTAGTTGTTTTTACGCCGCCAATCTTGGCGCCTGTAGCTCAGGGGGACGTTGGGGTAAATGCGGCATCAGTTGGTCTTGTAACGGCTTTGATCTACCTGTCAGCAGTTCCATCTGCGTTATTTTCTGGTGTACTAATTAGCCGCCTTGGTGCGATACGAGTGAGTCAGTTGTGTGTGCTGTTCACCTCTCTAGGTATCGCCTTAATGTCAACGGGGGACGTGTTAATCATTGCTTTGGGCGCACTTGTTGTTGGGTTAGGTTATGGTGCGGTAACGCCTTCGTCATCAACGGTGCTCGCTGATCAAGCTCCTAAGAATATGCGCTCCTTGATTTTTTCAATCAAACAGTCAGGAGTGCCAATCGGCGGGGCGATTGCGGGCGCTCTCGTGCCATATTTAATGTATCGATTTGGCTGGAGAGAGACCTCAATCATTATTGGTTGGATCGGTTTGGTAGTTATCTTGTTGGCTCAAATCATTCAGAAAAAGGTTGATCGACAACCTTTTAATGCCGTACATCAGTTGTCATCACCTAGCCTACTAAAACCGCTGCGTTTTGTATTTTCGCATGCCAAGTTGCGTGAGCTAGCCATATCATCTTTTGCTTTTTCTGGTATGCAGATGAGTTTGGGCTCGTATCTGGTTGTTATGTTAACTGAGAAGGCTCTACTTACAGTCTCAGTTGCTGGGTCGGCTCTTTCAATCGCAATGATTGCTGGTATCTTTGGCCGCTTGTTTTGGGGGGGGCTTGCTGATTATGGAGTCTCACCGCGTTCGGTTTTAGGTGTTCTTGGGTTATTAATGGGTGTATCAGCAGGCGCCATGTGTTTCGTGCACGCATCCTTCCCGATAACCGTTATCTATATTTTTTCTTTTTTCTTTGGCGCGTCTGCTGTCGGATGGAATGGGGTTTATCTCGCTGAAGTCGCTCGAATCGCTCCAGCAGGTCAAGCTGGAACAGCAACTGGAGCATCCCTCGCGATGACCTACTCAGGTGTTGTTTTGTTGCCAGTCTTATTTTGGTTCATTCATTCGGTAACAGAGAGCTATGTCTGGGGATTTTTAGCTCTAGGTTTTGTTACTGTGTGGCGCGGTTTGGTATTTTTTAGAAAAATCGAGCAACAATAGTTATACGGAAAAAAGTCAGTTAATGAATGATTCAATGGCTAAAGCAAACTTTTTGGGCTGAACGTGATGCATCATGTGCGACGATTCAGTAATAGTCTTCTCAATTAGATTTGGATAGTTTGATCGATACTCATCGATTGTTGCGTAATCATCCTTCATGAAGCGACGAAGCCAGCCGCTATCGCTGTGCAACCAAAGTGTTGGGCAGGAGATGCGCTTCCAAAAAAACGATGCCTCGGCTGACCGATAAAGTATCGGGTTAATCATTTTATGCTTAGGGTCTGCTCGAAGGGTGAATTTCCCATTGGATTGTTTCTCAGACCAGTGTTCCGCTAGAAATAATGCCCGATGCTCCGTTAGCGCGGGGGTGTTCTTGATGAGCCTTTGTGCTACCTCTTCGAGCGAATTATATGGTTTTAGAGAAGGAAGTTTTTTCTTTTGTTCAAGCCATATTTTCAGGCGATTAGGGGCTTCACTCGCATCTAAAGGTGGCATACCAAAACCTTCGGCTAAGATGAGCTTCTGAACTCTCTCTGGATAGACGCCGGTGTATAAGCCAGCAATGTTTCCTCCCATACTATGTCCTACCAGATTAATGTGAGCGTCAGGTGAAAAAGCATTGATGATTCCTGACAGATCGGCAACATAATCTGGGAACCAATAGCCTTCTGAGGCCCAGTCGCTAAGACCAAAACCTCTCCAATCCGGAGCGATGATGAACCAGTCTTTGGAGAGCTCATTCACTGTAAATTTAAAGGAGGCGGACATATCCATCCATCCATGCAGCAAATATAGATGCCTAGATCTTGGATCGCCCCAGGTTCTAATATGATGTCGTAACCCGTTTATATCTAAAAATTGGCTTTTTGATGCTGATTGCAATGGTCTGCCTTGTTCATGGGTGAATGTTTAAAAGAGTATTTTTCAAGCATTGGATCTCATACCGGTACACATCGTACAATAATGGCATGACCATTTCTCAATTTGTACATTTAAGAACGCACAGTGAATATTCCATTACTCAGGGCATGGTTCGTATACCTGAGTTATGTGACCGCGCTCTTGAGTATGGTATGCCCTCGGTCGCACTTACAGATCTTGATAACTTATTTGGAGTCGTTAAATTTTATCGTGCAGCCAGGAAGCGGGGTCTCAAACCAATAATAGGCTGTGATGTGGCGGTGTTGACGCCCACAGGTAAAGCTCCTGTACGTTTATTACTCTTAGTTCAGAACACTGAGGGGTATTTGAGGTTGAGCCGTTGGTTAACACGTGCTTATGTCGGCAATGATAGAGCCGCTCAACCGGCTATTCAAAGTGAGTGGATTAAAGCCGAAGGGTCTAGAGGGCTCATTGCCCTATCGGGTTGGAAGAAGGGGGATGTTGAGCAGTCATTAATGAATGGAGACATCGCTGAGGCTACTCAGAAGGTTAAGCAGTGGAGCACGTTGTTTGATGGGCGTTATTATCTCGAAATACAAAGATCAAATGGCGAGGCTGGAGGTGCTCTAGAGGTTGCCGTATTGCGGTTAGCGAAGCAAGAAAGTATTCCGGTAGTGGCAACTCATCCAGTGGAGTTTTTGGCGCAAACAGAATTTATGGCTCATGAAGCTAGATATTGTATTGCAGAGGGGCTTTTGCTCGCCGATCAGAGTAGACCTAGACCCTTTAATGAGGAGCAGTATTTTAAATCTACAGCGCAGATGTGCGAGCTTTTTTCGGATTTGCCTGGTGCAATTGAAAATGCTTTAGAAATTGCTCGGCGATGTTCATTGGAGCTTGATTTAGGTAATCCGCAACTACCTAATTTTCCCACACCTTCTGGGATGTCATTGGAACAATTTTTGGAGGAGCAAGCTTCTGATGGGTTAGACAAACGCATGAGATGCGTACTTGCCGAGGATAGTACGAACATAAGTGATACTGCAGCGTATCGAGACAGATTGAAATTTGAGATTGATACGATTGTAAATATGGGTTTTGCGGGATACTTTCTGATTGTCGCTGACTTTATCAATTGGGCGAAGAATAACGATGTGCCCGTTGGTCCCGGTCGAGGATCTGGTGCCGGCTCCCTGGTTGCATTTTCCCTTGGTATTACTGATTTAGACCCCATTCAATATAACTTGCTCTTTGAGCGCTTCTTAAACCCAGAGCGGGTATCAATGCCAGATTTTGATATTGATTTTTGTCAAGATGGACGAGACCGTGTCATTGATTATGTTCGCGAAAAGTATGGGTCAGAATCAGTGTCACAAATTGTGACGTTTGGAACAATGGCAGCAAAGGCTGTTGTGAGAGACGTGGCTCGAGTTATGGAGTGGAGTTACGGTCGAGCTGATGAGCTTGCAAAGTTAATTCCATTTCAACCAGGGCAGCTCATCACGTTGGATCTTGCGAGGGAAATGGAGCCCCGTTTCAAAGAAAGAGAAGACTCTGATGAGGAGACTCGAGAGCTTCTTGCGTTAGCGAGGCAACTGGAGGGTATTACCCGAAACGTAGGAATGCACGCTGGAGGAGTTTTGATTGCACCTTCAGCGCTTAGCGATTTCTGCCCGTTGTATTCGGCTGATGGTTCGCACAGCGTTATTTCTCAGCTCGATAAAGATGATGTTGAGCATATCGGTTTGGTTAAGTTTGATTTTCTTGGTTTAACCACGCTGACAGTTATTGATTGGACTCTGAAATTTATTAGGAAGTTAGATCCGGATAAGGTCATTGATTTGGCCGAAATACCGCTTGATGATCTGGCGACCTATCGCATCTTTTCTAGTGGAAATAGTGCTGCTGTTTTTCAGTTTGAATCTCGAGGTATGAGAGATTTAATTGAAAGAGCGCAACCAGACCGCTTTGAAGATATTGTTGCTTTAGTCGCACTCTTTCGACCAGGCCCGATGGACTTGATTCCGGATTTTGTTGAGAGAAAACATGGTCGTCAGCAGGTTAATTTCCCTGATGAGCGAGTCAAAGCCATCTTGGAGGAGACCTATGGAATTATGGTTTACCAAGAGCAAGTAATGCAAATGGCTCAGATCATCGGGGGATACTCTCTTGGTGGAGCCGATCTTTTGCGTCGCGCTATGGGTAAGAAAAAACCAGAAGAGATGGCACAACATCGTCAATTATTTTTGGAGGGTTCAAAGAACAACGGGCTGAGTGAAGCTAAGTCGAATGAAATCTTTGATTTGATGGAAAAGTTTGCTGGGTATGGGTTTAACAAATCGCATGCGGCGGCGTACGCGTTAATTGCGTATCAAACGGCTTGGTTTAAATGTCACTATATTTCTGCATTTATGGCAGCGAACATGTCTGCCTCTATGGACGATACTGATCGAATACAACATTTGTGCGGAGACTGTATCAAAAATAATTTAACACTTTTGCCGCCAGATATTCATGAGTCGGAGTATCGTTTCGTGCCAACATCAGACACGCGTATACGGTACGGTCTAGGTGGGATTAGGGGGGCAGGTGAGTCAGCTATTGAACATATACTCCATGTTCGAGCCAATGGTGCATTTGAAAACTTCTTTGATTTTTGTTGCCGGGTTGATAGGCGAGTCGTTAATAAGCGTAGTGTTGAGTCTTTAATAAGAGCTGGTGCGTTTGATAGTTTGGATGATAGTCGGGCAAGGTTGCTGGCGTCAGTCCACTCTGCCATAACAGCAGCTGAGCAAAAAGATAGAGATCTTTCTCAGGGAAGTTTGTTTGATGATGACGTTGTGTCTGTGTTTGAGGCCGCAATGACTGAGGCACGTCCTTGGGCTGATTATGAGCAACTTCAAAATGAGAAAATGGCTTTAGGTTTCTATTACAGCGGTCATCCCTTTAAGAGTTTTGAGCAAGAACTATCCTTAGTTGTGTCCAGCCGTCTTAATGCAATTTCCGTTCCTGCTCCAGGTGAGGGTGTTCGCCAAATGCTGCTTGCTGGAGTTGTAGATTCGACCCGTATACAAAAGACCAGCAATGGAAGAATGATGATTGTGACGATTTCGGATGGTTATGATTCCGCAGAAGTGGTGCTTTATGATGAGTTCTTAGATAGATTTAGGGATCTTGTAAAAGAAGATGCAATCGTGGTTTTCGAAGCGAAGATCCGCTCCTATCGTCGAGGGTCGGAGTTGAATGAGGTATCTATTGTTTCTAGAATTGCGGCAGAAAATGTTTTTAGTTTGGCGTCCGTAAGAGAGCGATTTGGTAAGCTTCTAAAGTTACGTGTAGATCGAGGCGCTGACGCAAATCAACTTAAAAAAATTCTTGCTCAGTATCGTGACGGCTCTATTCCGGTAAGAGTCTTATATCAAGGGCCGAGTGGCGACGCTGAAATTGATCTGGGAGAAGAATGGCGCATTCGACCAGAAGACTCCTTGTTTAGTGAGTTGGGTGAATGGTTGAGCCCGGAAGCGGTTAGTCTTCAATATTAGGACCCGTCGATTTACTTAACCCGCATACCTGGAACCGCTCCTGACTCGGGAGAAATTAAAAAAATTCCTGATTCTTCTCCACTCGCTGCTAGGACCATGCCTTGCGATTCGCCAAAACGCATTTTTCTGGCCTTTAAATTTGCAACCACAACGACGAGCTTATGTTGTAGGTCCTCCGGGTTGTAATCTGATTTGATTCCCGCAAGGATTTGTCGTTGTTCCGTGCCGAGGTCAATTTTTAGGCGTACTAGTTTATCTGCACCCTCAACGTGTTCTGCCTTAACAATCTTCCCGACTCGGAGATCTATACTGTTAAATGCATCAATCGTAATTTCATTAGGCCCTTCGTTCTCGACCTCTTTTGTATTGTTATCAGCTATTTTATTTTTCTTTGTTGATTGAGATGTGACATCAGCAGGTTCTTGAACATTTAAGGCAATTAGTTTCTCAATCAGTTTAGGATCGATACGGCCCATTAAATGGTTATAGGCATTGATCTGGTGTTTTGGGGGAAGACTCTTCTCGCTATCAGACCATTGAAGTTCCTTAACGTTAAGGAATTTTTCGACCGCACTTGCGACCTTTGGTAGTGCAGGTTTCAGATAGACAGTAAGTATTTTGAATAAATTAATTGATACTGAACATACCGATTGAAGCTCTTTGAGTTTAGATTCTGATTTGGCTAACTCCCAGGGTTTTTGCCCATCAATGTAACTATTTGCTCGGTCCGCAAGTGACATAATCTCTCTAATTCCCTTGCTGTATTCACGTGCTTCATACGAATCAGCAATAGTCTTTGATCGGCTGAAAAAATATTGCAATATCTCGTGCCCATCCAGCGAGATATCGCTTAGGTGGCCATCGAATTTTTTGGTGAGAAAGTTTGCAGCGCGGCTAGCAATATTTATGTACTTACCGATTAGATCACTATTAACCCGTGCCATAAAATCAGTCAGATTAAGGTCAATATCTTCCATCGAGGCGTTAAGTTTAGCTGCGTAATAATAACGGAGCCATTCTGGTTCGAGACCGCTTTCCAAGAAGCTCCTAGCGGTGATGAATGTTCCGCGAGATTTCGACATTTTCTGTCCATTTACGGTCAGGAATCCATGCGCATATATCTTCGTAGGAGTCCTGAACCCGGAGAACTCGAGTACGGCCGGAAAAAAGAGCGCATGGAAATAAAGAATATCTTTGCCGATGAAGTGTATGAGTTCGGTATCCCCCCCTGGCTTAAGAAAGTCACGTGTCAAATTCGTTTTTTCTTCAGGCCTGTGATTTGAAAGGTAGTTTAGAAAACTGCCAAAATATCCCACAGGCGCATCGAGCCAAACATAAAAGAATTTAGTTTGATTTGTTCCTGGTATTGGAAAGCCAAAGTACGGAGCGTCTCTAGAAATATCCCAGTCAGATAACTTACTTTGGTTCGCGTCACCAAGCCATTCTTTCATTTTATTGGCGGCTTCTGGCTGCAGTCTATGAGTATTTTGCGTGAATTCCCTTAAAAATTCTTCGCAACGCGCATCCGAGAGTTTGAAAAATAGGTGAGTGGATGTTTTTCGATCTGGTTTCGCACCAGAAATAGTTGAATAAGGGGCGATTAGTTCTGTGGGAGAATATGTTGTGCCGCAGACCTCACAAGAATCTCCATATTGATCGGAAGCGCTACACTTTGGACAGGTCCCTTTGACATATCGATCAGGAAGAAACATTTTTTTGATTGGGTCGTAGAATTGTTCGACCTCTTTTTCCGCAATTAGTCCGGCCTCGGATAATGAGTTGAATATGTTTTCGCAAAGCTCCTGATTCTCAGGTGAGTTAGTAGTGTAGTAGTTGTCAAAGCTGATGCCAAAGTCATTGAAATCTGAAGAGTGCTCCTGATGCACTCTTTCTATCAATTGCTCGGGGGAAATTTTCTCTTGCTCCGCTCTTAACATTACGGGGGTGCCGTGGGTATCGTCGGCACATACGTAATGCACCTCGTGCCCCAACATCTTTTGGGCTCGAACCCAAATGTCTGTTTGAATATACTCGACTAAGTGACCAAGGTGAATGCTGCCATTCGCGTATGGGAGGGCTGATGTAACAAGGATTCTTCTAGTCATTTTTTTGTGTCTTAGTTACGATTCTTAGTCATTAACTCTAGGATTTTAGCAAATCAAGAGGCAAAGGGCGTACAACATTGACTAGGTTTTGGTTAGAATGGGCGTTAAAGAAAGTGAGTGTAAATCATAATGATAACTAACGAAGCTATTAAAGAAGAAGTTTTAAAAATTCAAAACCCTGCCACGGGTGAGGTGATTAGTCGATGTGGCGAGAAAGTAGTCGTTGAAACTGATGAATCACTGATTAAAATTACGCTTGTTGTGGGTTATCCCATGAAAAGTTTTGAGTCAACGCTCTCTCAGCAGATCGTAAAGTGCCTGGGTGCACTTGTAGGTGACAAGCAAATCGAGGTAATTTTTGAGCTAAGGATTGTTGCGCACGCTGCTCAATCTGGATTGAAGTTGCTCCCAAACGTGCGCAATGTTATCGCAATTGCGTCAGGTAAGGGGGGGGTTGGTAAATCGACCACAACAACAAACCTTGCCCTTGCTTTAGCTTCTGAAGGAGCGCGAGTTGGGGTTTTAGATGCTGATATTTACGGTCCCTCTCAACAAGTCATGCTGGGGCTTAAGGGCAGACCTGAATCTGCTGATGGTAAGACCATATCTCCAATGGAGGCCTATGGCGTACAAGCCATGTCGATTGGAGCGTTGGTTGATGTCGATCAACCGATGGTATGGCGAGGACCTATGGTTTCTCAAGCACTTGAGCAGTTGTTAAGAGACACAATGTGGTCCAATTTGGATTATTTATTGATTGATTTGCCACCGGGCACTGGGGATATTCAGTTGACCTTGTCTCAAAAAGTACCTCTGACAGGAGTTGTTATTGTCACCACGCCTCAGGACATTGCGTTAATTGATGCCAGGAAGGCGTTGAAGATGTTCGAAAAGGTTCATGTGCCGATATTGGGCATTATCGAGAATATGAGTGTTCATGTATGTTCCCAGTGCGGCCATATTGAGCACATTTTTGGGCAAGGGGGAGGAGATGAAATGTCGAGAGACTATGCCGTTGATGTACTTGGTGCGTTGCCGCTAGACATAAAGATCCGACAAGCGTTAGACGCAGGAACGCCAACATTGGTTTCTGACCCAGATGGGCCTGCTAGTGAGATATATAAAAAAATTGCTCGAGATGTTGGACTTAGGCTTGCAAAAAGAAAACGCGACTACAGCCAGACATTTCCAAAAATTCGAGTAGATAATAATTAAGGATTAGTGTTTGCGGTCGTGAAACTTACTGCAGTACGGTTACGGGATGGAGTAAATAAATGAGTGTTAAGTCTGATCGATGGATTCGCCAAATGGCTGCTGAGAAAGGGATGATCGAACCCTTTGAGCCTGGACAAATAAAGTCTGTTAATGGAGAGCGAGTTGTTTCTTATGGAACGTCAAGCTACGGATACGATATCCGATGTTCCAGTGAATTTAAAATTTTCACCAACATTAACTCGACAATTGTGGATCCTAAAAATTTTGATTCAGACTCTTTTGTGGATTTTCAAGGTGACGTATGCATTATCCCGCCGAATTCATTCGCGCTTGCCCGGACTGTGGAATATTTTCGTATCCCACGGGATGTTTTAACGATTTGTTTGGGTAAATCGACTTACGCGCGCTGTGGGGTTATTGTCAATGTCACACCATTTGAGCCTGAGTGGGAGGGTTTTGTTACCTTGGAGTTCTCGAACACCACTACTTTACCGGCAAAAATTTATGCCAATGAAGGTGTAGCTCAGGTGATATTTTTTCAGGCTGATGCTGAAGACATTTGCGAAACGTCCTATCGTGACCGTGGTGGAAAGTATCAAGGTCAGTCCGGAGTAACCTTGCCAAAGGTTTAACTCATTGTATATATGATATTTTTTTTGGAATAATTGAAAGTTTGCTTTGTTAGGTGATTTTTCTTGATTCTTGTTCGAGAGTGCCTATAATTGCGCGGTTCAAATTACATATTCTTATCCGTGGCTGTGTGAAAGGGATACATGGCGAGTGTGACTTGAAAAAGCTTTGATAGGAGCGGGGATTTTTTCTTCGCTGGTGAATCACTGTGGTGTATTTTTTTGGGAAATAATATGACCATCCAAGCAGCGCTCAATCAGCAGGTTGAATTGGAAAGTTTATTTGATTCACACGAGGAGGTGAGACTCGATGTGGCGCGTGTCGACGAACTTCTAAGGGATGGATACGACCAACCTGTCTTGATTTTAGATCTTGATATTGTTCGTCAAAAATATCATCGTTTACAGTCAGCAATGCCTAGCGTCACACCTCACTATGCAGTTAAAGCTAATCCAGATATACGGGTGCTACGAGCCCTAAAAAGCGAAGGGTGTCAATTCGAGATCGCATCGATACAAGAGCTGGATTTGCTGCTATCCATTGACGTAGATCCCTCCACGATTCAATACAGTAACCCAGTAAAGCCTAGTTCCTTCATTCGATATGCGGCGAATAAAGGGGTGCGGTGGTTCGTCTTAGATAGCGAAGAAGAGCTCGCAAAGATCCACACCTTAGTCCCCGATGCAAAATTATATTTACGTTTCGATACGCCTAATATTGGCAGCGATTGGCCGCTGTCGGATAAGTTTGGTGTTAAACCTAGAGATGTGGACAGTATTTTAGATGCGGCAGTTGAGTTGGGTGCTGACCTTTGTGGCGTGACTTTTCACGTGGGTTCTCAATGTCGAAATATTGAGAATTGGAATAAAGCGATTGAAACCGCAAAGCGTATTTTTAAAAATATGCAGGCTAAAGGTTTAAAGCCTGAATTGTTAAATGTCGGTGGTGGTTACCCGGTTCGTCTCACAAAACCAATACCATCAATTGAGTATATTGGTCGCGCCATTGAAAATGCGCTTGACGGCATTGGCGAGACGGTTCGAGTTACGTCAGAGCCTGGACGATACATGGTGTCCGATGCAGCTTACTTCGTGTGCCAAGTTATTGGAACGGCGACCAGGGGAGATGAAAGGTGGATGTATTTGGATGCTGGTGTATTTGGCGGGCTTATGGAGTGCACGCAGGGTATTCAATATGAGATTGAGGTCAACAACAAGGTGGGTAATGATGTCGCATGGTATGTGGCAGGGCCGAGCTGTGACTCAGTGGATGTGCTGGGTCGGGAGCAAATGTTACCGGCCACCACAACTGAAGGTGATCTTTTATATTTCCCTAATGCGGGTGCTTACACCACGGTGTATGCAAACGAGTTCAATGGCTTTCCCTTACCTCGGGTGCTCGTGATTAACGAGTAGGCTCACTTCATTTCTTCGAGTTAGCGCGCCATCATTCTTTGATACGTGACGAATGAGTAGGAAAAATCAGATGTTTCGTCATGATGTAGCGTGTTACTCACCTCTTCCCAACTCGTGAAATCAATGTCGGGAAAATAAGTGTCCCCCGCGACCTCTTTGTCAATCACAGTCATCTCGATTGTATTAATCAGCGGTAGCGCAAGTTTATAAATTTCAGCCCCACCAATGATAAATTTTTCCAATCCCTCAGGCGCCATGTGAATCGCTTCCTCGAGAGTCGAGGCGGTTTTGGCCCCATTAAGGGATAAGTGTGCTGATCGGGTTATCACTATATTGTTCCGATTGGGAAGTGGCCTCCCTATTGAGTCCCAGGTCTTTCTTCCCATGATTACTGTGTTCCCAGTGGTTAACCGTTTGAACCGCTTGAGGTCTGCTGACAGATGCCATGGCAGTGTGCCGTTATTGCCAATAGTTCCATTTTTGGCTTTAGCAACAATGATTGTTATGCCCATCGGGTTCTCCTAACTATATTGCGACAGGAGCTTTGATCGGGGGGGCCGGATCGTAGTCCTCAAGATTAAAATCTGTATAACTAAAATCAAAAATATTTTTGATATTTTTGTTGATATTCATTTTGGGTGGTGTGCGAGGGGTGCGGGAAAGTTGTTCATTGGTTTGATCTAGGTGATTAATGTACAAGTGGCAATCACCAAAAGTGTGCACGAAGTCGCCTACCTGAAGGCCGCACACCTGAGCAACCAGCATATTCAATAAAGCATATGACGCTATATTGAAGGGAACGCCAAGGAAAAAGTCTGCACTTCGTTGGTAGAGTTGACAAGATAATTTCCCATCTGCAACATAAAACTGGAAAAAAGTATGGCACGGCGGCAAAGCCATTTTATCAATCTCGCCGACGTTCCAAGCAGAAACGATGAGGCGACGTGAATTTGGATTTTCCTTGATATCTTGAATCACTTTTTCAATTTGATCGATGTGGTTTCCGTTGGGAGTTGGCCATGAACGCCATTGGTGGCCATAGACTGGGCCTAGATTTCCATTTTCGTCTGCCCATTCATCCCAGATGGTCACGCCATTGTCTTTGAGGTACTTGGTGTTGGTGTCACCACTTAGGAACCACAGTAATTCGTGGATGATCGATTTTAAGTGAACCTTTTTCGTGGTCAGTAGCGGAAAGCCTTCATTGAGGTCGAAGCGTAATTGGGCCCCAAACACACTTAATGTTCCGGTTCCGGTTCGGTCCCCTTTGGGAGTCCCGTTATCACGAATGTGTTTCATGAGGTCAAGGTATGATCGCATCGATATTCCTCGTTATTGGGTTTTAGCCACTTAATGTTTAGACGCATAAGTTTATCAACTAATTTCCAAGCCAGCACTCATTTTCCTGATCATTCGGAGGCGGGTGGTGTGTTAAACTGAATTTTGTTTTTATTTATTCATTGATAATTGTGTTGATCTGATCATGGCTGGTAACACACTAGGAACATTTTTCTGCGTGACTTCTTTTGGAGAGAGTCATGGCCCCGCTATTGGATGCGTAGTCGATGGGTGTCCGCCTGGCTTGAGCATTTGTGAGGAAGACATACAAAAAGAGCTGGATCGAAGAAGACCTGGTACTTCGCGTCATGTCACGCAAAGAAGAGAGCCTGATACGGTTGAGATTTTGTCTGGAGTTTTTGAAGGCCGCACAACTGGAGTTCCTATAGCACTTCTTATCCGTAACATTGACCAGCGATCGAAGGATTACGGCAATATAGCTGAGCAGTTTCGTCCTGGGCATGCTGACTACACATACTGGCAAAAATATGGGGAACGTGATTTCAGAGGCGGTGGGCGGTCGTCAGCTCGGGAGACCGCAGCTAGAGTGGCGGCTGGTGCAATTGCGAAAAAATGGCTACGAGAACGTTATCAAGTAGAGGTGCGGGGATGCATGTCTCAAATTGGCTCAGTCAAAATTGATTTTAAGACGTGGGATAGCGTTGATCAAAATCCATTTTTTTCACCTGATCCAGCAATTGTGCCCGAACTCGAACAATACATGGACCAATTGAGGAAATCCGGTGATTCTTGTGGTGCGAAGATAACTGTGGTGGCGAGTGGTGTGCCAGTCGGCTGGGGCGAACCGGTTTTTAATAAACTTGATGCGGATCTTGCTGGAGCTCTAATGGGAATCAATGCGGTAAAGGGAGTTGAGATTGGTGATGGGTTTGAGTCTGTAGTTCAATCAGGTACGACTCACAGTGATCAGATGAGCCCCGGCGGGTTTTTAAGTAATCATTCAGGGGGTGTGCTTGGCGGAATATCAACTGGTCAGGACGTGGTCACTAGAATTGCGATAAAGCCCACGTCGAGTATTCGTCTAGATCGTCAATCGATTGATAAAGAAGGGTCTTCGGTTACTGTGAATACTTACGGGCGACATGACCCGTGTGTGGGGATTAGGGCAACGCCCATTGCAGAGGCTATGGTTGCTCTGGTTCTTATTGATCATGCGTTACGGCATCGAGGTCAAAATGCAGATGTCAAAACTACCACGCCAAAAATAGCTATCCAAAACCGTGCAGTTGATTGACGTTTAAAGATTTGGTTCTGAGCCTTTCGGTTCGACTTATCAACTCTGCGCACTAGGGATGCTTGACGGTGCTTGATTGCCTATGACATCTTTGTTTGGTCGTTTATCAAATTTTTACTTTTGGTACTTTGCCTTTGTAGGTGCCTTTGCGCCCTTCTTTTCTTTGTATCTTCAAAAGCGAGGTTTTGCCCCTCTTGAAATCGCCGTCTTATTGGGTATCAGTCCTACCTTAAGAATTCTCGTCCCCTTCTTTTGGGCCTGGTTAGCGGATCATTGGGGGCATAAATATAAACTCCTTAGGATTCTTGCGCTTATTAGCCCAGCACTTTTCGCATTCATGATTGCGAAAGGATCATTTTTTTCAGTCGCAGGCGTATTAATTATTTGGGGTCTTCTTTGGTCAGGAATTCTTCCCATTGCTGAGGCTCTCTGTGTGGAGGCTTTGGGAGAAGAAATATCGACCTATGGGCAGGTTCGTGTTTGGGGCTCGATAGGGTTTATTTTGGTGGTGGTCAGTGGAGGTTACCTCTTTGAATGGTTAGACATCCTTTATTTGGACTGGATTATTTGCGTCATGCTGGTGATTATCTTGGGTGCTATTTTGATGCTTCCGCGCGACCACGCGCTATCAGCGCGTGCCGATGAGGTAGCGCAACCCATTAATTTGTTGAAGGATCAACGGATCATTGCGTTAATGGCTTGTTTTTTTATTATGCAATTCGCTCACGGGGCATACAACGCATTCTTTTCCATTTTTGTTGTTGATCTGGGCCATAGTAAATCGACAGTTGGCTGGCTATGGGCGATCGCAGTTATTGCCGAAATTTTTATTTTCTTATGGATGCCCCGTCTTTTCAAAAGATTTAGTATCAATGACTTTTTCTTGTTTTGTTTTTTTGTTGCAGTTTGTAGATTCTTTCTCGTTTATGTTGGACACGATAGCCTAGTATTGCTCGCCATAGCACAAATCATGCATGCCATTACTTTTGGTATGTTTCACGTCGCTGGCATTGCAGCCACGAACAAGTTTTTTACAGGAGCGTATAGAGCAAGAGGTCAAGCGCTTTACTCAAGTGTTGGTTTTGGTGCCGGAGGCGCATCAGGAACGCTTGTTTCTGGCATTGTGTGGGAAACTTGGGGCGGCGCGGCGACCTTTGCTATGTCTGCGCTTACAAGCCTATTGGGAGTTATTTTGATACTCTGGCTTCGTAATAGATTTGATGATTAGGCCCCTAAGGGCTTATGATTTGACTCAATCTGTGTGTCATAATCTCATCTTTGAGTCTTGATAAGTTAGCCAATAGGTATAACCGTATGTTGAAAACCTTGTATGACAAACTTTGGGAAAGTCACGTCGTTAGAACTGAGGACGACGGCAGTACGGCTCTCATTTATATTGACAGACATTTGGTACACGAGGTGACTAGTCCGCAGGCGTATGAAGGATTGAAGCTTGCCAAACGTCGTCCTTGGCGCGTTGATTCAATAGTCGCTACTGCAGACCACAATACGCCGACTACTGATTGGGATAAGGGCATAGAAGATCCTGTTTCTAAGCTTCAAGTTGATACGCTTGATCAGAATATCAAGGAATACGGATCTAAGGCTTATTTCCCTTTTCTTGATCCAAGGCAGGGTATCGTTCACGTCATAGGGCCGGAGCAGGGCGCAACTTTGCCAGGAATGACGGTTGTTTGTGGAGACTCTCATACGAGTACGCATGGCGCGTTAGCCTGTTTGGCGCACGGAATTGGTACGTCTGAAGTAGAGCACGTACTCGCTAGTCAGTGTCTGGTTCAAAAGAAGATGAAGAATATGCTGGTTAGAGTAGAGGGAAGTCTTGATGCCGGAGTTAGTGCAAAGGACCTTGCCCTTGCTCTCATTGGAAAAATTGGCACTGCGGGTGGGACGGGCTATGCAATTGAGTTTGCCGGCCCCGCGATCGAATCGTTAACCGTTGAGGGCCGGATGACTTTGTGCAATATGGCGATTGAGGCGGGGGCGCGAGCCGGAATGATAGCTGTTGACCAAATCACGATCGATTATCTTCGGGGCCGTACTTTTGCGCCAACTGGTGATCTTTGGGACCGAGCTGTGACTTACTGGAGAACTTTGAGATCTGACCCAGGTGCAGGGTTTGACTTGGTTGTTACATTAGACGGTAGCGCGCTTATTCCGCAAGTTACATGGGGGACCTCTCCTGAGATGGTGCTGGATGTTAATGGTCGTGTTCCAGACCCTGATCAAGAAAAAGATGCAGAAAAGCGAGAAGGTATTGAGCGTGCGCTCAAGTATATGGGATTAGAACCGAACACCCGGATCACAGATATCCGTGTTGATAAAATTTTTATTGGCTCTTGTACCAATTCGCGTATTGAGGATCTTCGGATTGCTGCAAAGGTGGTTGCAGGAAAGTGTGTCGCGTCAAATATTCAGTTGGCTATGGTCGTGCCAGGTTCTGGTCTTGTTAAGGCGCAAGCAGAAAAGGAGGGATTAGATAAGATTTTTATTGCTGCTGGATTTGAATGGCGACAGCCGGGTTGTTCCATGTGTCTTGCGATGAATAATGATCGACTTGAGTCAGGGGAAAGATGCGCCTCGACATCTAATCGCAACTTTGAAGGCCGCCAAGGCGCAGGCGGACGGACTCATCTCGTGAGTCCGGCTATGGCTGCGAGTGCAGCAATAGCCGGTGCTTTTGTCGATGTGCGTAGCATCATGAGCACATAAATATTTAACGTTTAATAACTGAACAGAGTAAGCCATGGAAAAATTTACCTCTTACGAAGGACTCGTTGCCCCCCTAGATCGTGCCAACGTCGACACGGACGCTATTATTCCAAAACAGTTTCTTAAGTCGATCAAACGTTCTGGTTTTGGTGTAAATTTGTTTGATGCTTGGAGATTCTTGGATGTTGGTCAACCTGGAGTCCCGCTGGCAAAAAGACGGCCCAATCCCGATTTCATTTTGAATGAACCCCGATATCAGGGAGCATCTATTTTAATCGGACGAAAGAATTTTGGTTGTGGCTCTTCGCGAGAACATGCGCCATGGGCGTTAACGGATTATGGGTTTAAGGCTGTCATTGCTCCTAGTTTTGGTGAAATATTTTTTAATAATTCATTAAAAAATGGGCTCCTGCCTATTGTGCTTTCAGAGGCTGAGGTGGACACCTTGTTTCACAGTGTGTTTGGTTTTGCTGGGTTTAAGGTAACGGTTGATTTAGAAAATCAGCGAGTAGCAACGATGGACGAAAGCAAAAGCTTTAATTTCGACATTGATCCATTTCGTAAGCATTGCCTATTAAATGGGTTAGACGACATTGGCCTAACGTTGCAGCACGTTGATGAAATTAAACAATTTGAAGCCCAGCATCAATTAAATCAACCGTGGTTATTTAACTAAGCTTGAAAGTTCCTACTGAGTCAATGGGCAAAAAAATCTATTGATGCTTTAACTTACTAAAAAAAATTTGGGGATATGCATGAAGATAGCAGTGCTTCCAGGGGATGGGATTGGTCCTGAGATAATTGATCAAGCGTTGCGCGTACTCGACGTATTGAAGACTGACGGTATGGCTATTGAGTATGAGGCGGGAGCCATTGGTGGCGCTGGATACGATGAGGCTGGAGATCCTTTGCCGGAGGGAACTGTTGCCTTGGCTAGGGAGGCGGATGCAGTGCTTCTTGGAGCGGTTGGCGGGCCTAAATACGATGTGCTGCCTCGTGCAATGAGACCTGAGCAGGGGTTGTTGCGTATCCGTAAAGAGTTGGGTTTGTTTGCCAATCTTCGTCCCGCAGTGGTCTATCCTGAATTGGCCACAGCTTCCAGCTTAAAGTATGAATTGGTCGAGGGCCTCGACCTTATGATTTTGCGCGAGTTGACGGGGGATATATACTTTGGGCAACCGCGCGGTCGACGCCAAACCGAGTCCGGTGAGGAAGAGGGATTCGATACGATGAAGTACTCGGTATCTGAGATCGAGAGGATTGCTCGGGTAGCTTTTGAGATAGCTGAGAAACGCAGTCGTAAGTTGTGTTCGGTGGATAAAGCGAATGTCTTGGACACGAGTATTCTTTGGAGAGAAGTTGTTACGAAAATTGCTGCAGAGTATCCGTCTGTTGAATTGAGCCACATGTATGTGGACAATGCGGCAATGCAATTAGTCCGAGAGCCTAAGCAATTTGATGTGATTTTAACTGGAAACATTTTTGGCGATATTTTATCCGATGAGGCGTCAATGCTAACTGGGTCAATAGGGATGCTTCCTTCAGCGTCAATGGATGTTAATCGTAAAGGGTTATTCGAACCTATCCATGGGTCTGCGCCGGACATCTCGGGCAGGAATGTCGCCAATCCGTTAGCAACGATCTTATCGGTGTCGATGATGTTGAAATACACCTTTAACGAAATCGAAGCGTCTACGCGTGTTGAGTCGGCTGTAAAGTCTGTTCTTGCTCAAGGTTTCAGGACAGCAGATATCTTCCAAGAGGGCGCTCAACGTGTGGGCACGCGTGAGATGGGTGATGCGGTTATTCGAGCGATGTAGTATCTGATTAAGGGTTGATGAAAATGCAAGTAGGATTGGTTGGTTGGAGAGGAATGGTGGGCTCTGTACTCATGCAACGTATGAGCGCTGAGAAGGATTTTGATGAGATAACCCCGTCATTTTTCAGTACATCTCAGGCGGGTCAGTCAGCCGTTCCGATGGGACGCGCAGAGGTTGTTTTATATGATGCGAACAATCTGAATCAGTTGTCAGAGATGGACGTCATTATTTCCTGCCAGGGCGGTGATTACACGAAGCGGGTGCATGGACCCCTGCGAGAATCAGGGTGGTCGGGTTATTGGATAGATGCGGCATCGACGCTTCGCATGACTTCAGACGCTGTAATTATTCTGGATCCGATTAATGGCAGTGATATCGACGTTGCATTAGGTAGCGGTAAAAAGGATTTTATTGGTGGTAATTGCACGACGAGTCTCATGATGCTTGCAATGCACGGGTTGTTCCAAGAAGGATTGATTGACTGGATTTCTACGATGACGTATCAGGCTGCTTCAGGTGCGGGAGCTCAAAATATGCGTGAATTAATACAGCAGATGGGTTCAATTTACGATGCTGCTGAAAATGAGTTGACCTTGTCTTCAGGGCAAATTTTGAACATTGATGCGCTCGTGCTTGATCGTATGAGGGCTCATGATTTTCCGACTGAGCACTTTGGCGCCCCTCTAGCTGGAAGCCTTATCCCATGGATAGATTCTGACATGGGCAATGGACAGAGCAAAGAGGAGTGGAAGGCTCAAGCGGAGACTAACAAAATACTACGTAGAGAAGAAAATCCAATTGCCATTGAGGGAATTTGTGTCAGAGTGGGAGCAATGAGGTGTCATAGCCAAGCCTTGACTTTTAAGCTCTCTAAATCGGTTTCGGAGTCTGAGGTGGAAAATATTTTAAACCAAGCTAACGATTGGGTGTCCGTGGTCCCAAATGAAAAAGCATCCACAATTTCTATGCTTTCGCCGACCAATGTTACCCGGACTCTAAATGTCCCAATTGGACGAATTAGAAAACTAAGTCTTGCTGATAACGTATATTCAGCGTTCACTGTGGGTGACCAATTGCTTTGGGGGGCTGCTGAGCCTCTGAGACGAATGCTGCGTATTTTGATTGATCGAGAGGAATAGAGATCAAAAACTCGGCATGCTATTCTGAAGTTGGTAAGGGCATGAAACGACTAGAGGGGTTAGTAAACTTGTTTAAAAAGATCACGTATGTTACCCGAGTAATTGTAGCTTTGGCCCTTGTTCTTACGGGCCTAACGGCTCATGCGGTTCGCATGGGCCCTTTATCGGTCGACTCAGCTCTTGGCGAGCCATTAAAGGCATCTATTGTGATCTATGACGCCGCAGAGCTGGATGCTCAGTCTGTTACCGTCTCAATGGCATCGCCGTCGTCCTATGACGTGCTGGGCCTTATTTACAATGATTTGATTTCGAGAATTAATTTGCGCTTCGAAAACACCACCAAAGGCGCAATAGTTTATTTGTCAACGGAAGATGTTGTTAACGAAGTAGTTATTGATTTGCAAGTTGATCTGGTTAGTTCAGGAGAAAAAGTAAGTCGCACTTATGTCGCGTTTATTGATCCCCCATTGCTTGTTGGGGAACGTCGCTCTCTTCCCCCGTTGGAGGAGACCTCCTTCATCGACGGTCCTAAGTCCTCGGACATTAGACCTGAAGTTGTTGCAAACCAATCTGAGATAGCAGGCGATGCCAGTGATTCTGTGCGGTATGAAGTTGATTCATTATCAATGAGTGCAGAGAGTCTGCCTAAATTCGTTGACTCAGAAGAAGACACTCCGACAGAAGAAGTAGTTGCCGCCCTGTCCGAGCCTAAAGCTGTGCGGCAGATTGTCGTGCGCTCGGGTGATACATTGACAAAAATTGCTCAGCAAGAGGGGCTATCTGGGTTTTCACTTGAGCAAATGTTAGTCGGTATTTTTCGAAAAAACAGAGAGGCATTTGTAGCCGATAACATGAACCGTCTCCGAGCGGGAAATGTGATTCGGATTCCGGCTGATAATGAATTGCAAACCATTTCTCCTTCGGAGGCGCGCAACGAGATCCGAATACAAATGGCGGACTGGCGTACTTACCGAGATAATCTTGCCGCTCAAGCTGCCGATCAGGGGCAAAGTATCGTCAATCAATCAGGCCAAGCGGATTCGGGTCGTGTTGGGGCTGCTGCCGATCGAGTCAGCATTGATGACAGTTCTCAGAGTTCCCATGTGGTTAAAATTTCCAAAGGCAATGATCCTGACACTTCGGCACTGGCGGAATTGCAAGAGCGGCTGCTTGCTACAGAGAAGGCATTAGAAGAACAAAATAGACGAGCGGATGATCTTGAAAAAATAATTGCTAACCTTAAATTGTTGACCCAAAAACGACAGACAGGGCTCTCAGGGCTCGATGTTGCGGACCCTCCTGAGGCGATCTCAGTGCAGGAAGCTCCTGTTACCCGAGAAACCGGACTAGCCTGGCAGGCTAAGCTAATTCAAATGATTTTAGCTCAGCCTTTATACCTTTTTATCCCAGTCGCACTCCTACTTATCATTGGTTTATGGGTTTCCAAACGTTTAAATCGGATGGATAGTGAGGATGACGTGCGCCAAGATAAGCACCAGTTGGATAGCGCGGTGGCGGATGGTGTGAATCCATCTATCGTTACTGCTGGCGAGATGCGTGTCGATGATGTGGGCAGTAGTGCACTTCGTAACCAGGACCCTATTGAAGATGCTGATATTTTTCTTGCTTATGGCCGTTACCCTCAGGCAGAAAAAATACTGAAGGAGGTTTTGGTACTTGAGCCTGAGAGACTCGATGTGTTGCTTAAACTGGCAGAGGTTTATTCGGGACAGAAAAATTTGGTCTTATTTGATGAGATTGCGCACGTTGTTTCTAAAATTACTAATAAAACGGGTGCTTACTGGGAGAGGTTAGTGGCACTTGGCTATTTGATTAATCCAAGTGATGAGCGGTATGCCGATGGTAAATTTGCTAGTAAAGAGCAGCCGTTGACTAAGCCATTTGATCTGTCATCGATTGATTTAAATCTCGGGGATCCGCCGCCATCGAAGTCCTAATTCATTCGAGAGTCATAACTCTACCGGCAGACTTGACTCCGGCTTAGCAGTCTTTTTAATTTAGAGTTTCCTAGGCAAAGTCCTAAAGATTTTTGAAGAGGTCATTGTGAGATTAGCTTTAGGTATTGAGTACGATGGTTCATCTTTTTCTGGTTGGCAAATACAACCTGAAGCACTCACGATCCAAGGAGAAATCGAAAAAGGCTTGAGCCAGATTGCTGCAACGCCGATTCGTGTTTTTTGCGCTGGACGTACCGATGCAGGAGTTCACGCGACATATCAGATCATCCACTTTGATACCGAGGTTGCCCGGCCTAACGGGGCTTGGGTGCGTGGATTAAACGCACTAATATCGGATGATATCGCGGCACTTTGGGTTGCAGAGGTGACTACAGATTTCCACGCTCGGTTCTCGGCTGTGCGACGAACTTACCGTTATTTTTTATTGAATAGGGAGCAGCGCCCCGCATTGCTTACGAAGAAGGTCGGTTGGTATCACAAGAAATTAGATGTTCATGCGATGAGTCTGGCGGCATCGACGTTGATCGGCAAGCACGATTTTTCGGCATTTCGGTCATCTGAATGTCAGGCTAAGAGTCCGGTTAGGACTATTGAGGGCCTCTCCGTTCGCTCATTTGGAGATATCACTATTGTCGACATCACAGCAAATGCTTTTCTGCATCACATGGTGCGTAACATTATTGGCACGCTAGTTTATATTGGAGCAGGGAAGCAGCCAGTCAGCTGGATGGAAGAGGTGCTCAACTCGAGAGCTCGCAGCGTTGCGGCACCAACATTTAGTCCCAATGGACTATACTTGGTATCAGTTAACTATGATTCTCAGTGGGGTCTTCCGCCCCCCAAAATGTTATCTGGCTGTGCCGTTGATATTGCTTCCTTTATTTAAAGTTTATTTATGATGATTAATAATGACATTACTGGGATCAAGATTTGTGGTTTAACCTCGGTAGAGAACGCTCTTGGTGTAGCTAGCGTTGGTGTTGACGCGATTGGGTTGGTGTTTTATTCCGAAAGTCCTCGAAACGTTGATCTCGAAGTTGCTCGAAAAATAGTCACGCAATTGCCCCCATTTATTTCGTCAGTTGGACTCTTTGTGAATCCTACTCGAGATCAGGTGTTGCAGACCTTGCAGTCGGTAGATTTGAATTTACTACAGTTTCATGGAGATGAGGAGCCAGATTTTTGTTCTGGATTTCGTAAGCCATATATAAAAGCTGTTCGCGTTACTAATGACGTTGATTTGATAAAATACAGTAATATGTATGTTGACGCGTCAGGACTGTTGTTGGATGCTTATTCGCAAGGAGCACGAGGGGGCACCGGTGAAACGTTTGACTGGGATCTAATACCTTCTGAATTGGAAGTCCCAATTGTTTTGGCGGGAGGGTTGAAGCCTAATAACGTGGCGGCAGCAATTAACGGTGTTCAGCCTTGGGCAGTTGATGTGAGCTCTGGGGTAGAAGGCATACGAAAAGGTTTAAAGGAACTTGCACTCGTGCGAGACTTTGTTAATGAGGTAAAAAATGCAGATGCACGAAGAATTACAAAATTATAATTTCCCTGATGATAAGGGCCATTTTGGCCCTTATGGTGGCGTGTTTGTTCCTGAGACTTTGATACATGCACTCGAGGATTTAAAAAATAATTATGAAAAGTTGAAGAACACTCCAAGTTTCATGGAGGAGTTTCATAATGATTTGAAACACTTTGTGGGACGGCCCAGTCCAGTTTATTATGCTAAGCGTTTATCTGAGATGCTCGGAGGTGCGCAGATATGGTTCAAGCGGGAAGATCTGAATCATACTGGTGCTCACAAGGTCAACAACACGGTCGGTCAGGCGTTGTTGGCGCGTCATATGGGTAAAAAGCGCATCATCGCTGAAACCGGTGCGGGACAGCATGGAGTGGCATCCGCGACAGTTGCGGCTCGATATGGAATGGATTGTGTCGTATACATGGGGTCGGAAGATATCAAACGTCAAGCGAGCAATGTATATCGAATGCGTTTGCTTGGGGCAGAGGTTGTTCCTGTAGAAAGCGGTTCGAAGACGCTTAAGGATGCGCTTAACGAAGCCATGCGGGATTGGGTAACCAATGTAGAGGATACCTTTTATATTATTGGCACGGTCGCAGGACCGCATCCTTATCCTATGATTGTGCGTGATTTTAATTCAGTGGTCGGAGAAGAGTTGAAAACCCAAATGCCAGAAATGATTGGTCGCCAGCCGGATGCGGTCATTGCTTGCGTTGGGGGGGGGTCTAACGCGTTAGGTGTTTTTTATCCGTATATTAAAGACCTAGATGTTCGTCTTATTGGCGTAGAGGCGGGCGGATCAGGCATTCATACGGGAAAACATGCGGCGCCACTTGCGTCGGGCACGCCTGGGGTTTTACATGGCAACCGTACGTATCTGATGCAAGATGATAATGGTCAGATTATCGAAACGCATTCTATTTCTGCAGGATTAGACTACCCAGGTGTTGGGCCAGAGCATTCTTGGCTGAAGGACATAGGGCGAGCCGAATATGTTTCTGCTAATGATGATGAGGCGCTAGAGGCGTTCCATAAGTTGACGAAGACTGAGGGCATCATGCCAGCACTGGAAACTGCCCATGCGGTAGCTCATGCCATGAAAATAGCTCCTGAGATGAGCCGAGAACAAGTGCTACTGGTTAATCTTTCCGGCCGGGGTGATAAAGACATGGAAACGGTTGCGACAGCTTCAAATATGAGTTTGTAACCACACACGGATTCGGATTTTTAACTAGCTTATTATTGAGTTTTCTATTTCACCTATGTCACGAATTACCAAAAAATTCCAAGAGTTATCTGTGAGTGGGCGCAAAGCCCTTATCCCCTTTATAACAGCAGGAGATCCTGATTTAGAAACAACTCTGAGTTTGATGTCTGCTTTGGTGCGCAGTGGCTCGGATATCATCGAATTGGGAATACCTTTTTCAGATCCAATTGCTGATGGCCCAACTATTCAAAGGGCAAGTGAGCGCGCCCTAGCGGGCGGCGCAAGTTTAAGTAAGGTGCTTGATTTGGTTCACAGGTTTCGCGAGATAAATCAAGACACACCGATCGTATTGATGGGCTATGCAAACCCAATAGAAGCGCTTGGTGTTGAACTATTTGTAGGTCGAGCAGCTGAAGTGGGTGTTGATGGCGTTCTTGTAGTTGATTATCCTCCAGAGGAGAGTGGTTCCTTAAACGTCGCACTGAAAGAGAAGCAGATTGATTCTATTTTTCTGTTGGCGCCAACCACTCTTGAGTCAAGAATTGTGGATGTGGCACGCTTGGCGACTGGCTATGTTTACTATGTTTCACTCAAGGGGGTTACTGGAGCGGGCCACTTAGACTTAAATGATGTCTCTTTGCGAGTTAAGGAAATAAAGAAGCATGTACAGGTTCCAGTTGGTGTGGGTTTTGGGATACGAGATGGCGAAACGGCCGGTGCGGTAGCGCAGGTGTCGGATGCCGTGGTGATAGGAAGCCGGTTGGTGGAGGAAATTGAGAAATCCAATCTCAATGATGTTGTAACTAACGTTGAAAATTTTATTCGTTCTATTCGTATTGCTATTGATAAAAAATGAGTTGGTTACAAAAACTATTACCGCCGAAATTTAATACGCTTGATACTTCTAAGATTTCTCGTAAGGTGGTTCCAGAGGGGTTGTGGAGCAAGTGCCCTACTTGCGAGACGGTTCTCTATCAAGCCGAATTAAAAAAAAGTCTTCAGGTATGCCCCAAATGCTCACATCATGGTCGACTGAATGCGAGGCAAAGACTCGATTCAATTTTTGATGAAGGTAAGCGTATCGAGGTTGGGCAGAATGCAAAACCTGTAGATTTTTTAAAGTTTGTCGATAGTAAAAAATATAAAGACCGAATCGTTGCGGCTCAAAAATCAACATCCGAATCGGATGCTCTTGTTGTCGAGCAAGGAACCATCAAAGGTATTACTGCAGTTTGTGCGGCATTTGAATTTTCATTTTTAGGTGGCTCAATGGGGTCTGTAGTTGGAGAGCGTTTTGCGGCTGGTGTGCGGCGCAGTTGCGCGAAAAAAATTCCTTTTGTTTGCTTCTCGGCAAGTGGCGGCGCACGTATGCAGGAAGGGTTGACGTCTCTGATGCAAATGGTGAAAACCACGGCAGCGATCTCACAGCTGTCTGCTCAAGGCTTGCCATTCATATCTGTCTTGACGGATCCTACAATGGGTGGTGTATCAGCTAGTTTCGCTATGGTGGGTGATGTTGTTATCGCTGAGCCTGGGGCTTTGATTGGCTTTGCTGGGCCTCGAGTGATCGAGCAAACCGTAAGGCAGACCTTACCAGATGGGTTTCAGCGTGCGGAGTTTTTATTGGCACATGGTGCGATAGATATGATCATTGATCGCCGAGAAATGAAGGATCGGTTAGGCAACCTTCTGTCATTGTTTATGCGTATTCGAACGTCAGAACATTCGTAGTCATTTATATTTCTATTACTTGTATATTTCATAGGTCTTGAACAAGTCGCTTACAGAATGGTTGTGTCGTATCAATTCGACTCACCATAAAGAGATCGATCTAAGTCTGGGTCGACTCCGAAAAGTTATCCAAGATATGTCTCTTCGTCCGCAATGCCCTGTCATTACTGTTGGAGGCACTAACGGAAAGGGGTCTACGTGCGCAATGCTGGAGGCGATCTATACGAAAGCTGGCTACCGGACAGGTGTGTTTGCCTCTCCACATCTATTGCGTTACAACGAAAGAATAAGATTGGCTAATGCGGAGGTTGATGATGACACCATTATTTCTTCTTTTGAGATAATTGACTGTGCGAGAAATGATGTCAGCCTCACATATTTTGAATTTTCATTCCTTGCGGCTCTGGATGTCTTTCTGAAACAGGATGCTGATTTAATTATTTTAGAAGTCGGTCTTGGAGGACGTTGGGATGCGGCGAACGTTTTGGATCCTGATTGTGCCATTGTGACGAACGTGGGGCTCGATCATATGGAGTATTTAGGCGAGACCAGAGAGAAGATTGGTGCTGAGAAAGCTGCAATTTTTCGAGGTGGTGGCGCACACGCAATATGTGGAGATGAAGATCCGCCTCAATCGATCTTAGATGCAGCCGCCGCGATGGGGGCGGAGCTGCAGTTAATTGCCAGAGATTTTGGTTTTGTAAGAGATACTTCCAGTTGGAAATTTTGGTCTGCAGGCGCATCTCGGATGAATTTAGCCTTTCCGCTGATGCAGGGAGAACATCAACTAGTGAATGCAAGCGTATCCATTCAAGCGGTCACTCTGCTGAAAAATCTACTGCCCATTGATGTTGCCGCAATTCGAGATGGGCTGTTGACGGCGGAAAGATTGGGGCGGTTTCAAGTGCTCCCATCACGCCCATTGGTCGTGTTGGATGTGGCGCATAACGTAGCTTCTGTGACTAGTCTGATTAGGGAGTTGAGGCGTGCGGCCTTTAAGGGTAAGACAAGAGTCATTTTTGGTGTGATGGCAGATAAGCAATATGTTGAAATGATGACCTTGTTAGCTTCAGTTGCCGATCAGTTATTTGTTTGCGCGCTGGAGGGTGATCGGCCTGCTGACCCGGACTTGGTAGTAGCTCAGGCGATTATAAGCCTAGATAGCGATAAAGTAACATCGTGGAGTTCAGTAGATAAGGCTATGAACAAGCTACTCGAGATCAGTGGCTCGGAAGACAGAATTGTGATTTGCGGCTCTTTTTTGACTGTGTCGACTGCGTTAAATCACCCATTTGTTTCCAGCTTAGTACATAATAGAAGCTAAAAGAAGATACTAAAGACGGATTATGCTGGTAGGAGAAGACACGGACGAACTGGAGCTCAAGAAGCGAGCGAGACGGAGACTGATTGGAGCCATTGTGTTGGTTCTTCTTGTGGTCACGCTAGTTCCATTATTGTTGGATAATGAGCCCAGAAAAATTTCTGAAGATGTTGAAATAAATATAATTTCCACATCAAGGTCAGTAAGTTCGACGGGAGTTAAAGATTTGGGCCAAAATTCGGTTCCTGATCTAGAAGGCCGACCAATAGACCTTGCGAACTCTGTTCCCTCAGCGGTGGTCGGTGCTAACTCAAAAAATTCAAGTTCATCGCAAGTAAATGATGAGGCAGACTCCCAGTATGTCATACAGTTAGGCGCATTTTCCAAAAACAGCGGTGCCCAGAGTCTTGCGAAAAAGCTTGAGGAAAATGGATTTTCGGTAATATTAGAAGGTGTTAAAGGTTCAAATGGATCTATGACTCGCGTGTCAGTTGGCGTGTTCTCATCTAGGGATCAAGCACAGAGAACCCTAGAACGTTTGGAATCTGGGAAGCTCACGTACGGTGACGCTAAAATTACCCGAACTCAACCATAGGCTTACATCTAGGTATGGAACTAAACCTCAATTGGTTTGATTATGGATTCATCGCCATTTTACTTGCTTCGACAATTTATGGTCTTTTTCGTGGCTTTACGCGAGAGGTTTTTTCGCTGTTAACCTGGTTTTTAGCATTATGGATATCTAAATTTTCTGTTGTTCCTATTGCGGGATTATTTGATCAAATGATTATCAGTCCCAAGCTTAGGTTAATAGTTATTTTTGTGGCAATTTTAATCTTGACGTTGTTTTTATTCCATTTTGTTACGGTTAAGCTTTCCAGTTTGGTGAAGGCTTCGGCGCTTACGGGAATGGACCGTGCGTTAGGGGGGGTGTTTGGTCTGGTGCGAGGCGTTTTAATCTCTGCGCTGGCAGTAATAATTTTCAGTTCGACGGAGTTTTCTCGTAAGCCCGAGTGGCAGGACGCCCAATTCCGATTCCCCTTGGAGGTAGTTGCTTCATTTCTACAACTAAAAATGCCTGAACTTGAGTGGGATATCTCACCAAAGTGATGGGCGGGGCGTATATAATCGTGTCGTAATTAACTCGGGGAGATATTTGATGTGCGGTTTGCTTGGAGTGGTAGCGAAGTCACCAGTTAACCAACTGCTCTACGATGGGTTGCAGGTACTCCAACATCGAGGTCAAGATGCGGCGGGCATTGTGACGGCAGACGGACCTAATTTCCATATGCACAAGGGAGGTGGATTAGTCCGGGATGTATTTAGAACTCGAAATATGCGGCTATTGATCGGGAATGCGGGTATTGGACATTGTCGGTACCCTACTGCTGGATCTGCAAACGCCTCTGACGAAGCGCAGCCCATGTATGTAAACTCTCCGTTTGGTATCGTCCTAGGCCACAATGGAAATTTAACCAACTCTCAGAAATTGAAGGTTGAGCTCTTCCGACAAGACCTCAGGCACGTCAATACGAACTCCGATTCGGAAGTTTTACTAAATGTATTTGCTCATGAATTACAGAAATCCAGCGTTGGCGTTAACTTAACTACCGAAGCTATTTTTGAGGCCGTGAAAGGTGTTCATAAGCGAGTGAAAGGTGCATATGCCGTCGTTGCTATGATTTCAGGCTACGGGCTACTTGCCTTTCGTGACCCGTTCGGGATTAGACCGCTTGTTTATGGCGTGAGACAAGAAGGCTCAGAGCAAGAATATCTGGTTGCCTCGGAAACTGTAGCATTAGATACACTCGGTTTTAAGTATGTCAGAGATTTAGAGCCTGGTGAGGCGATATTCATTTCAAATGATGGTGTGGTTAGTGAGCAACAGTGCGCCGCAAATCCGCAACGATACCCTTGCATTTTTGAATATGTCTACCTGGCCAGACCTGACTCAGTTATGGATGGTATTTCAGTACACGAGACCAGGATGAGGATGGGAGAGACACTCGCGAAAAAGATAAAATCTGAATATTCCGACTTGAAAATAGATGTCGTAATCCCGATTCCGGAGTCCAGCCGACCATCAGCGATGGAAATTGCTGATGGGATTGGTGTGCCTTACCGAGAGGGGTTCATAAAAAATCGTTATATTGGTCGCACTTTCATCATGCCTGGCAGAGAAGTTAGAGAAAAATCTGTCCGACAAAAACTTAACGCTATCGGGTCTGAATTTGAAGGTAAAAATGTACTGCTTGTCGACGACTCTATCGTGCGGGGGACTACCAGTCGAGAAATTGTGCAAATGGCGAGAGATGCTGGCGCAACTCAGGTCTACTTCGCATCAGCCGCTCCCCCAGTTCGCTTTCCTAATGTTTACGGTATTGATATGCCAAGCTCAAAGGAGTTGTTAGCGCATGGTCGTGACGAGCAGGCTATAGCGGCTGAAATCGGAGTTGACCGCATTATTTATCAAACTGTTGAAGACTTGATCGCCGGTTGCGCCTCGTTTAATCCTAAAATTACGCAGTTTGAAACTTCGTGTTTCACGGGAGAGTATGTCACGGGAGACGTATCGGCAGAGTATCTAGCTTCTGTCGAGGGTGAGCGAAACGATGAGAAGCTCTCGTCAGTTTTCCAGGCAACGGCTGATTTAGACTTGGATGTGATTATTGATTAAAGTGGCTGCAGACCATCTTCAATCGAAGAATTGATCTGAGTAGCCGTTTTCATTAATTATTAAGGCTTGTCCTTGCGTGCCCCAATCTGCAAGTACAAACCTTTCTAGAATTTGCCCATTAACTAATTGTTTATGATGGGCATGGCGGTGTGTGTGTCCGTGGATTATCCTGCGACAATTGTATGTTTCGAATGCCTTCTCTACGGCTTGCATTGAGACATCCATGATGTCAGCATTTTTGGTTTCCTTAGAGGCTTCACTTTCTTTTCGATAATTTGCTGCTCGCTTATTTCTCTCATTAAGTGGTAACTGTAAAAAATCATCAATCCATTGATCAGATCTAACAACTGACCGTATAGCCTGATATTCTGCATCACCAGTGCACCATTGGTCCCCGTGACTTAGTAGTATTTTCTCTCCATGAATTTCAATGAGGTACGGGTCTGAAAGTATGTCTCCATGTGTCATTTGAGCTAATCGCTTACCGATCAAAAAATCTCTGTTTCCTCGCATTATGCTGAGTCTGGCTCCTGCATCTGTCATATTTCTCAGAGCTGGTAAGACAGTCGAAAATAGAGGGTTGTTTATGTCATCATCTCCAACCCAATAGTCGAATAAGTCGCCAAGAATAAACAAGTGATTTGACGGACTTGAACATCTTTCTAGCAACCGCAAAAATATATTTGTTTTTGCGGTTGCTGAAGCCGATAAATGTAAGTCCGAAATGAATATAAAATTCATATCAGGCTTCATTTATTTTTGCAGGATGTGTCGCATTCCGTCAGATCCGCGATACATTTTCTATGCTGACGGTCTCACTAGGCACATCTTGATGAAATCCACTGGTGCCTGTTGAGACGGCTTTAATTTTATCGACTACTGGCTCTCCTTCCACGACCTTAGCAAACACACAGTAGCCGTATCCTTGGGGCGTTTCGGCAGAGAAGTTAAGAAAATCGTTATTTGATACGTTAATAAAGAACTGTGAGGTGGCGGAGTGAACATCGTTAGTTCGAGCCATCGCAAGGGTATAAGCGTCATTCTTTAAGCCATTGCTTGCTTCATTTTCTATGGAGGCCCGAGTCTCCTTTTCTTTCATGTTCGAGTCCATACCGCCACCTTGAATCATGAAACCATCAATAACTCGATGAAATATTGTGGCGTCGTAGAAGCCGGAATCGACGTAGTGTAGAAAGTTCTCTACTGTTTTTGGTGCCTTTTCTTCATTTAGCTCAATGACTATGTCGCCCATTGAGGTTTTTACTTTTACTTGTGTGGCCATTAATTTCTCTCTGTAATTTGGTGTAAATGTGTGTTGTAAAATTCTTGAATTGGTAGGACACTTTAAAACCTTGTGAGTTTAATTAAGTAGCCAATGTAACGATATCAGAAATATTGTTGTGTAGTCCATATGAGCCACAATCTGGCGGAATTTTCGAAGTTAAAAAGAGGTCCTCTGCTATACTTCACCTAACTATCAAGTAGACTCTTAGCATAAGCCTAATTGAATTTTTTTGTAGTTTTAGTACGTTACTTAATAACGCAATATGTTGAAAATTTATAATACCCTGACTCGTAATAAAGAAGTTTTTAAGTCAATTAGAGAAAACTCGGTACGTATGTACGTCTGCGGAATGACGGTTTACGACTTCTGTCATTTGGGTCATGCGCGGGTCATGGTTATTTTCGATATGGTTCGAAGTTGGCTTCGCTCATCGGGGTACGATGTTGTTTACGTTCGGAATATCACTGATATCGATGACAAGATCATTAATAGGGCGAATGAGAACCAAGAGACTTTCTTAGATTTGACGCAGCGTTATATTCGAGCTATGAATGATGATGCAGCCGCACTTGGCGTCTCTTTGCCGGATTTTGAACCGAAAGCTTCGGATAACATCCCAGGTATGATAGTGCTGATTGAGCGTTTATTCGAAAAAGGACTTGCATATGCGGGTTCTAATGGGGATGTTTATTATTCGGTTAATAAATTTAAAGGCTACGGGAGGTTGTCGGGGAAATCACTAGAGGATCTTCGAGCGGGCGAACGAGTCGATGTTAATCTCGATAAGAGGCATCCTATGGATTTTGTGCTCTGGAAAGCAGCGAAACCAGGAGAGCCATCTTGGATCTCTCCTTGGGGTGAAGGGAGGCCAGGTTGGCACATTGAGTGCTCAGCAATGAGTGAGAGATATTTAGGTGCGCACTTCGATATTCATGGTGGAGGGCAGGATCTTCAATTTCCCCATCATGAAAATGAAATTGCTCAGTCGGAGGGAGCGCATGATCACGAGTTCGTGAATTACTGGATGCATAACGGATTTGTTCGTGTCGACGATCAGAAAATGTCTAAATCATTGGGTAATTTTTTTACCGTTCGGGAGATACTAAGTAAGTATGATGCAGAAGTGATTCGATTTTTCATTCTTCGAGCGCATTACCGAAGCCCATTAAATTATTCTGATACCCACTTGGATGATGCCAAGTCGGGCTTGACTCGGCTCTATACCTCTTTGAAGGATATTACTCTTGATTATGACTCCCATGAGGTTAATTGGGGCGATTATCGAGCTAAGAAATTTAGAGAGGCGCTAGATGATGACCTCAATACTCCTGAGGCCATGTCAGTGCTATTTGACTTGGCGAGTGACTTGAATCGAGAACGGAATGTCGTTACCGCAGCCCTTTTGAAGGGTTTGGCGGGAATTTTAGGTCTCCTGGCGCGTGAACCATCTGAATTTCTTCAGGCTGGAGCTGGAGCGGAGATATCAACCGTTGAGATTGACGCCATGATCAAGCAAAGAAACGAGGCTCGAAAAAACAAAAATTTTGACGAGGCTGATGAATTAAGGGATCACCTTCTAAAAGCTGGGGTTATTCTAGAAGATGCTTCTGGAATAACCACTTGGCGAAGACATTAACCATCAAAAAAACTTTTTACTTTCTCCATCCATGATTTTGCTTTTGGGCTGTGTAAATGAGAGTTGGATTGATTTATTTCCTCAAGATCAGCGAGTAGTTCCTTCTGCCTGTCCGTTAAGTTGACCGGAGTTTCAACAAAGACGTGACACATCAGGTCGCCGTACCCGCTGCTGCGAACTCCTTTGATGCCTTTGCCTCGGAGCCTAAAAGTCTTACCCGTTTGCGCTTCAGATGGAATTTTTATTTTTGCAGAACCATCAAGCGTGGGAACTTGAATTTCCCCCCCTAAAGCCGCGGTAGTAAAACTGATCGGCATCTCGCAGTGAAGATTATTCCCATCGCGCGTGAAGACTTCGTGCGCCAGCGTGTTGATGACCACATAAAGATCCCCTGAAGGTCCTCCGTTAACGCCCGCTTCACCCTCACCTGATAGCCGTATGCGGTCGCCCTGGTCCACTCCTGCAGGGATTTTCACTGATAGTGTTTTATTGTCTCTAACTCGCCCTTGCCCACCACAATCACCGCATGGTGTCCCAATGACTTTCCCAGATCCTTGGCAATCGGGGCATGTCTGAGCGATGGAAAAGAATCCCTGAGTAACTCGAACCTGGCCTTGACCTTGACATGTGGGGCAGGTGGTCGGCGATGTTCCTGGTTTTGCGCCGTTCCCCTTACAGGGACTACATTCCTTGTAAGAAGGGATTCTAATTTTTGTTTCTGTACCCCGTGCAGCTTCTTCAAGTGAAACTTCAAGATTGTATTTTAAGTCTGATCCGCGATAAACATTCGAGCGCCTGCCTCCGCGACCACCACCAAAGACGTCCCCGAAAATATCACCGAATGAGTCGGAGAATCCTCCGAAGCCCTGCCCCCCACCCATGCCAGCAGACCCATCTACACCTGCGTGACCGTATTGATCATAGGCCGCTCTCTTCTCAGGGTCTGATAAGACCTCATAGGCTTCTTTGACTTCCTTAAACTGTTCCTCGGCTTTCGGGTTGTCTGGATTTTTATCGGGATGGTATTTCATGGCAAGCCGTCGATAGATCTTCTTGAGGTCACTATCATTTGCTTCCCGATTTGCTCCAAGTATTTCGTAATAATCTCGTTTGGCCATATAAAATTTTGTGCTGAGTAGTCTTTAAAAAAGCAAAAATGGTCGAGATAAATATCTTCTCGACCATTGGGTTACTGCATGCTGTTAAATTTACAGTTACGATGTTTTCTTATCATCTTGAACTTCTTCAAATTCCGCGTCGACAACATCGCCATCTTTGTCCTGGTTGCCTCCTTGATCATCACCAGTTGGAGATTCAGCCTGATCCGCATACATTTTTTCTGCTAAGGATTGAGCTAACCCAGATAACACTTGCGATTTGGCTTCGATATCGTCTTTATCGCCATTCTTCAATGCCTCTTCAGCATCCTTTGCTGCTTCCTCAATCTTTGTTTTTTCCTCTTCTGAAACCTTGTCTGCACTTTCGTTGAGTGTTTTGCGAACACCGTGTATCAGAGAGTCGCACTGATTTCTGACGTCGACTAATTCTCTGGCTTTCTGGTCTTCTTCCGCATGAGCTTCTGCGTCTTTCACCATTTTTTCGACTTCCTCATCGGATAGACCGGAGTTCGCTTTGATGGTGATCTTATTTTCTTTTCCCGTTGCTTTATCTTTGGCAGAGACATGTAATATGCCGTTGGCATCAATATCGAAATTGACCTCAATTTGAGGCATCCCCCGCCCGGCTGCTGGGATATCGGTCAAATTAAATTGGCCTAAAGACTTATTATCTTTCGACATTTCACGTTCTCCTTGAAGGACGTGGATTGTGACAGCGGTTTGATTGTCCTCAGCTGTAGAGAATGCTTGGTTTGCTTTCGTGGGTATGGTCGTGTTCTTTTGGATAAGCTTTGTCATCACGCCACCTAAAGTCTCGATTCCAAGTGATAGCGGTGTTACGTCGAGCAATAAGACATCCTTAACATCCCCTCGTAAAACACCACCTTGGATTGCGGCACCCACCGCAACAGCCTCATCGGGATTGACGTCTTTGCGTGGTTCTTTATTGAAGAAGTCTTTAACTGTTTCTTGAACTTTAGGCATTCTTGTCATGCCGCCAACAAGGATTATGTCGTCGATATCAGACGTTTTAACGCCTGAATCTTTGATTGCGACGCGACAAGGCTCAATTGTTCTGTTGATTAAGTCTTCCACTAAACTCTCGAGTTTGGCACGCGTTATTTTAACGTTCAGATGTTTAGGCCCTGACGCATCAGCAGTGATGTAAGGTAAATTCACATCGGTTTGTTGACTGGAGGATAGCTCGATTTTAGCTTTTTCTGCTGCTTCCTTTAGTCGCTGTAATGCTAAGACATCACCGCGAAGATTGACCCCCTGATCTTTCTTAAATTCGTCCGCAAGATAATCTATGATTCGCTGGTCGAAATCTTCACCTCCCAAGAATGTATCTCCATTTGTGGAGAGCACCTCAAATTGATGTTCTCCATCGACTTCAGCGATTTCGATAATTGAAACATCGAAAGTTCCACCACCTAAATCGTAAATAGCAATTTTTCGGTCCCCTTGCTTCTTGTCCATTCCGAAGGCGAGTGCAGCAGCAGTCGGCTCATTGATAATCCGCTTCACTTCTAATCCGGCAATTTTCCCAGCGTCCTTGGTAGCTTGACGCTGTGAGTCGTTAAAGTATGCAGGGACTGTAATGACGGCTTCGGTGACTTCTTCGCCTAGATAGTCCTCGGCCGTTTTTTTCATTTTTATGAGCACTTGGGCTGAGATTTCTGGAGGCGCACTTTGCTTTCCTCGTACTTCTACCCAAGCATCACCATTTTTAGCACCGACGATCGAGAATGGAGAGTTTTCTTTTGCCTTTGCAACCTCCTCATCTTGGAACCGGCGGCCAATCAGTCGCTTGACTGCATACAATGTATTTTTGGGGTTGGTAACCGCCTGTCTTTTTGCAGGCGCACCCACAAGGACTTCACCATCTTCCGTGTAGGCAATAATGGAGGGTGTAGTGCGTCCACCTTCGGCATTTTCAAGTACCTTCGCTTCACCGCCATCCATAACTGCTACGCAGGAGTTTGTGGTTCCTAAATCAATACCAATGATTCTGCCCATAGTCTGTAATCCTCGATTCTATAAATGTCTGTTATTAAGTTGGGTCGATTAACTGCTTTTCAACCCCTTCTACTCCTTGGGTTTTGCTACGCTGACCAAAGCTGGTCTAATCAAGCGGTCGTTAAGAAGATATCCTTTTTGAAAAACGCTGAGAATGGTATTCGCAGCCTCATCAGAATCCACAGTGGTCATCGCTTGATGTTTATGTGGGTCCAGAGTTTCTCCGAGAGGGGTAATTTCTTTAATGCCAAAGGATTCAAAGACTTTTGTTAACTGCTTTAAGGTTAAGTCGACACCATCATTGATGGCGTCAAGCGTCACGTTGTCAGTTTGTAACGCTGCCTCAAGACTATCCTTAACAACAAGCAGTTCCGAAGAGAAACGCTCTAATGCGTATTTGTGGGCTGCAGCAACATCTATCTGCGTTCGTTTGCGAACGTTGTCTAACTCTGCTGTTGCTCGCAACCACGCGTCTTTGTGCTTTTCAGCTTCAGCAATAGCTTGTTGGAGTTGCTCTGCTAAGTTTTCTGATGATTCTGGATCTTGAGCGGGGAAGGCTTCAGGAGTCTCTCTGATCTCTGGATTCAGTTTGGCATCCGCTATTGGTTCTTCGGGCTTTTGGCTTTCAATTGGTTCATCAATTTTCTTTTCAGACATTACACAAGTGCTCCAAGATATCTAAGTCGATTAATTGAGGGCGAATTTTTCAATTTCAAGTGTTGCGTTAAGGAAATATTGATCTTTATTCTGCTAATCTAGAGGCTTAGCTGGTTAATACCTAATGGGGAAAATATGCGGCAAATGTTTAGTTTTAGGGTTTTTACATCGATACTGCTCGTTTTTTGTTTTGGTCTGTTCAACCCAGCATTGTCAGCGACTTCGGTCCATGTTGGGGCAAGTTCTTATAGTATTACAGGGCAATCCGCACTTATTTTAACTGCTGAAATGGACTCTAAAGGCCCCGTGGGGCAAGACGGGCAGCGCCATCCGGCGAAAACGAAATGGGATTTGCAGTGGCGGTTCAAACAAAAAGAGTCGAATGTTGAGTGCACTGTCGAATCTATCGGAATTTCGTTGGGGATTACGCATACGAAGCCCGTGTGGAGAGATCAAAAACCAGCCAGCCTGGCGTTAATTGACCGATGGGCCTCATTTGAGAATGCGTTGATAAAAATTCAGGAGTATCACGCTGACCTCGCTCTGCAGGCCGCCTCAGAAATTGAGGAGAGAGTCCTCAAGGTAACACCTCAAAAGAGTTGCGAGGAGTTAGAGGTGATGATCGGAGCAATCGTGTACAACATTAAAGAGAAGTATCGAAAATTAAAAGCTGATTATGAAATTCGAACGAACTATGGCCGTCGATCCGGGTTGAATTTGATGTGATTCATTCGTAACTCTGGAACTTTAATTAATCTGTTGCTCCTCTGTTAATGGCTTCGGATCGACTTAGGTCCGCTTCGTTTTTAGCTTCTAGGAGGGTTTTATTCTTGGATAGCCAGCCGCCCAGATTATCAACGGCTATTTGATGCAAGCCCTTAATCCAGCTGGCGCTATCATTTAAGCAAGGAATATAGTGAAATTCCCCGCCGCCATGAGTCAGATATTCCTCTCTGTTTTCCATATTGATTTCTTCAAGGGTCTCTAGGCAGTCCGCAACGAATCCTGGACAAAAAACGTCAATTCGGCGTAATTTTTGTTTGCCCAAATCCTTCATGACCTCTATGGTGTAAGGCTTCAGCCATTCAGCTCTGCCGAATCGCGACTGAAACGTCGTAACAACATTCTCAGGCTCAAAATCTAATCGCTCGGCGAGAAGTCGACTGGATTTGTAGCACTCGCAATGATAGGGGTCACCTTTGGTCAGGCTGAATTTTGGCACGCCGTGGTAAGAGAGTACTAATTTTTCCGGTTTGCCATGAACCGTCCAGTACTGCTGTATGCGTTGGGATAGCGCCTCGATATAACCTTTGTGATCGTGGAAGTTTTTCAATAAGCGCATGCTCGGTAGGTTCCGGACCTTTTTTAGACTATTAAAAACCGCGTTAAAGATGCTGCCCGTAGTGCTTGAATTGTATTGAGGGTAAAGCGGAATGACTAATATTCGGTCGCAACCTTCAGCTCTAAGTTTGCTTAATTCACCATCTACAGATGGTTTACCGTAACTCATTGCAGATTTGACAATAATTTTGGCAAACGTATCACCATTAAATGTTGACTGAAGGAGATCTGCTTGTTTTTCGGTGTAGATTCTTAACGGGGACCCTTGATCAGACCAAATTGTGGCATATTTTTTTGCGGAGGCTTTAGGCCTGGTTCTCAAAATAATACCATTTAGGATTAGCCACCAAATAGGCCTTGAGATTTCAACAACTCTTGGGTCCCACAAAAATTCAGCAAGGTACTCTTTAACTGCTCGTTTGGTAGGTGCCTCAGGAGTTCCTAAATTTACTAATAAGATGCCTATGTTGGCAAGTGATCCGTGGCTGTATTCCGGTTCTTTTTGAAGTTTCATTTGGTTTGTTCGGTTTCTTGTGAATCAAAATTTAGGGTTGAGAAAGAGCTCCTGATAGAAGCTTCGCGGTGATGTCTACGATGGGAATAACCCGTTCATAGGCCATGCGGGTCGGTCCGATGACGCCGACAGTGCCAACAACTTCCCCATCAACTTCATAGGGTGCCGTTACAACACTACATTCGTCTAATGGAACTAAACCAGATTCTCCGCCAATATAAATTTGGATGCCTTTGGCTCGATCGCTGGTATCGAGCAGTTGGAGAATCCCGGTTTTTTTATCAAACATGTCAAATAGCGTTCTCAGACTGTCCATATTTGTAGAGAGGTCACTGACGCTCAGTAGGTTCTTTTCACCTGAGACGATATATTCTTCAGCTTTGAACGAGTTTTCTTCTCCTGCTGATATCGCTAATGTCATCAACTGAGATATATTTTCTTTGAGTTTTTTTAATTCAGTTTGAATACGTGACTTAATGGCATCAAAAGACATTCCTGCATAATTTTGATTTAGATAGTTAGTTGCCTCTATGAGTTCGGAATCTGAAAATTTACGTGATGCTTCTAGAACCTTATTCTGAACATCTCCATCGGGCGTAACTACGATCAGCAAGATGCGCTTATCTGACAGTGAAACAAATTCGATGCGTCTAAAAGATGTGCTGTGCCTCGAAGGCGATTTGACCACGCCAGCAAATTGAGTCAAGTTTGAGAGCAACTGAGATGCTGTTGTGATAAGTCGGTCGGCGCTGTCTGGCCGAAACTGGTCTTCAATCTGGTGAAGTTCAATTGAATCCAAAGGTTGCACCGTAAGTAATGAGTCGACAAAAAATCGATAACCCCGTGGTGTCGGAATTCTGCCAGCAGAGGCATGAGGGCTAGCGATGAAGCCTGTTTCTTCAAGGTCGGCCATGATGTTACGGATGCTGGCGGGACTGAGCTCTAGTCCGGACGATTTCGCGAGCTGCCGTGAACCAATGGGTTGGCCATCAGAAATATGCTTTTCTATCAGTGATTTCAGTAAAATTCGTGATCTCTCATTCATTATGGCTTCATTCTACAAAGTTTTTGTCTGAGCTTTATATTTTTTTATGGTTTAGTATTTTTGACGTTGCAATTCATCTCTCGTGTATAACGTAAATATGAATAAATTTAATCGAGTTTGTATAGTTGGTAAGTATAAAAGCCCGGAGGTCTCGCGTCCTGTGTCACAGGTTATCAATTTCCTTCAGGGGGAGGGGGTTCATTGCTTGGTTGATGAATTGACTGCCGAGCAATTATCTGGAGTTAAGGTCGACTCAGGACCCATGGACGACGTGGTTAGTCGCAGTGATCTCGTCGTGGTTTTGGGTGGGGACGGGACGTTACTGGGTCTTGCGCGAACTGTTGCTACGCATAACGTGCCCCTCCTGGGGATCAATTTGGGGCGACTGGGGTTTTTGGCCGATATATCGCTAAATAAAATGGTCGCTAGCTTGCGTGCAGTTCTGCAAGGTGAATATGTTATAGATGAGCGAGTCATGCTTGAAGTTAGTGTTGATAATGAGCTTGGAGCTGGTGTTTGGGCTCTCAATGACATTTCAGTGGGTAAGGGTCAGAGCGGCACACTTATTCAAATGAAGGTTACTATTGATGGGGAATTCGCATATAACCTTCGGTCCGATGGGCTGGTGGTGTCAACCCCGACGGGGTCTACGGCTTATGCCCTTTCCGCGGGAGGCCCTATCATTGCGCCATCAATGGACTGTGTCTTGCTGGTTCCAGTGTGCCCCCATTCACTTTCAAATCGACCTATTGTCGTCCCTGGGAGTTCAAAAATTGAGATTGAAATCATGGAGGCTGTCGACGCGCGCGCGCACGTAGACAGTCACACCCATTTGAACATCCGGGAGGGCGGACGCCTGTTGATTCAAGTGGCGGAATCTAAGGTTCGCTTGGTTCATCCCGAGGGGCACGAGTACTTTGGCACACTTCGTGAGAAGCTGCATTGGGCAGGGACGATGGGATCTTAACGTTGGAGAAAGTTTTCTTATGCTAACTCGCTTAACGGTTAAGGACTATGTGCTGATTGATTTAGTTGAGCTTGACTTAGATCCCGGGTTTACTATCCTCACGGGAGAAACTGGCGCAGGCAAATCGATAGTGCTAGGTGCAATCAGTCTTATCTTGGGTGGGCGCTCTGATGTGGGTAGCATCAGGACGGGCTCGAGCCGAGCAGATATCGTTGCAGAGTTTGATGTGTCGAGTCTGCCTCATGTTCTTTCTTTTTTGGTAGAGTCTGATTTGGGTGCTGAGGAATGCGTGCTTAGGCGTGTTATCGATACCGCGGGTCGTTCACGATCTTGGATAAATGGCGTGCCCGTAACGGTAAAGCAACTCAAAGATTTGGGTGCTTTGCTTGTCGATATACACGGACAACATGAACACTACTCGTTGGTTGATTCATCCTCACATTGTAAGGTTTTAGATCGTTTCGGCCGTCTATCTGAATCAGTACGGTTAGTAGAAGAGAGTTGGCATAAATGGCTATCAGTGAAAGTGAAATTATCTCAATGTCTAGAGCAGGCTGATTCATTAAAGCAGAAAATAGAGGTATTGCTTGAAACGCAAAAAGACTTAGATGCATTAGATTTTGCGCCCCAAGAGTGGCACCAGACGGTTGACCAGCACCGTAAGTTGAGCAATCTCAACGAGCTAATCAGTGCGGCCAGTGAGTCGGTACATTTGCTTGGCGACGGCGATCAAAATATTCTTTCCATTCTTGCAGGCGTTCGATCGAAGCTTGATGCAGTTGCTGGAGTTGATCCTCAGGTTGCCGAGATGTTAAAAGACCTTGACGGCTTGGAGATTGAGTTGTCCGAGTTCAATCGAGATCTTCGTCGATACGCGGACTCTTTAGATGTCGACCCGGGTTTGGCCGATCTGTTAGACAAAAGAATTGCTGATGTGCAACGATGTGCTCGTAAATATGGAGTTTCTCCAGAAGAATTGTTTCAGCTTAGATCGGACGTAGAGCTTGAGCTTGAGCAGTTAGTTGTTACAACCGATATCGATGAGCTTCAGAAAGAGGAAGCTGCTGCTCAAAAGAGCTACTTCGCCGTGGCGCGCGAATTGAGCTTGGGCCGAGCAAAGGCGTCAACCAAAATGACGAAAAAGGTTAATGCTGCACTCGCAGAGTTGGCTATGTCTGGTGTTTTTTTTGAGGCTAAACTCATCCCGAAAGTTGAGCCTGGTTTGACTGGTCTTGAGCAGGTTGAGTTTTACGTGGCCACCAATCCAGGCGCAGAGGCCAAGCCAGTGGGCAAGGTCGCCTCCGGGGGTGAGCTGTCTCGAATATCGCTTGCGATCCAGTCGGTCATCTACCAGGATTCTGCTGTGCCTACAGTGATATTTGATGAGGTTGACTCAGGAGTTGGGGGGGCAGTTGCTGAAGTTGTTGGCCGGATGTTGAAGGCCGTGGGGAAAAGCGCGCAAGTTTTATGCGTAACGCATTTGCCTCAAGTGGCTGCTCTTGCGGACTCCCATTGGAGGGTGGCAAAGGTTCAATCAGAATTATTGTCCAGTACGCGTCTGCAAAGACTTGAGGATAAGGAGTGTGTTGATGAGATTGCTAGAATGTTAGCGGGCGAAGTTATTTCAGATCAAGCTAAAGCGCATGCTCTTGAATTGATTAAGTTAGGCGCAAGGTGAACAGATTTTTCTATAAATATTCAGCTTTTATTTCTATGCGGGCAATTTGACTTGGTGCAGTCTGCGTATATGTGGAGTGAGTGCCCGAGAATTTTAAACCCTCGATCTTTTGCGATGTTTGTTTGTCGAACTTCAATCTCTTCGTCATAAAATTCTTCCACTCGCCCACATTGGTTACATACTAAATGATCATGGTGGTCGCCTTGGTCAAGTTCGTAGACGGCTTTCCCTGATTCGAAGTGATGCCGCATGAGAATGCCAGCTTGCTCGAATTGCGTGAGCACTCGGTAAACCGTGGCTAGTCCCACGTCCATTTGATCCTCTAAAAGATGGCGATAAATATCCTCTGCCGATAGGTGTCGTGAAGTTGATGTTTCAAACACGTTAATTATCTTTAATCTGGGCAGCGTTTCCTTCAGCCCCATGTTTTTTAAATTTAATGGTGTTTTCATGACAGTGTAATTATATTGAGTTTAGCCTATCATAACGGTTTAACTGCACTTTGACTAACCTTCAGGTTTAATTTTGGCATGATTGGATTCACTATTCGTATCTTTAAGGGCTTGAGTGTTATAGCGCTCACATTTTTCATCTCCTCATGTTTTTTGTCCCCATATAAAATGGAAGTTAGACAGGGGAATTACGTCGATCAGGACATGCTAACGAAGCTTAAACCGGGCATGTCGAAGGATCAGGTGTCTTTTGTTTTGGGCACGCCCTTGGTGATTGACCCCCTCACTCCGAGTAATTGGAATTACGTTTATTTATCCGGGACGGCTGGAGACGTCAAACGAGAGCGGGTGATAGTCGTTATCTTTGAGCAGGACCTTTTGAAAAAATTAGAGGGTGATGTGGTGGTGGAAAGTTGGGGGAATGAGTGAGGGGATGCATCATGGGCCGAGAATTAATAGAGATGACCATTAGCTAATTGAAAATATCATTATGAATAATTTAAAAATCGCAGTATGCGGCGCATCAGGCAAAATGGGGCGGGCGCTAATTGGTATCATTCGAGATGGTGAAGCGCTAGAATTATCTGGGGCTCTGGAGGTGCCAGGTAACCCTTATTTAGGTAAGGATGCTGGCGCGCTTCTCGGGTTTGAGGCAGGAGTGAGCATATCGTCAGATATCGCGACTATCATAGATGGAGCAGACGTTTTAATTGACTTTACAAGGCCTGACGGAACGCTGCGACATTTGGAGGCTTGCGTGTCGCATAAGACGGCTATGGTTATTGGCACAACAGGTTTTTCTGATCAGGAAAAGGCGGCAATAAAGCAAGCGGCTGAGACTATTCCTATTATGATGGCGCCAAACATGAGTGTTGGCGTTAACGTCCTATTGCGGTTATTAAAAACGGCTGCTCAAGCTCTCGACGAGGGTTATGATATTGAGATTGTAGAGGCGCATCATAAACACAAGGTTGATGCCCCATCTGGAACTGCGTTGCGAATGGGTGAGGTCATTGCGGAGTCTCTGGGAAGAAATCTGTCGGATTGCGCTGTTTATGGGCGAGAAGGCAACACTGGCGAACGTGATCAAAAGGCGATTGGATTCTCAGCTGTACGGGCTGGGGATATTGTAGGCGAGCATACGGCTATATTCGCCGGGACGGGAGAGCGAATCGAAATCGCTCATAAAGCCTCGGACAGGAGTAATTTTGCTGTCGGAGCCATCAGGGCGGCAAAGTTTCTGTCAGGGAAGAGTGGCGGTCTGTTTGATATGGAAGATGTTCTTAATAGCTAGCCATTCTCATTATTGAAGTCTCCTACCGCTAGCTAAGGTTTACTGATTTACTTCGGTTAGTCCGTTCTAGCGATTGATCGATAGTTCCATCTAGCTGTATAATATTTCCTAAGTGGGAGGAGCGCAAAGCGATTTCTCCCACTTTTTGCAAGGGCGGTACTTATCCCCCAATCCCACTTAAATTCGTCCATGGAGGTCGATTGTCGTATCAAAAATGTGATCCAGCGATCTTGGTGCTCGAGGACGGGTCTGTGTTTCAAGGTTTTTCAATAGGGTCAGCGGAGTCCGCCGTTGGTGAGGTGGTTTTTAATACCTCAATGACCGGATACCAGGAGATCCTCACAGATCCTTCGTATCAAAATCAAATTGTCACATTGACCTATCCTCATATAGGAAATGTTGGATGTAATGACGAGGATTTTGAATCAGTTGCTGCTCGAGCGGCTGGACTTGTGATTCGTGACTTACCATTGTTGGCGAGTAATTTTCGTTCTACAAGTGGTTTGAGTGATTGGTTGAAAGAGCAAAACGTCCCAGCTATTGCAGGCATCGATACGCGGAAGCTAACGAGAGTGCTGCGCGAGAAGGGTGCATTATCGGGTGTGATCGGCTTGGGTGATCTAGGGCAGGCTGCGTTATTGGAGCGTGCTCGTGCGTTTCCAGGTTTGGCAGGAAGTGATTTGGCAAGCCAAGTGTCTTGCGATGATGTTTACGAGTGGGCAGAGCCAGAGTGGTTGCTTGAGCCTGAGCCGCAACAAAAAAAAGATGTTTTACGCCATGTTGTTGCCTATGACTTTGGGGTGAAACGTAATATCCTTAGGATGTTAGTTTCTCGAGGTTGCCGCGTTACTGTAGTGCCTGCGATGACCGCAGCCAAAGACGTATTAAGCATGAAGCCTGACGGAGTGTTCTTGTCAAATGGTCCTGGGGATCCTGAGCCTTGTACCTATGCCATTGAGGCGATCCAACAATTATTGGGGCAAGGGGTTCCTATTTTTGGTATTTGTTTAGGCCATCAGCTCCTTGCCCTTGCGAGCGGGGCTAAGACGCGAAAAATGAAATTTGGACATCATGGTGCTAATCATCCAGTGAAAGATTTAGACACCGGCCAGGTGTTAATTACGAGTCAAAATCATGGTTTTGAAGTTGATCAAACCGTTTTGCCTAGTACACTCCGGACCACGCACACGTCATTATTCGATGGGAGTTTGCAGGGGATTGAACGAACAGATTTGCCCGCATTCTCTTTTCAAGGTCACCCTGAGGCGAGTCCGGGACCCCATGATGTGGGTTATTTGTTTGACCGGTTTATCGACAATATCGATCGAGAAACAATAATTCGAAACAAGCGCTAAACAGCGCTGGGATAATTTCATGCCGAAAAGAGAAGATATTCAATCAATATTGATCATAGGTGCTGGTCCGATTGTCATCGGGCAGGCTTGTGAGTTTGATTATTCTGGCGCCCAAGCTTGTAAAGCACTGCGTGAGGAGGGTTATCGAGTCATCCTGGTGAACTCTAACCCAGCGACTATTATGACCGACCCGGAGTTGGCTGATGTTACCTACATTGAGCCTATAACTTGGCAGATAGTAGAAAAGATTATTGCGACTGAGAAGCCTGATGCTTTGCTTCCCACTATGGGTGGACAGACTGCTCTAAATTGCGCATTGGATTTGGCTAAGCACGGAGTTTTAGATAAATATTCAGTAGAAATGATTGGTGCGAGCAAAGAGGCTATTGATAAGGCTGAGGATCGCGAAAAATTTAAAACTGCAATGACAAAAATTGGCCTCGATAGCCCTAAATCGATGATAGCGCACAGCCTAGAAGAGGCAATTCAGGTTCAGGCTTTGATTGGTTATCCCGCTATTCTGCGACCTTCATTTACGATGGGGGGAGCCGGTGGGGGTATTGCGTATAACAAAGAAGAGTTCGTTGAGATTGTCGAAAGAGGTCTGGACGCCTCGCCGACCAAAGAGGTTTTAATTGAAGAGTCCGTCATTGGGTGGAAAGAATTTGAAATGGAGGTTGTTCGTGATCGGGCGGATAACTGCATCATCATATGTTCAATTGAAAATTTAGATGCTATGGGGGTTCATACAGGCGATTCGATTACCGTAGCCCCAGCTCAAACTCTGACTGATAAAGAATACCAAATCATGCGGAATGCATCGATAGCAGTTTTACGCGAAATTGGCGTTGATACTGGCGGCTCGAACGTGCAATTTGCGATTAATCCAGATAACGGTCGTATGACCGTTATCGAGATGAATCCACGAGTGTCCCGTTCGTCGGCGCTTGCTTCAAAAGCCACTGGGTTTCCTATTGCGAAGGTGGCAGCTAAACTCGCAGTGGGATTTACGCTTGATGAGCTTAAGAACGACATAACGGGTGGGCAAACTCCGGCTTCGTTTGAGCCGACTATTGATTATGTGGTTACCAAGATCCCACGTTTTGCATTTGAGAAGTTTCCACGAGCGAATTCACGACTCACAACTCAGATGAAATCCGTGGGTGAGGTGATGGCTATTGGGCGAACGTTTCAGGAGTCGTTTCAAAAGGCGCTGCGTGGCTTGGAAACCGGAATCGATGGATTAGATGAGCGCTCTTCAGATCTTGAAACGGTGCGTGCAGAAATTGCTGACCCAGGACCGGAACGCATATTATATGTGGCGGACGCATTACGTCTTGGTATGAGCCCAGAAGAAATTCATCACGTGACGAACATTGATCCGTGGTTTCTTGCATTTATCGAAGATTTAATTCTAGAGGAGCGGGAGATTTCGAGTGCTTCGCTGCAGGGTTTTGACCAACTAAGTTTACGGCGCATCAAGCAAAAAGGCTTTTCTGATCGACGCATAGGGAAATTGCTAAGTGTCGATGAGTGTGAAGTGCGAGATTTACGGCACTCGCTCTCGATTCGCCCCGTTTTTAAAAGAGTTGACACTTGCGCGGCAGAATTTGACACGAATACGGCTTACATGTACTCAACCTACGAAGAGGAATGTGAATCTCGACCATCTGATCGCGAAAAAATAATGGTGCTAGGTGGAGGGCCAAATCGAATTGGTCAGGGTATTGAGTTTGATTATTGCTGTGTCCATGCTTCTTTAGCTCTTCGTGATGATGGTTTTGAAACTATTATGGTGAATTGTAATCCGGAGACTGTCTCCACCGATTATGATATTTCCGACCGGCTTTATTTTGAACCGCTGACTCTCGAAGACGTGTTGGAGATTGTTGAAGTTGAGAAGCCCAAAGGAGTTATCGTGCAATACGGGGGCCAAACGCCTCTTAAGCTAGCCGCTGGATTGCATGCGGCAGGAGTTCCGATCATTGGCACGAGTCCAGAGATGATTGACAATGCAGAGGATCGGGAAAAATTTCAAAAATTACTTTCTGATATTCATTTGAAGCAGCCTCCAAATCGAACAGCTAGGAACCCAGAAGAGGCGATAATCTTAGCTGAGGAGATTGGTTACCCACTTGTTGTGCGCCCATCGTATGTGTTGGGTGGCAGGGCGATGGAAATTGTTCATCAGCAATCGGACCTTGAGCGGTATATGAGAGAGGCTGTAAAAGTCAGCAACGACAGTCCTGTTCTTTTAGATCGCTTCTTAAATGATGCAATTGAGGTTGACGTTGATGCGATCTGTGATGGCTCCGATGTCGTTATTGGTGGGATTATGGAGCATATTGAACAAGCGGGTGTCCATAGTGGGGATTCTGCGTGCTCGCTTCCACCGTTTAGTTTGTCCCCAGAACTTAAAGACGAATTAAGACGTCAAACTGTTGAGCTCGCTAGAGGGCTCAACGTGGTTGGGTTGATGAATATTCAGTTTGCCATCCAAGGTGAAGACGTTTATGTGTTGGAAGTTAATCCTCGTGCATCTCGCACAGTTCCTTACGTTTCGAAGGCTACTGGTCGGCCTTTGGCCAAGGTGGCGGCGAGTTGCATGGCAGGAAAAACACTTGCACAAATGGGTATCACGTCAGAGATCGTACCTCCTTACTACTCAGTTAAAGAGGCGGTATTTCCGTTTATCAAGTTTCCGGGTGTGGATACTATTTTGGGTCCAGAGATGCGATCAACCGGTGAGGTGATGGGTATTGGTCAATCTTTTTCAGAAGCTTTCGTTAAGTCGCAATTGGCGGCTGGGGTGTTGTTGCCCACTTCGGGTAAAGTGTTTATGAGTGTTCGAGATCAAGACAAGGATAAGATTGTTGAGCTCGCTCGAGAGCTATCCCAAAACGGGTTTGAGTTAATTGCTACGCACGGTACAGCACATGCTCTTTCTGAACATGGGTTGCAAGCAAACCGTGTAAATAAAGTGGCTGAGGGGCGGCCCCACGTTGTTGATATGATCAAAAATGGCGAGATTGCAATGATTATTAATACAGTAGATGATAGTCAAGCGTCTATTAGGGACTCATATTCGATAAGGAGAACCGCTTTGCAAGGCAGGGTTACCTACTTCACCACGATTGCTGGAGCAAAAGCTGCGAGTAACGGGATCAGTCAAATGACCGACCTGGGTGTGCGTTCCTTACAAAGCGCCCACAGCCTGCTTAGCTGATTGTTTAACACTTACTCATTTAAATTTTAAAGGATTTTTGGTATGTCAAAAGTTCCTCTCACGGCGGTAGGAGCAGAGAAACTCCGCGAAGAGTTGCATCAATTGAAAACTATCGAGCGGCCGTCTGTAATTAATGCTATATCAGAGGCTAGAGCGCACGGCGATCTATCCGAAAACGCAGAGTATGATGCGGCCAAGGAACGTCAAAGTTTTGTTGAGGGGCGTATCATTGAGCTAGGTGGAAAACTGTCCAACGCTCAAATTATTGACCCTGCGAAACTCGATGCCGAGGGGCGCTGCGTTTTTGGCGCAACTGCTCTCCTCTGCGACTTGGAGGCCGATAAAGAGGTTAGTTATCAAATTGTAGGCGAGGATGAGGCTGACATTAAAGGTGGAAAAATTTCTGTTAACTCACCAATTGCCCGAGCCCTCATCGGCAAGGAAGCGGGCGATGTGGCGGAGGTCGATGCGCCTGGCGGGGTTAGAGAGTACGAAATTTTGACCGTGCAATATATTTAAATGTTATCAAATGAGCTGAGTACTTAATCTGGATTTGTAGTGGCTCTCAGTCAGTATCCTTCTCGTTTTTTCGGTAAACGATGAGCACTTTGCCAATATGACTGATGGATGTTGCTCCAAGTGATGTGACAATTCCAGACATGATTTTTTCGCGCTCATCTTTGTCGTCCGAGTGAATGCGTACTTTAATCAATTCGTGAGAATCTAGGGCGATGGTGAGTTCTTTTAAAACCGGTTTGCTGAGCCCCTTATCGCCGATTGTTACAACAGGGTTGAGGTGGTGTGCCTTCGCCTTAAGTTCACGTCTAATTTTGTCTGATATCGGATTCACTTTTTCCCCCGGGTAAGTATATTGTGAAGTCGGGTATTGTAATCACAATGGAGTAAATAAGTTGCGACGTTATGTCAAAACGTAAAAAAACTTGGATGCAGGAGCACGTATCTGACCCTTTTGTGAAAAAAGCAAGTTCAGAGGGTTGGAGATCACGCGCGTCGTTTAAATTGCTGGAGATCCTCGAGCAAAATGATCTCGTCACGCCGGGCATGGTGGTTGTTGATTTGGGGGCTGCCCCAGGTGGGTGGAGCCAGGTGGTGTCAAGAAGAGTGAAAGCTTGTGGGTTAGTGATTGGGGTCGATTTATTGGAGATGTCAGCGTTGCCGCAAGTGCATTTTATCCGGGGAGATTTTTCAGAACAGAATACTTTGGATGCAGTGGAGGCAAAATTGTCAGATCGTGAAGTAGGTCTTGTAATTTCTGATATGGCCCCCAATATAAGTGGAGTGAAGTCGTTAGATCAGGCCCGATGGTTAACTTTAGCTGAGTTGGCCTTTGATTTTGCTCAACAGTTTCTAAAAACAGGTGGGAGTGTGGTCATAAAATGCTTTGAGGGTGAGGGGGCCAAGGAGTTTCGCGAAAGCGTTAAATCAAGCTTCCAAAAGGTTCATATCAGAAAGCCGAAAGCCTCCAGGGACCGCTCTAGTGAATTTTTTATAGTTGGGTTGAACAAAATTGATTGATTGAGGCCTTACATAGGTGAATTCGGTCTAGAATAGTAAGTTAATTGAAGTTCGGAGATGCTCCGAGCGTTGGCAGGGTGGGAGTGGAATTTGAATAATACGATGAAAAATATATTGGTATGGCTAGTGATTTCTCTTGTGCTAATGACGGTTTTTAACCAATTTAGTGCGCGGCAACTGGAGCAAACTGCGGTACCTTACTCTAGGTTTATTCAGGATGTTAATTCCGGCGGTGTCGCTAGCGTTACCATTGATGGACAAAATCTTAAGGTTCAAAAGACGGATGGGCAGCGCTACGATGTGTATTCCCCTTCTGATCCATGGTTAGTTTCTGATCTGCTTAAGTCCGGAGTTGTGGTTGAAGCAAAGCCAGCAGAGGAACCTTCTCTGCTCATGAGTATTTTTGTTTCTTGGTTCCCGATGTTGCTACTCATAGGGGTTTGGGTTTTCTTTATGCGTCAAATGCAGGGTGGGGGTCGAGGCGGTGCGTTCTCTTTTGGAAAAAGTAAAGCGAAATTATTGAACGACGAGGGCAATGGCGTGACGTTTGCTGATGTGGCAGGCTGCGATGAGGCTAAAGAAGAAGTTTCGGAATTAGTGGATTTCCTCAGAGATCCGGGAAAATTTCAAAAGCTCGGCGGTCGAATTCCTCGGGGTGTTCTTAT
>OJFL01000059.1_pt1 | contig 55212 bp, 48 predicted proteins | sample 1594131 | NCBI WGS metagenome assembly OJFL01 (sample SAMN05416782, study PRJEB24817) | seawater metagenome | isolation source: Sea water | place: Canada:Atlantic | collected 2013-07 | reverse complement strand
GTTAAGCTGATATTATACTCTTAACTGGACTGGTCAATTCAATTGGACCACGTCACTGTTTTTAATGCCCATTCAATTTTCAGACATGGCGTTAGTTATGCCGGCTTTAATTTGCTGGGCTTCTTTTTGTTCAAAGGTTTTAAAAATTCGAAAACGGCGGCTTTTTTTTCCAAAACCTTTAGTGTCTACATACACCACCCAAAATGAGCGACCACTGCCGCCAACCACATTCTGGTCAGACCCACCAAATTGAGAGCGCGTAAATTCATGTCTAATGTGCACAGTAGAAAGTTCGTCATAGGATTTCAAACTACTACACAGTACGAGATTCGATATGGCATGTTGTTTAGTCATGCATCGGTTGTTCAGGTCAAACCGTGTTCTGCGGGTATAACTAATCGACATTGATGATGTAATAAAAATTCCCAAAGCCATACAAAGCAATGGTATATCTAACGATTGCTTGCTGGTGGCGCTATAAACAGTGATAACGCTCAATAGGATGCCTATTGACGATAAAATCAGAATATTTTTTCCTGCCCGTTCTGTGACTACGTAGAACTCTTTCATCATTATATTCCTGTGGTATCAACAGCCAGTCTGTATTTCTGTTTTTAAAAATGAATTAGCAATCAGATCTAGAGTTATGCATCTCAGTTCTAGAGTGTTAAATTTTTTGATTAATTGAAATATTGGTGGTGATAAAGGGCAAAGCCCCTTTAACAAACTCTATCTTTCTATAACTAATATCTAATGTCATGAGAATTGAAGTTAATTTGTTTTCGCTGGCACTGATACTTTTTGAATGTCATTACATTGTTATGGATGGAGCTCTATTTTTAATATCGATGTATATTAACTTTCACCAAGGTATTTCCGAGTAAATTCATTAATTCAAAAGCCCTGTTCAGTCATTTTGACCTATCAACTTTCCTTTCTAAGGGGGGTTAATCTGGCTTTCTTATGCAAATGACGACATTTATTTTCAGACGCGCACAAGTAAATCCCGGAAATGAATCCGGTAAAAAAAAGGCGAAAGAGTTAAACCCGTTTATGTGCCTTCATTTGGGACAAGAACAATGCATGCTCTTCAGGTGTCGCATTTGGTCCTGGGCGCTGCAAAGTGGTAGATGGTGTTTTGATATTTAAGGACGGTGAGTTAACTTTCTTAACTCTAGATACTAATTGCGTTACCAGCTGTTCATAACCTTGGCGTAGTTTTCCAACCATATTGACTTTTTGAAACAGTATTCGCCTGTCGTCGACTTTGTATTTAATCAGGCCAAGTGATTTTAATGTGTTTATCAATCGTCGTATGGTATTCGGTGACCATTGAAATACTGCAGATAGGAATGAAACACTTCTAGAAAAGTGTGAATTGAAATGTTTTTCGCTCCAGTACCCTCGGTTAAACAGGTAGCCATGTAGAGCAAGTGCTTTATGTAGGTGTCTAGACTGATTTCGTTTCCAGCTTTCTTTTTTTGATTGCGACTGTAGTGCTGTGACGTAGACTTTAAAGAACGACACTTCTGAAGGGTTTGACTTGTAATATTCTTTAGAAGTCCCCTTTCTTAACTGGTCAAGCATAATAGATAGCCAGTCAGCAAACTGTATCGCGTAATCATGAGAGCCGATCTTAAGGTAGTGAGACACTTCCTCAATGTAATTGTACTTGAGTCTTTTTCTTTCTCTTGTCGGTGGTGTTTCTCTTACAAGAAAAGACTTTTTAATTAGTGACTCAATGGCACTCCTTACAGTGTTACTTGAGTAACCTAAGTTTTTACTTAAGCTGGCTGTGGTTCTTCTAAATATTTTCCCCTTGGCCGCATCACATGCGAAATAAGCCACGAAAGAAAATATATATGCTTCTGTTTCTGTCAGATGCTCGAATAGCCCGTCTGACATGAAAACGAACTGGGTTTTATTATTCATATTTTTACCAACAATTATATTTTTGTTGATAAAAAACGCATTAGCTATTGACGGAAAGGGTCAAACAGCTAAAATTGGACGTGTAACCAAATGCAAAAAGTTACATCCTAAGACCCGTGTAGTGCGCCAACACTTCACGGGTTTTGTCTTTCTAGCGCTTCTTATCTTTATCGGTTCAATTCGCTTGAACTCTGTAATCCTCTTCATTAAACGATCTGCAATGTATTTGATCAAGCGCTGGAGATCTAAAAGATCACATTAGATCCACAAAGTCATGATCGGCTTGGTATAACAGCCGATCACGATCTTTGATCGTCACGTTAGTTTTTGAATTTATTCTGAAAGTTCGTCGACAAGCGCAGCTAAATATTTCTTCAAACCTTTGTCTGTTTTCAGATCAAAGTCATCTATATCCAGCTCGGACCATTCCCTTACATCTTGGAAGAATAGCTTTTGGATTTTATCTTCTTCCTTAGGTATTTTTATCGGTAGATAATTTTTCACCTTCGGTTTTGATGCTTTTTCTGATTGCTTAGTCTCTTCATTGTGTTCTGACGAATTTGTCTTTTCAGAAATATCTATTGAGTTGGCAGAGCTTTCAAACCTCATCTTATTCTCGAATGCCTCAAGAATTTTATCTTTGCTAGGGTTCGATTCTAATGCCGTCAGTGCTTGTTTTACCACTCTGTACTGTTCTGTAATGTGATGTAAAGACTCGTGTATGCCGTATTGCTTCACGACGTTAATTAATCTGAAGTCGTCAATAAAAGGTTTAATCTTGAAAAAGTAAGACCTTTTAATAGACAGGGTTTTCATTATCTCATCTGAACTGCCATTGGTATCTTTAGCAGCAAAGTAAAACGAGAGCAGTTGCTCGTAACCGCCTTCTGAAGTTTTGGTGTTGTTCTCAAGATAAATAGTACGATCTTGGTGTTCATTATTAGTCTTAAGAATAAAGTAATACGGTTCATTAAGTCCAAGTGAGTAGACGAGATAACAATACCGCTGGTGGCCATATGCCAACGTGTGCATTGCCCCTGTTTTGAAGACAGCTGGTATTTCTGTCAGCTCCTGAGTTATTGATAATGACTCACCGGTTAATCTGACTTTTTCAACAAATGTTTCAATGAGATTATTTACTTCATCATTGCTTGATTTGATATTTGAAAAGCAGATCCCCTTCCCTATGAATATACCTTCATCTTCTAAGTCATAGAGGTCATCGTGACATGGGTAATTTGAAATATCGCTATCAATTGCCTGTTTACCCCCACGAGTACTGCCTTTAATCTTTCCTGTTGCAACGTGGTGTTGGTGTATAATTTTATTGATAGGGATATCTTTAACTTTCGACTTAACAAATTCTTCGATAGTTAATCCACTACTCTCGTCATAAGCTTCTATGATTTCATCAGGTATAAATCTGACCATCTGTGTAATAAGACGCTTATTTTTGTAGTTTAATCTGACATCTCTTAGAGGTAGTGTTTCGAACCTGATTTTAAATGCACTGTCGTGTTTTTTGTGACTTCTCACACTATTGTCATCTGTTGATGTAGCGCTTTGAACTTCAGCTTTAGGAACTTCTTCTTCTAGAAAGTCATGCAACGAAGCCCTACCCCGTCCTTTACGCAATTTTGGACTCGTCATTATTTAGCCTCCGCGTAAATATCTGAAAGTACTTTATCTGATATGTAATTGTAGAAAGATTCCATTTGTTCTTTTGCCTGAGGATGCTTATACCATTCAAAGTGCCCGGGTTTCTGAGGTATCTCAGTGTTAAACGCAACGTAGTTACACATAACAAGGTTTGGTGAGAAAAACTCTGGGAACTGACTTCTAATTTTTCTTATGTGGTCTTTTTCGTGGCTGGTTGGCCTCAAGCTAGAAACTTTATTGATTAGAATACCGATTATGTTTGTTTGATTGTCTTCGTTTCTGAAAGTACTGTTATTCATCTGAATATCAGCGATGGTGCCGGGAACAGCGTTAGATGCACAAAATGCATCTGGATTTGCAACAACCAAACAATCACTTGATGCTGCGATAGCGCCTTGTGATGCGTGAGTTTTGCTTGGAGGTGTATCAATAACAATTAAGTCATATTCATCTGACACATCTGCTATGAGGTCGTCAAAGAGCATCGATGAGAATTTATTGAGCTGGTTATCATCATAGCCTTTGATATCGCCGGTTGCGATATCATTCAATTGGTCTATTCTACCATCGCTTGGAATTATAAATATGTTTTCCCATTCGGTTGGGTATTCCATGTACTCATTACCAGCGATAATATCACTTATGTTGTATATATTTCCCATAGGGCAATTCGGATTAGGTGGCAAAAGAACCTTTTGTCCTGCCATTTGAGCGCCCATATGCTTTAAGTAATAGTAAGTGCTGTTTTGTTGTGAATCAGCATCTACAATGAGGACTTTCAATTTTGGAAGGTCACCGTTCGGCCCTCCATTGGCAGCACAGCATGCAATATTAATTGCAGAGAATGTTTTGCCTACCCCACCTTTTCGTGACGCTACCGCAATAGTTCTAACCTTTGCTTTTTTTCTAAAACGTTCGACCATAATAATTACCAATTCGTTTTTTTTAGATAATATTCTATAGAATAGTTCTGAGCAATTCAGTATATGGATCTAATCCTTTGTTTGTTTAAATTTATGAGTCCACATTGTGGACTGGCCTATTTCAGTTTAACGAGTCCACATTATGGACTGTCTTATTTCAGTTTAATGAGTCCACATTGTGGACTGCCCTGTTTCGATTCTAACGAGTCCACATTGTGGACTGCTCTGTTTCGGTTTTAATGAGTCCACATTGTGGACTGTCCTATTTCGGTTTAAGGGATCACTTTAAATGTTGGCAAAATTGCGCATTGGTTCACTAGAATTAAAAAGGAGATTGAACAGTAGTTTATCCCAAATTGAATAATGTCGTCTTAGGTGGTAATTTAAGAGGGATAATTAGATGGATTTTGAAATGCTTGATTTAACGTTCTTAAACTTGACCCCACCTATAGTTACTTTGTCTGACGCCCCTACACAGGATGTCATCAATCTGATCAACTCTGATAATCTAAAGCCTTCAGAAAAGAACGTTTTACAATCACTTCTAGAAGTAAGTAAAGCAAAAGAAAGGGCATATTGTAGCGGAAGCGAATTATCATCTTTTATTGGCTCCTCTTCTGAGACCGTCAGAAAAGCGCTCATATCTATGAACCAAAAACAGATTTTTGAGAAGATGGAGTGTAAAACAAAGCCTGGTACCAGAAGAAAGGCTTTTCTTTATAGACTAAATAAATCAGCTATACCTTCAGGACAGCCTACAAATATACAATCGCTTAATTCAGTAGAGGAATTAAAGAGTCTAGTAAACCCGAGTGATGAGATGTTCGGAAAGGTTGAAGTTTTGATTTTTAAGCTAGCTGTATGCTTAGAGCATAGCCATAAATCTGACACTACGTCGAAGAAAGCAATTATCTATATTGACGACGAACCGGTGAATGTTCTTGTTGAGGCCTCTGGTAATAATGTTATCGCAAAAGTAAGGGATATGCGTTATTACGTCGCAATTCTAAGATTATGTCTCGATGCTATGAAAAGACGTTATGCACTACATCTTAGTGGTTCCCTTGACCTTGCCGCTGTTCTGAAGCCAGAGTTCGTAATCGCTGAGACAGATATTTTGCGCTCGATGAATTTGGATATGGGTACGACGTCACGAAAGCATGCACATAACGCGATGATGCGTTTGGATTCGACTACGTATAAGATACTTTCAGCACCAAAGGCTTTCATGGATGAATTTAAAATTAAAGAGTACTTTGCGAAAGTTTCACATTTTGATGTACGTAATTATGCAAAGACGGTTGATGATAGAGTTGCTTATCAGATTGAGCTTAGTAACTCACAAATTCAGAGCCTATATGAAGAGTGCAAGAGTCAGGACTCATCTTTGCTACTTCAAGTTGACCATCGCATATATAACGAGAGAAACCCTCTAGCTTTTATCTTTACGTTTTTTTCTTCGAGCATGAAGTTAGGCTCTATCAACCGATACACGTTCCAGAGTTTAAAAGATAATATCGCTCCCAACATGCAACTACGAGATTTTAAGATCCAACTTTCAAATCTTTTATATAAACACCGACTTGAGCAATGGGACAAAAATGGAGATAAAGTTGAATACATTGAATGGACGCCAGATGGCAAAGTCATAAAGATAATCAATGCGAAATTTAATGGAATAGAAGTTTCCATTCCTGACGGCGAGACGATATTTGTACAACGTGATACAAACTATGAGCGCATGACAATGAATAAAAGGATATCAAGCAGGCGTATCACTAACCGGATATCTCCTCAATCTCAAACAAACCATGTACCTAAAGCTGATGACCAAAAATAATGAGTTATCTTCAAGTAACTGATAGCGTTGGGAAAAGTAGGAAATAAGCATCTGGTATTAGATACACGCTATCCTTGTTATTAAGCGCACAAACCAACTTAAGGGAGGAATTCCCCCCTAAACCTTGAATAGAATTAGCATTCTTGGTGAAACAGGATATAGCTATATCCCTTTTCTTGAATCACCTTTAATTGTTGAATAATGTGTGTCGGCGCACTGTCGTCATGAACAAGGTCATCCAACAAATCCAAGTTGAAAATAAAGTCATAGACACCTTGTGAATTGTTATTTCTGCAATCAAAAGATGCGTTAGCTACTACCCAATTAATCTCTGCTATCTCTTCTGGCTCTACATAGTCATCAGGGACGCCGCTTAACTGACTAAAAGCCATATGCAAGAGTGCACCAGCATTTACATCATTCATTATTGCAGTCATTTAGAACACCATATTATTCTGTGAAGAAGGTTTATTAGCCTTTACACAAACGAGTATGCCTCTTGCTTCGTCCCTCACTAATAACCCATCACGTTCAACTTCGCAGTCTTTTAGTTTTGCTGATACATATAACCGTTGTGCTTCACAATGCGTGGAGTCGTAAAGATCTGATTTTTTCATTGCGCAAGGGGAGGGGAGTAGTCGCAACTCATTACCTTCAATTTTGTCATCTTGCTGGTTACCAAGTACTTGAGGCGCGCATAACATCGTTATTATTAGCAATGCCGCTGAATAAGAAGATTTCATAATAGTTAGCTCCGATTTGTTTAGAACGTTTACAGAGTAATATGGCTTTAGAAGCACGCCACATTCTCAATGTGCTAAATAAACAACTAATACAATTGATAAGACCTATGATTAAGCGGCTTTTGTATGCTTTTCGTTGAACCTGTTTTCTTATTTGTATTCTTACCTTTGGTTTTACTTGCAGAACGACTGACCCGGAACACTGGCCACATGACTCGTTCAACACTTCTTGTGGCGTCAGGAGCTATTTTTTATGGAGCCTGGTCTTGGAAATACCTGTGTCTTTTGTTCCTTGCCATCTTATGTAATTTTGGGATAAGCAAGCTCATTAATTCTGATGTCGTCAAAGGTAATATCCTGCAAGCGAAGGTTTTGTTAGGTGTTGCTGTCATTGGAAATCTTTCACTACTCACATTGTTTAAATATCTAGATTTTTTTCTATCATCAGTTGGAGTTGAATCTTCCCTTAACCTAATCCTCCCCTTAGCAATTTCTTTCTATACTTTTCAGCAGGTTGCATACGTTGTCGATGTGTATCGTCAAGAAGTTAAACCACCAGCCATAATGACTTATTTTTCGTTCGTGTTGTTTTTCCCTCAACTTATTGCAGGCCCAATCGTCAATTATAAAGATGTAAAACGAGATTTATGTCGGTTCCAGCAAAGTCGTTCACTAAATCGTTATGATTTGGCGCTACCTTACTTAATTATCGGGTTAGGAAAGAAATTACTGATTGCTGATCCGCTTGGGGGCTTCCTAGCGCAACAGCAACTGGTAATGAGCATAGGTGAATCCACACCTTTGCTGAGCATATTGACCATCTTTGCCTATGGTTTGCAGCTTTATTTTGATTTCAGTGCCTATGGTGATTTGGCACTCGCGTTAGGGTTTGCGTTGGGAATTCGGCTTCCAATTAATTTCGACGCTCCCTATAAGTCTCGCAACATTGCAGAGTTTTGGCGGCGATGGCATATAACGTTAGGCAGGTTCCTTAGAGATTATTTGTATATTCCGCTTGGTGGTTCGAGAGGCACGCTTAATCGAACGATGCTAAACCTTATGGTCGTCATGTTACTTGGTGGCTTATGGCACGGTGCTGCATGGGGGTACGTATTGTGGGGGGCATTGCATGGAGGTGCATTAGTACTTCACCAATCATTAATCCAATTCAGAAATTACCTAGGCCGAAGGAATGGAACAATAGCCAGCAAGCCTGACTGGGTAGTTCAACTCAACAATGGATTTTCCATCTTGTTGACAGCAAGCTTCGTACTTTTAGCCTGGGTACCTTTTTACACCGAAAGTATTAGTGATGCCCTAATGTTATGGTCTTCCGCTTTTTCTTACAGTGGTGAAATGATAGAGAACGCAAACACGCTCTACGAACGCTATGGTATTGAAGTGGGCATGTTGCTCGTGAACATCACCATTGGATTAGCTTTAGTATTTTTTACCCCGACGTCACATGAGCTCGTGAATAACTGCGTGAGACGTTGGCAAAAACTAGAAGGGGGGACAATACACAATATCCTCGTACACCCGCTTATGTTGTTTGTATACACTCCAGTAATAATGATCGTAGGTAAGTCTTTATTGGTAGGCCCTGTGGCTGCATTTCTCTATTTTCAATTCTAAGGTCGTCCATATGGAAGCGATAAAAGACAATTTCACGTCATTCACAAAACAAAATGGACTAAGAATAGTAGTGGTTGTGTTGAGTTTTACACTGACTACCTGTGCTTATATGGCAGCAACACTACGTTTTGAAGGAGACTATATACATCGTCATCAATGGATCTCAACGTTTGCTGATTACAAAAAAGAGTTGAGAGAAAAAATATATCCAAGCACACCCGTATTGTTGATTGCAGGGGACTCAACTCCGTTATTTGGCATTGATGCAGGCATTTTATCTGAAGATTTAGGCAGGCCCGTTCTAAACTATGGATTGGGAGCTGCATCAGGCCTATCAACAATTTTGACTGAAACCCTTAACGCAGTAAAAAGCGGTGATGAGGTGGTATTGATTGTGTCCGACCGGCTCTTAGCGGAAAACTCAGAGCTCTATCTCAATCAAGCTTTAGTGAATATTCTTGACCAAGATGAGTTCGCGGCGGCGTCATGGAGGAGCCGGATAAACTCATTCCTATTTATGCCCTGGGACATAATATTGTTCGGCTTCGGAGATTCTGTTGCTGATAAGCATTTCCACAACGTTTATCAGACGCACAGCATAGGAAAGTTAGGCGATATGAAAGCCAATGTAATTGCTTCGAATACTCCTCCCAAATTGCCAAACAAGATAACTCAAGCCTATCCAGTGTCAAAATCAGCCATAACGCGTTTACGTCGGTTTCAAAAGGATTTAAATGATATGGATGTGAAGCTCTCATTATTGCTATCACCTCGCATGAGGGGGCATACGGAGAGAAAAAGATATGTATCGGTATTTAGTGACAATATTGAGGCCTTAAGGACAGCAGGGATAAAAGTTTTGACGTCTCCAGATGATGTGTCCCAGATCTCTTTTGATAAACAATACCAGTATGATTTTGATACACACTTAAATACGACAGGTCGTGCCATATTTACTGATTACTTATCTAAAAAAATACTACAACAGGATCGAAAAACCCTGCTGTAGTTCCTTACTTTTACCACTTATTTTTTTGGTGGGTTATTAGCTCGACCTTTACCTGACGGTCTACCTGTTTGGCTAGGTTCATTTTTCAATGAAAGCATATTTTGACTCCTTATTTCCCTAAATTGAAAGGAGTGTTAGGGGGTCACTTTACAAAACGCGAGCGCTGCAACATAAGACTTAAAGGAATAAAAAACGCGATTAATACATTTCTCTAGGACTATCACTAGAGGAACATTCAACCATGGCACTTAAAACAACACTCGGTACGCTTGCGCTCATTGCCGCATCATTTTCTTCAACTGCTGCAAATCAGGTCTATCATGCACATCTCAACTACTTGCAATTAGGGGGCAATTACGTCGTAACTGACAGTGACCTGGATGTCGTCGGTGGTAGTGTCGAATTCCAAGCACAGATGACACCGTCATGGATTGCAAGGGGAGGGTACCTACAAGGTGAAGACAGTGATGTAGATATTCAGGTTGACCAGATATACGGCTCTCTGGGCTATATTGTAAATAACAGCGGCAACACAGCGCATATTATTGAAGTTGGTTTAAGTCGAAATGAGGTCGACGTTCCGACAGCGTCGGGTAATGTTAAGCTTGATTCTGACTTTTACGGGATTGGCTATCGATACTGGTGGCATGTTGCACGGCGTTGGGAAGCGGAGCTCGATGTGAATGCCTGGAAAGCGTTTAATGAAGATGACGACGCCACGGATGATTTTCAGTTTGGTGCGCAGTTAAGGTTAAATTACTATTTCGCCGATAACTGGGGAGCAGGAGCACAGTACAAATATAACGAGGATACTGACACGTTCGGCCTGTATGTGCGCTACATCTTCTAATAGTGCGAGCAAGTAAAAAAATCCACAGCCGATATGGTGAGACATATCGGCTTCATCACTGCTTATTCTAGGGTCTACGCTGCAAGTTTTGATTTGACTGAGTCAAAAGTTAACTTGTAGTGCATCCCATTAGTCAATGACTGACCCACGATGGGAAACTTACTTCTTCTTGGCTTGATCCCAACGATTTTGAATTCGTCACTACCCACCTTAATGATTTTGCCATAGTCAGAGGCATTTAAGCCAAATGCAGCTGCATACTTCTCAAACTCAATGCGTAACTTCGCGTCTTCGGGTGACTCCCCCTGACGCTGATTGCTGCCAATGGCTGTCATAGTTAATCTAATCGCCGCTTCTTCTGGTGGATACTGACATCAACATTTACGACGTCATGAAATGATTCAACTACCACTTGATTATTACAGGTAGCAACGACCCGAAAGAAAGCTGCGCACTTTCCTGCTTTATGAGCATTTCACTAATGTGTGGGGGGGGTTGCAGCCTTCGGGCAAAAGTAGCGAGGGTTTAGCGTCATGCGACACTAGATGCATATTCAGTTAGGAGATATGCCCATGTCGATGAGAGTAAATTTTGGTTACTACCGCTGCCCTAATGCACAGCGTCGGTTTCGCAATGTCATGGACAAATTCATGTCAGCAGAGTCAACCACAATGCTCGTGGCAACAATTGAGCCTGCGGCTCTCAGGGAGTTTCCTGCTTATGTTGAGAATCAAGTACAAGGTGCTTACGTCTCTGAAGTACAAAAATGCGGTCTTACTGATTCTGAAAAAGCAGCAGCGTTGGAGTTTGACGACGATGCCCTGATGGGTGGCGTGTCAGAGCGACTGATATTCACGGTTAGCAAGACGACTACGACTACAGGGGCTGAATAATGACTGTTAAGCAATTTACGCCAGACATTGCCATTACTGAGTTACCTAGTGATGTACAAGCATGGAATAGTGTCGATGAAGTGGTCGATGATTTTGACGATAAGCTTACGCTGGCTAAGAAATTTTATAACGGTGTGAATATCATTCGTGAAGCATTAAGGGATTATCAAGCGATTTGCAAAATTGGCTCATCAACGGGGAAAGACTCCAGTTTGTGCGTCGAAATGACGATAGAAGCCTATGCGCAGTCAATAGCAGCGGGAGAAATAGAAAAGGACCATCCTCTTATCATAATCACCAGCAACACACTGGTAGAGCATCTGGTATTTGATATTTACTGTAATTACACCATCAAAAAAGTAAAAGCATACGCGGCGTCTCGTGGTGTTAATCTTCATTATTTACTGGCAAGTCCGGGTATTTGCGACTCTTTTGCAGTCAAATATTTTGCCGGTGATAAGCTTTTGATTAATCCAACCCTTAATTCTGACTGCACAGAAATTTTGAAAATTTCACCCTCTAATCAGGCTCTTAGTGATTTCAAAGAGAGTGTGTTGACACCACAACAGAAGCAATTTCCCTTGATTGATATCAGTGGCCTCAGAGATGAAGAGAGCGCCAACAGAAAGAAAAACATCAAGAAAGCTGGTGCAACATCGGCATTTACAACTGAGCAACACGCTATTTTATCTGCTGGTGGTGTACAAGGACATAAGTACGTTAAATTGGCTCCAATCAAAGAGTTCACCACGGATGAAGTTTGGATGTACCTTGATATGTGTGGAGCGGACGCGCTTGATAAAGACCGTCAGGGCATCAAAGACGCTCTTTCAGACGACGGGTTTCAAGTGACCTCAGAACAAGGCCTATTCCCTTATCATTTACCAAACGCATCACTTATCCGAATGGTCTACGGTCAGGGCTCTAATGAGCGTTGTAACTACGTAGCTGGCACCAAAGGTAACGGGGGTTCATCCTGCGGCGGCAAATCTCGATATGGCTGTTTTGTATGCGGAAAGAACCCAAATGATAAGACCGGCGAGAGCCTAATGAGATATGAGCGGTGGCGTATTCTCGGTGCCGAAATGCAGGTTCGTTTACATGATTATATGGCACGTCTATCGACTGACATGAAACATCGCGCTTTTCATGCGCGAGCGGTAGATCAAGCAGGTGGTTTTCATGTGGCATTGCAACCCAATGTCATGAAGCCGCAAATTCTGAGTAAGTTAGTCAGGCTATCTGCGCGTATTTCTGTTGTGAATCAGAAGCAGACCGAGATAATGCGTCAACATGTTGCTAACGGCACGACAAACGAGCATCCGGGCGTAAAATGCATTGCTGACGATCCAACACTGAACGATAAAGAGAAAGCGCAGCTGACATCAATGTACATTGAGGCCGTTTCAGAACAGCCTATGAGCCAAATTCTCGGTGAAAAGCATGCAATGTATCTTTCTATGCGTTGGGCACTAGATGGTATTGGAGTGGGTTTTGCACCTCTAGCTATCTACCATGAAACACTGGCTCAAGCTGAACGCGGTGAATGGGTAGACTGGTTGTCTGCAAAATTTCCGGCTTTGAACAAGGAATTGTTAGATCAGGGAATTCGACCTATGCCCACCAGCGAAGAATCAGCGACACCGCAAGCTCGCTTTCACCCTCTGTTAAAAGCAGATTTAGACGTTCAAAAATTTGTGCAAACTAACACCAAGCTTTCAGATTTTTGGGTTCGCCCGTTTGATGAGACTGACGTACTAGAAGCAGATTTTAACCCGTTTTTGGAAGAGGCATATTTGACGAATGCACCGGTTAAAGCAATAGCGTCATGCCTTTTTGACTTAGACCAATTGAAGATAACGTCTAGCATCGCTATTGATGAATTGCAGGTGGATGGATTGAAAGTGGGCAGCGTCAGTCTAGAGGGTCGTTTGAATAAGGAAATGAGTGATGTATTCACCCGTCAATTGAATGCTGCACTGGATAAGCTCACGGATAGAATGACGTCGAACGAAATGATATTGGATTTTCTGACGTCGTTACCGGGCCTGACGGTTTCAAGAGTTGAATTGAGCAATAAATTGCATATCTCTGCTGTTGTGGCTGCGGCTATTCCTGGACTTAACCGAGTGCAGGTTCCAGCTGGTGTTCGCATCAAAGCGACAAAACATCGCTTGTCTTCTGAGTCAGAGCGCGTGAAAAAATATGAGAAAACATCACGAAAACGCGCATTGATAAAGCAAGAATATGGAAGCAAAAAAATTGAAGCAGGTTTGATGAGCCTAGCGTTTTATAACCCTCGTTATCAATCTACTTTGGGTATGTCTTACCAAAACTATGTTCGTCAGTGGGAGTTGGACTTTGCAACAGAACAGCGCAAGGCTATGCCTACTGTAGATAATATTGATAAGGCATTAAACGAACTGTCTGGTCGGATTGATTTTGACCACCAGCAATATCAGTACTGGGTATCTCGTGGTGGTGTGCAGCGTGCGTTGGACATCTACTATAGTCACGTTGAGTCTCGCATCAAGCGACGTCGCACGCTTGATGTAAAGCGTGTCCGCTATTACTCTGGCGCAGGTCAGGTCATCAACGAATGCCTAGGAGCAGGTATTGCGGTAGATAAGTCGTATTTTCCGACACTAAGAGAAAAGATTTGTAGAACACAGCTTTTCGCAGAATTGGGCTTTTTTCGCTTTCAATCTTATTCATTAGCTCAAATCGATGCTGAGCCTATGGTTAAAAGCATGGAAGAATATCGAAGCTTTAAAGCTTCGTATATTTTGGAATTACGTAAATTGCGTAACAAAGATCGTGCTCGCATCAGAGAAGAGCGTAACCTGCTCCAATCTGGACAGTACAGCAGCACTGTGGCGAAATACGCCGAGGAATTATCCTCAAAGCGTCTTAGTACATTTAAATTGGCACTTGGTGCTGTAATAGAAGAGGTGAAGTATCACTTGGGGGTAGACGTTATCAACCCTGAGTCTCAAGCTGTGGTTCGCGCTCGTCAAGCAGGGCAGGCCGCTTTGCAGTTAATGTCTGGTGCATCTTCGGTTAAACAACTACTGACAGAACTCGTACCAAGTGATATTTACATGCACCTAAAAAAATCAGAACAACTTTCTGAGCTAGTTGAGTCTGGGGCAGCGCACCTTCAAGATGTTGTTGATGCGATATGTGATGCACGTCGAGAACTGAATTCTGTATTTTCACAGCATCAAGCCCTTCGCGCAGATAAATCACATTGGATCCACCAAGTGCGTTGGCATGGTCTGCTTTTAGGCGAGCATGAAGCATATCAAAAGTACGTTAATCCAGTCTTAGATATGTTGCAGACAGATGTAATGGAGCCTAACTGCGCATTGCTTAACGAATCCCTGCAGTTACGTCGTGATATGGCGATACAGGGTGAGCAACTGTCGTTGTTTGCCTAATAAGGAAAAATAAAGTGAGTAAAATGAAACCCACACCTCAAGAACAGTTCATGATATTAAAAGACATGAGGCATTTACTATCGCAGGCGAAGGCGTTTTTATTGGCACAAAGGCAAGGGGTGTTGCATACCAATAGGTATATCGATACAGGCTGGGTGAAAATGGAGTTTGATTTCACTGTTCAGTCGGAGGGTTTATTAACGTGTTTTTTTGTCCGGCCAATTCGACAAGCAAGTGATCTAAAAAGATTAAGAGCGCTGCTTGAGGACGTTCGGGAGCTGGTAGATTCAGGTATCATGCGTCAGGGGATTCCATTTTCACTAGAGCTGATCATAGGCCTCAATAGTGACGACGTCACCAAGTCAGATATTACGCAAATTACCAGGCACTTCTCTTTTGTTGAAAAAACGATTTTCTTTTCTTTCGACAAGGAAAAAGCTATCCACTAGTTAGAAAGCTTTCAAAAGGGAAACACTGCTTTGGGAGTTTTCAGATTAACTAATACACTTCGTTTTCACCTTTGAAACGGAATGAATCTATGGCTTTTTACGTTCTGATTTTTTTAATCTGCATTTTTGTCGCTGTCGGCTGTGGAACCGCGCTGGGTAGACTTGGCCGCTACACCCAAACTAATGACAGTAAACAGGCAAGGTGTTCAGGCTCTTCCTGATAACCATTTAAACGCCGTCACTGATGCGTAATTGCTTAGTCTCAGATAATAGCGCACTGCGGACTCGCTGGTAATCTATAACTATCGATAACACATACCCGCAGGTGCTTATGTCTAAGTTAGCAATGATGAAAGAACGTTTCATTAAAGAGCCAACCTTTCATTCTCAACTACCATTTACTTTCGGCAATGGCTTTTTGGTTGAAGACATCATGGGTGAATGTAAGCAATGCGGTGAGACTATATGCGGTGATTTTGCTCGCGGAAACCTGAATACGGCTTATACCAATACGATAGTTTTTGATGGTCACTGTCTTTGTCAAAAGTGCCTGACCATTTTTCCCGTAAACGGTCGTATCAAAGAGCATAAAACCAATGCTAAATTTGAGTATATTCACAAAGGCCGGTGGGTATATAAAACGTTTGAAAGCTCATCCTTATGGTGTCGGATTAAGGCTAACTTAAAAAGGTTCTGCTTTCCTTTTAAGATTGATGCGCAGTGATCTATTGATTCTCTGAGCTTTGAAAGTAAGAATAGCAACGCGCTATTAGCCAGAGTGTCGTCACCCAGAAAAGGGCAAGCAATAAGTAACCTATCACTGTTGGTCCACACCACCCCCAACCACAATTACCATTTTGGGTGATGACCCCTGACACGCCAAAATTATTTAATATATCGAGTGGTAGTGAGAACACGATGAACAAAAGAAAATAAAAAGCGTTTAAGAACGCGGGGAGGGGGATATTCAAAATCATTGATACGACCTGCGGTAATAGAATCACACCAATGGTCGCTAACAACACAGTGCAAAATTTTACTTTACTGACTTTGCGCAATGGAAGTATCCCTCTTATTAATATATCCGAAGTAGCGAACTCGCTGTTATCGTTTGGCTGCGCTCAACACATTCATCGAAATATTCATAGTCATGCTGATCAATAAAACGCACACTAAACCAATAAAAGCAGCACTTACACAAATCTGCAGGCCTTTGTTTAACAGCATCAATCCTAAATGCATGATTGGCATCACCGTATACGGCGTCATGGCCACAAATACACATAAGATGGCAATGAGAACCGCTACGAAGAGTCCGTGCACAAGAAGCACTTTAATGTCTTGGTAGCTTGGCATCATTGTGAGTGAGATGACAATGTAAAGGTATACACAAATCACGCCTTGCCACCATGAAATGGCTACAACCTCACGAGTCAATGCACTGATGTACTCAATAAAATTATCAAAATCCCATAGACTCGGTACTGCCATCACATCACTTACGTTTAAATAGCTAATTAAGTTAAGCAATCCGACTAACGCCAGTGCTCCGATAGGAAGCGGGGCGAGGGAAGTTAAGACGATACCGATAGAGCTCAATAAACTCGGCTTATAAGAATAAACAACATGCCCCAAAACGTTGGGCGCGGTGTTGTTGGGCAGCAGGTATAATCTGACCTTACTGAAACCACTCAGAACAGCACATACATAGTGCGCTAATTCATGAAGTAATACGCCTGGGGCCAAAAAAACGCGAATGAGTTTGCGCCCAAGGCCGCCGGCCACCACAAATCGAAAGCTCAACGCTTCGAATAGATACAGCAACACGATAAGCAGCAAAAATATTCCTACATCACTCAAGATATCTCGCTGCAGAGTTGCTTGCTCAGCCATCTCAAGAGTTGAAGCATAGATGGCGCCGTAATTATCTACCACCAGACTAATTTGGTGGTTATGAAGGAACCGATCGCCATTGCTACACCGGTGACAACGAGATTATCAGTAGCAGTAAACCCAGCAACACCCATAACGATGAATAAATTAGCGGCAACTATGGTCAAAATTTTCATGATGTTTCCCTTAATACTTTTGATAAAGAGTATTATTAATTGCTTAATCGAGAAAATTTATCACCGAACTTTTGTAAGTATTTATTTCATCAAACGACTAGGAGGTAAGGGAGGAATGACTAGGGCGTTCTTTGTAGTTTGTAAGGTAGGTAGACACACGCATAGAGTGTCGTTAAGAGAAATGTCAGCATGCTAAAGCCACCTGCGAACCGTAATATCTCTATTAGCGGTAAACTTGCTCCAGATAATAAGAGACCAACTATAAAAAAAGTTAGGACTGTCGAGGCCAATATGCTGTCAGCATAGACTTTAAATGCTTCTATACCACTTAGCCGCATCACCACACCGTTATTAGAATACAAAGTTGAAAACTAACCAATATTGACGGCGTCACATGAACTGCCATACCAACTGGTGACGAAAAGATACCGCCTCTAATCCTTTATTTATTTGACGCCTAATCAACACAAGGATAATGGTTTTTTACAAAGTCTGCAAAACCGTTTCATCCTTACTTATTCAAACAGCTATTTGTTTATACACGCTTTAGAATATTTTATTGTCTAGGCCTTACTATTCAATTTCCAGAGCAAATTAATATAAGGTAGGGGAGTAACAAAGCTTGTTACCAGTATTAAAGGGTCATAATAGCTCTAAAATAAAAGAAGATTCATGATATGACTGGCAAACACAGTAAGACTAAGACAAGTTATTACAGGCGAATCTATGTGGCCTTTCTAATCGATTCAGGCATAAACACTGTCCAAGGCCTGCTTGATGCTACGGAAATGCCAAAGAGAACGCTACAGGACACGTTAAAAGCACTTTCTGATCTCGATATAGTGATTGAAAGTCGAGGCGGTACGAAAAACGCTAGCTACAAGATAAGTTCCTGGGGAGCGATAGATAAAAAGTGGATAGATAAAAACTTGCAGCACGTAAGGAGCGTGTTAGATTATCCATGAATTAATCGATAGGAATTACTATGGCGCTTGGTGAACTCAGAAAAACTGCTCGAATTAATGCAATAAGAACCGCAGTAGAAAATGCTCGATCATATGGCGAAGAAGGTTCTGGCCCCGATGATTTTCAAATGTCAGAAGAAGAGTTCGACCTGTTTAAAGATGAATGTAAAAAGCTGGCCTTATTTCTTGAAAAGAGAGCAGATAAATTACAATATTTTTTGAATAGGAACCAGTAATGCCATCAGAAGCGTCTATAGCATACGAGCACAATTGTAATGATTGCTCTTTTTCAAGTACTGTCGGTTTCAAGTTTGTTTGTCATAACAACAAGCGACCAAAGCATTATGTCATCGCCCGTCTCGGTCGTTCTCGCGCAGCTTTTGTAAATCCAACTAATCCTGGTTGTTTGCATTGGGAGCAAGGAAAGGTTTGCACAACGATAATGAAGTCACCTTTTACTGAATAGGAGAAAAATAAATGTCTAACCCCTGTAATGATAAGCACGTCAATCTTGTGCAGTCACAACAAAATATTGAAGTGATCCTTGTTGGTGATGAGGAAGTTGAGTTTAGAAAAATAGGTCAAACCCAAACAGAAACTATGTCTAGGAAGAAATTTGATGATTTGGTGTCCTTGCTGAATATTCGCGAACATTTCTAATGTAGGAATTCTATGCCTCCTGAACCTGAGCTACAAATATCTTTAAGAAATGCGAAAGCTGCTAATGAAGACCGCAAGATAAAGGCTGAAAGGAAGCGCCTTCATCGAGAAATGGAATTGAAAGAAGAAGCCGTTCAAATTGCCAAAGCGAATTCTAAAAAGGTTACAGTGGCACTTGTCATTTCAACTATCAGTTTGCTGATGTCAGCTTTTACATTTATCAAAAGCCTAGTGTAGAAAAAATGTTGAGAAGCATATTAAAGCGAAACTCCACACATCCTCTAAGTTTGAACGCTTGCTTAATCGATTCATTGAAGATGTTCGCATCTAAAGGCTTAGTAAGAAGTGCACAGAGCCGCTTATAAAACTCCCAATTACATGATAGCTAGGCATACATTTAGAGTCGATATAAGCACGTATTGCTTAACTCAACAGACAGAAGAGCCCCGAGCGACAGGGCTCTATAACAAACAGATTCTAACTGTCTACAAAGTTGCTTATTGAGATAGGATTTCTTTTGGTAGTTCTATTTCGTCACCAAATTTATCTCTTACCAGTGCTCGCATAGTAGCGATTAAAGGCGTTTCGCCACGACTCCATGCTAGACCCATGCCCGCTTGATATTTGTTTGGGTTACCTGCGCCACAGCCATAATAGCAGGAAGGGTAGATGTTATGCTTTTCAATAATAGGCCCAGCTTGAGACCAATTGGTAGAAGGGGAATAGTCTGCACCAATGACTTGGTAAATTTTGTTTTTCGGATCTCGTTCATCCCAAATCCAAAAACCTGCATTAGCACCGCTCTTAAACCCCATTGGGTCAAATGCAATACACTGGTCTTCACACACTGCTACGGCCCAGTCAAGAGCAGTACCTTTTAAGTTAGCAACGGGTATCATATCGAACTCCAAATCAAATAATTGCTTTCACTTAGTGGACGTCTTTGTTATTCACTTGCGTAACGAGTCAAAGGTGAACAAGTTAAGACCTCAACACTGATTTTTCCCACTGAGTCAGCGGTTTTCAGTGACTTGATTTCATCGTCGATTTCATCTTGATTGCCAGCTATAACTTTATGCCATTGGCGTCTTTGTGCATCCCACGAACAGCCAAGTCCTTTGAGGGCATCTTTAGCTTCAAAACGGCTATTGACCCTTAGATCTGAAATAGGGGTGGTATAGGCTTTAATAATGCGCTGCATGGCCGTTGATTCTTTATGTAAAACAAAGGCAGTAGCTAGGCAATCTTCACAGGCGCGGTGCGCTTTGAAGAAGTAACCTTGTTTGAAAGCAAGATAACCCAACGCATTGGATTCATAGCCAAGTGTTCGCCAGTCTACATCTTTGATTGAACATGCCCATGGGATTGATAAGGCAGAATAACCCAGAGCATTAATATGGTTATCGATAAAGCTGCGGTCGAACTTAGCGTTGTGGGCAACAATAAGATCAGCGTCTTTAAAAACAGAGCTGATAGTATCCATAGTAATTGAATGACCTTTAACATCACTGTCAGTAATTCCAGTAATTCGAGTTATGTCTTCATCAATAGGCCCTTTTGGCTCATTGTAATAGGCGCCCATGCGCTCAACGTTGACAATGTTGCCATTAGAAATGTCAACGCTCAGTGATACAAACCCAAGCTCTATAATCTCGTCAAGCTTGGCATCAAGACCGGTGGTTTCACAGTCTACAATGCAAACATTAATGGTTTCGCCTTGGGGCTCGTTGAGCGTCACGGGCAACTTCCAATTCATTGCCGGAAGAATTTCTAACAATAGAAAGTCATCTGGACGGTCATTTATTGCTGCGACTTGTGTTGGAGAGAGCATGACTGATTTCCTTAATGGGTAACGATGTAACCAATCATAAACCCAGTCCCCAGCCTCGCTACTTATTCACTTTAAAGGGAGCCGGTAGGTTACATGCGTCGTGCATTCTACTGACAACACGATATTCCTTTGGTGGGTGACTTAATTGGTACTTTGCCATTAGGCCGTCAAATGATGATAGATAAACACACCGATAGCTCTGACGTGGTGGCATCCAGTTAGCTGGGCCGGAGTCTGACTTTTGGCGATTTAGGCTAGCAGACACGATGAGGATATTTTGCAAGTCATTGGCAAAAAGTTGCTTCTTTCTCTTTGACCACTCTGCTCCACCGTTTTTATGAGCAAACGAGAGAGGAATGATGTGGTCAGCATCTATCTTGCTTGATGGGCCTGAATAGGTTTTCCCGGAATACGGCAAATACCATGTTCCCGCAATGACGTCGCACTTGCTATTACCTTTATAGGTTAACTGGCCGTCTGCTTGTTGAATGAGGGCATCATCGCGGCTATTACAACCATTGTTATCGGTATCATCCCAATGCGACCATTCATCTCTGTCGTAAGCTTTTGAATAAGGGCGCTGCTGCTCGTTCGCTTCGCTTATAGCCTTATCCATTTGACTATGTTGAGAGGAATACCCTTTAGGTAACCGTCCACCACTGTCAAGGCATGCCGATAGCGTCTCAAATTCAGTAAAACGCTTTGTTCTTTCAAAGAACGGTGATGAATCGTCGTGACATATACCGCTAGAGGATTTTTTCACGATGTCTGCGAAACTTGACGGCATCACTAATAAGAATACGAGGGCGAGGAAATATTTATTCATGTTCTTCTCTATCAATTAATAGGTATTGTGGGTCTAAGATGCTGTCAATATCGTCATCAAACGTATCGGGTGGTATCTCATTATCTTCAAAGCGTGGCCGATATTGAATAATAGGGCTATCTGGCCTTGCTAATTGAATATCCTTATCTTCAAAGTGGATTTTTTCGTTGTTCTCAACCTTAGCTGTTGGTGTGGCCTTGTTTATCCAGATAGGTTTAAATTGATAACCCTCTACAACCGTATAGAAAAGCTCTTTGCCTTCGGCGCCTGACCACGCACGTTTCTTATTTCTCCCAACGACCATGACTACGCTACTTGGCGTGACGGTGTCAAATATATACTGAGCGGTGATGCCGTAAAACTCAATCTGGTGACTATCAACGATGTCGTCCCATTCACCATTGAGTGTTTTTGTCCTTTCTTTTGTAGTGAGTGTGAACGTTGTAAACGTGATACCAGAGGGAAGCTCTGATATCTGAGGGGGTTCATCAACACTACCAATAAGTTCTGTGCGAGAGTGCATACCGTGTAGTCACTTCCTTAACTGTTGTTGAGTTTCTCAATGAATGCATCTGCAGCTCTTTCTATATCCATTGTCTGCCCTAAACACTCTCTTATTTGGCTTTCGGGTATCATGATACTTGGATTGACCAACTTTGATTTTACAAGCCTGACAAACGCATTATGCCTGCCTTGCTGTTTCTTGCTAAGTATACGATTCATAGACACTTCACTTCTAGCTACTAGGGGTAAATGTATTATTGTTTTGATAGTTCCATAGTATCTGAACGCTAATTCTCGCTACTTTTTTGGGAGCCTGGATAAGTACCCCAGTTTAAGTGACGGCGTCATGATTAGACGATTATTGATGCCGTAATGAGATTAAAAAAGAAAGGGTGAGTTAAGCGACAAGCGGGATCTATTACAACTACTGGTTGTTTCATAACAACGGGCGAAAATGCGATACAAGATTAAAAGCGGGAGATTAGTAAGCAGGAACAGTTTGTGAATTATTCTCAGAAGGGCGGGAGAGCCCACCAGTTAATACGAACTTAGGCGCAAAGGATATTAACCGGTGGTTATCAATTTAAAAAATCAATCCATGTTCCTCTATGAGTTCATCTAGTTGCTCGTCTTCATCAAACAGTGAATTGAGTGATGCTGTTTGTTCAAAGAAATTACCGACCACTGTTGGTGCACTTTTTGTGGTGGGTATGTGTGACGTACCCGTTTCAATATCTGGTAGATAACACTCAGGGGGGGATACCTGCTCTGGCAAAACAATATCACTGACATAAGTAGGCTCGACCTTTTCAAACGTTTGCTTGGGTAACAGGTGTGCAAACTTTGGGTCAACGTCATTTTTATTGGATAGCGCTATATGAATAGCGTGTTGCAATTCCTCTAACTCTTGCAACTCGCTTTCATGTTTAAATTGTGCATGCTGTCGCTGCTCATAGACAGCGTATGATTTAGCAATCCCGTCATAGTGAAGATTTACTCGGTTTTCCTCTTGCCATATTTCATCAAACATTTCATCGAGTATTGATAGCACTTTGGCTGTGCTGACACTCTTTTTCGAGTCAAACTTCAAGCGGCGTTGAAAGTATTCTCCCTCTAGGTAAATATAGTGTTTCTTAAAATCCATCCCAATACTAACGGTAAAGCCCCGATACGTACCAAATTGTGATTTACTCCCATAGAGAGACATACCGTTTCTATTTCTAGCAAGGTGTAACTCTTTTTCAAATAGCATTTCTAAATCGCAGCGGGGGCGGCGAACGCGCCGTGCCTTTTCGTTTCTATACGCGCTTGTTACATCATCCATAGAAGCTTCAAGGCGCTTTATGGTTGGTGATGATTTATCTTCTCCCTCGCTGAGTAACACTTTTAATTCTTCTTCTATGGCCTGATATTGCACTTTGTAATCTTCAAGCGTTTTTACCTTTGCGATTTCAGCCAATTTCAAACGTTCATCTAGCGTTTCATGTGCCGTTGCATTGGCGGTTAATTTGCCGTTGCATGATGTAAAGCTGAATGTGTTCTTGTGTTGAGTCGCGTTTTCAATATCCAATGCCACCAAGGCAAGCGTGTCTTGATGATCCTTTTTGTAATGAGTGTGTTTATTGACAAAATATTGAGCGTCCATGACTTCATGTTGGTGTGCACGGCGTTTAGACTCTAACTGCTTTATTTTTTTATCGGTAGAAACAGCAGCTAAAATGAGGGGATTGCCACTTATCGCGGCTTTTATGGATGCAAAGGTATCTTCTGACGCTTCCCCTGCTTCTTCTTCGGTGAGCACCCGTTGGTGTTTCTGGGCGTTTTTAAGCATGCTAATAAAACGGGCTTTGGTTTCTAGTAAACCGAATCGAAAGCTATCAAGGCTTTGGTCAGTGGCATAGTTATAGACATTGATAGTGTGATCAGGAAGGCCTTTTTCCCTTGTCTGCGCTAATAGCAAAGAGCCAGAACGCAACCCTCTACCAAGCCGTTGCTCGATGCCAGAGGGCGTCCAACTCATTGATTGGTCGAGGTTGTGAATGGCTATAATTCTCGATTGAACATTATATCCTGAACTTCCCTTGCTGGTGGAACTTACGAAAACACGTTTATCACCATTGTTTAATTGCGTCTCCATTTGGCGCTTACGTTGAAGGGTATTCGCATCGTGAGCAAAAACAATGTGCTTTTCCAAAACGCCGTACTGAATAAGTTTGCTTTTAAATTCTTCGTATAAATTTAGGCCACTTGCGCCGCCTGGCACGCCTAAATCTATATAGACTAAGCTTACTCCTTTAACGTCGTGAGATAAGGCATAGTCTCTGGCAGTTATGGCAGCGGCAATATTAATTTTGCAGTTTTCTTCAACCTCATAGTTAGGGTCAATGAACCGCATATCGAGACTAGCCTTTGCAGCGTCAGAAGTGATTTTCAGCATGTTATCGACGCTTGGGTCAACATTGCCTATATTCTCTGCCCTTGCCAGAATTTGAGCCATGTAAGCAGACTGACTAGGTGAGCGAGGGCACATAATCAGTTGGGGTTTCCCTCCGGTTATTTCAGGCTCATACCACGGCACCCCTTGAGCTTTACATTGTGATTTTAGGTCGTCTTTTGTGACGACATAAGAAAATTGAGTAAAGAACGCGGATAGCTCCGGTAAGTTTGTAAAGCTTCTCAGTCTGGTACGCTCTTTATAAGAGCCTGTTATGGATAGCTCAAATTCTGTGGTGGGTTGAGCAAACAAACTCACAAAGGTATCGAGGTCAGATATTCCGGCTTTCTTCGCTTCATCTAAGTAGAAATATCGTAAATAGGTGTAAGCTTCAACTACGCTATTGGTAATCGTTGTACCAGATAGGCCTAGTAAGCCTCTCCCCTCATACTTGTTTTGCAGGTGTCTTGCTTTGAGGAACAGATCAAATGCCGCTTGGCTCCCATCAGCAGGCCCAAGACCACCAACACCGTTTAATTTTGACAAATACATAAGGTTTTTGAAGCCCCCCTCGTGTATTTCATCGACAACGATTTGTTGAATCCCTAGTTTTTCAAAGCAAAAGTTTGTTTTATCTTTTTTCTGGCGATTCAAAACGCTTAGCATTTTAGCGTTCAAAGAGCGTTTAACTTTTTCTAGTTCTCTAAGGGTGAGTTTATCATCCGTGCTTTTTATCTGCTCTTCGACTTCTTCTATGTAGTCTTGAATGAAGCCCGTTGTGTAATCATCTGAGCATGGGATCAGGCCGAACGTGGAGCGAGTAATTAGCACGATAGGCCAATCACCAAAAGCAATGTTAGCCAAAAAAGCTTCACGTTGTTTCTTAGAAGTCATGTACTCAGTACCTACGAGCACCTTGCTAGCTAATGAGGGATAAAACTTATTGATTTCATTTATCCAGTTATTGATTAAATGATTTGGTACGACAATCATAGCTTTAAACTTCTGCCCTACATTTTGTTTTTGCAGTTGATAAAGCATCGAGATAAGGCTTAACGAGATCAGTGTTTTTCCAGCGCCCACACTGGCATCACACAATAAGCTTTTTGTCATAACGCCGCGCATAATGCAGGATAATTGGTGAGGTCGCGCTTTGATTGTTCTGTTTTGACCGGGTAAATAACCTTCATCGTCGGTTAATATTGAGCCGTCAAAAACAGGCTCTACAAAAGCGTTAAATTGCTGATTATAGAGTTCTGTTAGCGTTTCTTTTCTGTTCGGACAAGCAAAGATCCATTTGCCCCATTCATCCTTTATGCGTTCTGCGTTGTTTTGAAGCAGTTCGGTTTCCGTTTTATTGATAATGGGTTTGCCATTTGAATTTCTGTCTACCACTTTAAGCGGCGAGAAGTTCAGTAGCTTATTGATGATATCAATAGCATTAACGCGGTGATTGCCATACGTGGCAGTATTTCTTGACCAGTCAACATGATAACTTTCGATATTAGTTACCCACCTGCCAGCGACATAACTTGTTGTGGCCTGCTCCAAGTAGTCATTCTTTATTTGTAGCAAATGGTGAATAAAGTCTCTTAGGCATTCATCTGGTATCCACGGTGCGCCAAACGCTACTGTAATTTCCCCTGCATTAAGTTTTTCAGGGGCTATTTCTTTCAGCGCGTTGATATTTCCTTGCAACTGTGGATATTCGCTTAGGTTCGCTTCTGCGTCCTTAATTTTTTGAAGCACGTTACCCGATAGATAAACATCTTTGTATTCGTAAGCTTTACTTATCGGATTGAAAAAAACTGCACCCGTTAGGCTTTGCAACAAATCGCTTTCTGGTAGGCCGCTAATATCCGTCATATAGGGTAAATCGACTTCGCCTTTAAACTTCAAGCTAGCGATTAACGCATCGGCTGGTGTTTCGACTTGGGGCTTATTTTCAACGGGTGAATTAAGTCTTTCAGAAAAAATCTGTGCTTTTTCCCAGCTAGGCTCTACCGGAGATATGCCTTGTTTGAGCGCAACACGTTCTGATACCCCTTCTTCGTAATCAACCTCTAACCCCAATAGAGCGCCAAATGATGCACATTCACGCATAAAGCCATTACCTCTGCCCGATATTGCGCCGTACAATTTGATGAATTTGTCATAGTGAATGTTGAGTTCTTTTCGCAAGTGATCGCATGCGGTATCGTCTGTGTCGTTTGCTTCCGCTTCAAGCAAAGAGAGTAAGATATTTTTGATGGTAATAAGTTTTTGAAGTCTCTTAATCTGCGTTGAATTGAAGCTCATGCGCTCGTATTGAGGGGTCGTTTCAAAATCTAAAATACGTTTTACAGGTTTGCCTTCAACGTCAAAACCCAGATTAAAAAGGGCTATATCATCGGTCACTTCTACATCTTGTTCGCCTTGATTGACGCTGTCAGGACTCATATCCACATAGCAGTCGGTTAGGCCTGAGCAAAGTGCGATTATTTTTTCGTCAATCTCAATGCCTGGCTCGCGCTTAACATCAACAATTAATTTATTAAAGCGGTCAGTGGTGACTTGTGGGTTACCCAAAATATGGGTTGGATTCTCGATATAATAATTATTAATCGATGCATTGCCCTCTGCGGTGGCTTCAAAAGTATCGACGTTTAACCAATTTCTATTAAATTCACCGTCTTTGACCCGTTGGAAAACCACAATATCGGTTATTACGTTGGTATTATCGTTTCCAAACACATCATTAGGCAGTCGAAAGGCTATTTTCAGTGTGGCAATTTTGGCTATTTCATTGCGGGTAGTGTTATCTACCGAGTCTAAAAAAGAACGGGTAACGATTGCGCACAAGAACCCGCCTTCTCGAATTGTTTTCAGTGTTTTCGTAAGGAAGAAATTATGTTCTGACCCTTTCAATTTACGGTCATAATCGTCTTGCAGGAATGTTTCTAGGAACGGAGGATTGGCAATGCCACAATCATAATAATTATAGGGTAACGCCACTGATTGAAAGCCATTATTGATAACCTTTATGCTGGGCTCTTTTGCGGCGAGTATACCTGCACTAATAGGGCAGTATTCAACGGCTGTAAACGTTGAGTTAGCGCGTGTGCTGTCAGGGCAATTTTGAATGAGCGCCCCATCACCTGCGCTTGGCTCTATAACATTGCCACCAGTGAAACCTAGCTTAGACAATATAAGCCACATGATTTCGCTTACATAATTCGGCGTAAAATAAGAGCTTAAAATGGACTGACGCAGTTCAGCAAATACCTTCTCTTCCACGGCGTCACGTAACCGATCTGACAGCACTTTATGTTTTGTATTTGTATCGAAAAGAGCAGCTAGGCCGCCCCATCCATCATAGCCATTTAAAACGTCGAGTTCACTTTGCGACAAAGGACGATCTTTTATGTCGTTTAATAGTTCAATGGCTTCAATGTTTTTCAGTGCACGAGACTCAAAGGGGGTATAGTTCGTCTGCATTTTTTCACTCCAAATTCATAGGTATAACTATGATCACATGAAGTGATTTAGCCGCTACTTTCCTTTTTTGGAGAGGCGCTGAGGCATGACGGCGTCAATAGTGACAATCAAAAAATAGCTATATGGAAATACTCCTCCCTTATTAATATTTTTCGCTCTACCATCGAGTGTGAAGGGTGTTAAATGCCTAAAGAGGAACGACTGTGTTAACAGTTACGCCCTCAGTAAGATGCAAGTGTTGATACTATCTGAGCGTTTCCTCTTAGCAACTAACACTTTTTGGTTTTCTGTACTGATAACCAAACGAGCGCCAAACTTCTCGGTTAATACGTATTGGGCTTGAGCCACACTGTTCAACATCGTACATAGCGCCATTAACTGAAATACTGCCGTGAAGCATAAGGCGTGATATCAGCCCGACAGCAGTAGCAGCCCCCGATTCGTTGACTGTGAAATTTTGCCTAGAAATCGCGTCCAAAATATCACAACTTTTGCGTTTAAGTTCATCATCTTGCTGACCTTTTGCTATGTCTGGAAACAAGTCTAATGCGTTTGGAAGACGATGTTTTCCCTTACCAAACTCACCAAGCACCACGTTACCAAATTGTTCTCCCACACCAATATCCAGCCAAAGAGAGGTCTTGTTTTTCACCTTACCCATAAACCCTTGTATATCATAACGACTTTTTGCGCTGTCAGTGGCGGTGATAACAATATCAAAATCCATAGACGTGTCGCTTGGGCAAAAAGGGCGTGAAAAGCCACTGGCAAAATTCTTCCCGTATGCGTTATTCAGCTTATTTGCCATGACTTGTGCTTTATTCAGTCCTACTTCGGTAGAAAAGAACCCTGTTCTATTTTTTCCTGTTTCAGTGACTTTTTTCGGGTCAAAAATAGAAAGATTTAAGCCGTATTCTTGTGCCGTCAATTCCCTGCGAATATGGTTGAGTTTGAACAGCAATGGCGCAACAGCACTACCCGTTGCACCGCATCCCACCAGCGCAATTCTTAAATTACTGTTGAGCCAGTGTGAAGGGCAAAAATAGAGTCCAGATTCGATATTCAACATGCACTTAACCTCGCATAAGCGTTCTGATAGAAAAGAGTGGTATGAGATCTTTTTTTACATTAACACGATGCCCTTTTTTCGCTTTTTTCACCCAATAACTCACGACTTGAGTGAATAGCGTCCGCTTTTTTTCTTCCTTGTCTTTGTTGAAAAGGTACTCTGTGTTGTTGTGCGTGGAGAGCGCATCAAAAAAGCACCGTTCAATTAAATGGCAGTTTTCAGCATTGGGAGAGTCAGGAATAAGATCGCGAGTATTACCAAGACATAAGCTTCCATTACTGCTGATATTGCCAATAGGCAGTTGATACAAAGCTGAATCAAGGGTGGGGCGTTTGTCACTGTCCAAGCCGAACATTTGCAATTGTCGGGAATTACGCTCGAAAACAAAAAGGGTAGAGGGAAACTTAACCCACAGTCTTTGTTGATTGGAATCTAGGGGAGATTTTAAGAACAAATTTCGTTGCATGGTGGGCTGATACCACATAAGAATGTTTGCACTATCTACTAATATGTTAGGCGAAATCCAATCTGCGGTACTGTAGGATTGTTCTATTCCTGCTGTAATCAGATTAACGAGAGCTTGTGGACTAATCTCATTACCAATGGTTAATTCACCGTCTACAACATCGTGTAGGGTTGCGCTTACCACTTCCGCTCCATTATCTAGGTAATATGGGTTGTTTTTCTTAGTGTGAAGCAGTATTGCGTGACGTGTCACAATTTCACTTAAATCCAATTTGTAAGCGTTACGATCAGTTTCTTCAAGCATGTTCAGCACTCCGTTAATGTCTATATTGATATTCTCATGTGGCTGGAATGCAGCCACTTTATTGCCAATAGATATCGAAGTACGATTGGAGTAAACGGGAGAAGTTATCGAAGTAATTGAGGTCACTAAGCCAGTTGGGATTGCGTATATTGATTTCGTAACTCATATCACCGCCATTATTGAACGTATCGTTACAGGTGCTATCGACCGCTTCATAAGTGTTTGCTGAAATGTTGGACTCCCAATCACAGATAAGTATTAGATGCTGCCACATATCGCTTTCTTCTGTAGCCGATAATGACTCGATAACATGACCCTCTAGGTGAGATTGGTAATACCGAATATCTGTGAGCAGTTTGATGGCGTCAGGATCATCCCACAGTTGCCACATTTCGATTGTTTCCTCTACAACAGGGAGTAATTCTTGCGTGTTCTTATAATGCGTTTTTTCACATTTATCACGCTGTAATGATGCGTAACAGGCTTCAATTTGATGCTTTCCAAAGTATTCAAAGATTTCAAGCGCGGTGGCATATTTTTTATTGATATAAGCGACTGTTTCTTCTTCGTCTTCGTTCTCGCGCTCCTCTAAATCACCGATGATGTTGGCGTATTGTGCGATAAACGTTTTTTCGCATTTCACTTCTGTATAGTCACCCCAACTACCATAAGCGTATTCAATAACATCATCATTGGTTAATGCACCGAAACCTTCTGCCAAAAGATTAGAGAACGCACTGATAAAACCCCGTAACAAAAGATTTTCGGTATCTTCTTTCAAATGACCGAACCCAAAAAAATCACTCAGCACTAGTTTGGGAGTACCGCTATTGAAATAAATATCCCACACCCTACTGTCACAGATAGTGGTCTCGGTTCCTAACAAGTCGTTGAAGTCGGTATGTAACGCCGTCATGATTTTGGGATATTGGCGACTTCTTTCTGAGGGCGATAGCGCAGCATATTGTTTAAATCGGCTGACACTTAGACCAATAGGGAGTGCTTGTTCTGCGTAGTGTGAAATAACGTCATTCAACTGAGTAGACGCTATGGCTAATCGAGTTTCTTCTAAACGATTGGCAGCATGATTGATTGCTTTAGTGATACTTAGATTGCGCCCTGCGTATTGCAGGGGCATATTTAAAGAAGAAGGCTCGGAGTTCTTGATACGACCTGTAATCTTTGTGGTTTCAGCGTGAAGCATGTGCGTGACTCCAATAAATCTGATTGAGTATCACTTGTCACTTTAGGGGTTGAGATAGCCGATAAAATCTCAGCTATCTCATTATCTGATGGTCGGTTATTTTCATCCATCAGCCGTTCACTTTCGCAGTTGGAAGTGGCACATCAAATACCAACTCCAATCCATCAACTGACAGGACACCATCACTGTCATACAGTCGCGTGTGACGTAATTGCGGAAAACTGGCTGTTAGAAATTCAACTGCCACTTTAAGTGGTGAATGAGGGGCAGGGTCTGCAATATTCTTGACGCTACCGATATTAAATACACGTTTCATTATTTCGCTCCTCGTTAAGCTAGGAAGTCAGAAAGAGGATTTGACGACTCTGCCAAATCACTCGCTGGTGGTGTATTGGTTACGTCACCAGATTTCGTTGATGTCTTTTCTTCTGTTTTAGGTGTTGCTGCGGTTGGTGCTTTTTGTGACGCCTTTGCGTTACTTACCGTTTGATTAAAAGCATTGACCGATGCGTCTAAATCTTCGTTACTCAATGCCGCATTAAGGGTTTCTTCTAACCCTGATAGCTGTGCTGTCACTTCTTTAGCATCACCAGCAACCACAATGGGTTGAATTAATTTCTGACGTAATGCTTCATCTTTTACTTTTAACGGGCATGGCATAATAGCAAGTGAAACCTGTATGCCTTTTGGGTGACTGCTAACACTAGCATTAACGCGATTAGCATAATGCGTAAGCAAGTTTGATATTGGCTCTAACATAGGTGTTCTCCGAAATTAATGGGGTTAGCCCTGTGGCTAACCACTGACTTTATGATCGCTCAATCTATGCCATTCGCTACTTTTTGAACGGCTTCGATATAGGCTTTAGGTGCGTATTGGCTAAAATCAAAATCCGCAGCCGCGAGTGCTATATGAATATCGGGTACTTTGCTTGACATAAGTTTGGCAAAACTGCCTTTTTCTTTGGCTTCTAAATGGTCTTTGTAGCCTGACTCAGTCAATACCTGTTTGATACCTCCTTTAGTGGTATATTTGAGTTCTGCAACCGTCCAAGACGCGATAATCGCATCGTCAAGCTGCCCTTTGGCTGAAAGCAGCGTTAACAAGATATTACCGATGGGATAAGAACTATTATCTTCACCCGTTTCTTTTTCGCCTTTTTTGAGATAGGAAAGTAAGGCGTTATTCACTCTATCTTTAAGAGTCGCATCATCCATGTTGACAACGTCTTTAATTTCGCTGACGCTGTAACCGTACATATCGCCAGTGAGTCGCATTACAGCGAGGAACATCAGCATCTTGCTATCAATTGCTTCACTTAATCCTTTATCAATTTGAATTTTCGCTGCCGCAACTCGTGCCGATTGCAGACCCGCTTTTGAGATTTTGGCTGCATTGGTGGTACTGACCGTTTTGGTTTTAACCGAACTTGTTGTTGCAGTAGATTCAGCTTCACCAGTGTTCAAATTAGCTTTATCAGAGGTAATGGCGTTTTCAGTTTGGCTATTTGTCTCGCTCTCGTTACTAGCGTCCTGTTGTGGCGTAGCGAATTTAGCCGCACACTCAGTAAAACAAGTTTTATTGCGACAGACGTTATTCATCACGTTGCCAAACTTTTCACTGAGTTTGTTATGAATAAGCGAAATGTTATCAACGCATGAACTACACTCTTTAATCTGTTCATCACCGAGCAAATCAGCACTGATCAACGAAATTGCGCTTTGTTCAACCTGTGATACGGGGATCACTGTGCCAAATTCAGCGATTTTTTCTTCACGTTGTTTATCAAACCACGTTTGGCTTTTGAGTTTAAAACATTCGATATTTTTGCACGTACCCTCAGAGCCGCAATCCTCTGTGTCTACAAAAAGGCTACTTTGAACCTCGCTGTTTGACGGACATTGCTGACAATCTGATTTATCGAACTTCGCTAAAGACAGTGACACACTTGCTTTGCCAACGGCAGACAGTAAATCATCGTGCGTCATTTCTCCCTTAACCAGTTTTTCTAAATACTGTGTTTGCTGATCATCTGGTAGACCTGCGAGGATAGTAGCTGATTTCAGAGCAATTTTATTATCGTCAAAGGCAATCATTGCATCGTCAATCAAAGCGGTAAGTAGCAAACGGTCGTTCACCTTTTTTGGGGTCATATTCAATCGAACCGCAATGATCTCGGCTTTTGTTGAATCATCCCCCTCTAGGATGGTGAACAGGCGTTTAATGGCAGTACATTGATCGGCTAACGATAAGCCAGAGCGATTGAAATTTTCCGCAAGATTAGCTTCGGTGGTGTGTGCTTCATTGGCATCTTTATCAAGCACAATGGCATTAATTTCAGTTTTGCCAAGCTGAGACATAGCTTCAAATCGCTTGAAGCCAGCTATTAACTCATACTTGCCGTTCTCGATGGGCTTGACTGTAACAGCAGAGATTAAGCCTATGCTGCTTATAGACGCTTTTAGTCCGTCAATATCGACCTGAGATATTTTACGTCTAGTATTAGCGAAAGTTAACTCAATATCAGCTAACGGAATGGTTGCAACAGTGGCATCAAACTCTTTATCCACATCATTGTGGTTAACGGATGTAGCGTTATCTGACTGTGCTTCATCAGCCATGCCTAGCGCGTCTTTATAAACACTCATTTATCTGTCCTCAGTGGTGTGGTTTAGACAGATTTATAATTACATGAGCCTAATATCACGCTACTTTTTAGCGAGGAAGAAACGATGCTCGGTACGTTAATTTATTCTGATGCCGTCATAAGGCGACACCGAACAATAAAGAAGATTTATCTATGATGGCGTCATTAATCCTATCCCATTACGTTTCGTTACGGCGTCATTAGCACTTGCTCGACATCGGCAATAACATCATTTACTGGTTTGTTATGCTCTTGTCCATCCTCAAGGTGAACCTTCAACTCAAGCATATCGTTAGCCCTTACACCGAGTAACATGAGTTCAAACACATCAGTGAGATCTGCATTGCGTTCAGTCCTGGTATTTTTTAGAGAAAGGTTAAGGTTAGCGTTTTTAGCAATATATTGAAGTTGATAGGCGTTTCGCATGTGAATTCGCGGGGTTTTAGCAAGAATGTTACGGCGTAATGGTTCAATTAATAATGCAGGCATTTTACAATACTCAATCAATGAATTTGATTAGTAATGTATTAAAAAGCGCCTTAAATCCGTGGCAAATTTCTATCACATACCACATTTTATTAAGTACATGAAAAGTGAGTGAAAGCTGTTTTTTTCCACAGCTTTCCCCCAGTGTTATAAACGGTTTTGGTGTATAACTTTTCTACTGATCTAAAAATTGTCGTGCGGACTCATCGCAAATTTGGAACTCTTTTTTTAAGTCATTTGATTCAAAAGGGCTGCTATCTTCGGATGTGTTTTTAAACCACGTTTGGTATTGTTTACTGTATTCTCTGAACTCTTCAAGTGTCTGAGATACGTCGTCACCGTCTGGGTTTTCTTCTCGTAACTTCAACGATGAAACGAACAATTTGTTGGGATCTATTTGAATAGCTTCAGGTGCGCCCTTTATCGAGTTTGTAATGGTAAGTAGTGAAGCGCATCGAATTAATACAGTGCCCACAATCTTGACGTTTTTAGTTTGATTGAATTCAGAAAGCATTTGTTCCACAGACTGTTCAAAAGGACTGCTGCTGCCAATAGCCGGAAGTGACAAAGAGAGTAAAAACCCCACGCTTAATAATTTTTTCATAAATTTTCCAAATCATTCCAAATTTCTATTAATGTATAAGGTGCACTTTTTACTTCAATGCGTCTTTGAATGACGTTGGCCTACTGGATTGCTAACCATGAAAATTGAATATTGGCTTTACCATGAACACGTTCAATATCGCTTCAATCTTGGTGACATTGGTGAGCCTGTTGATGTTTGGACTGATGATATCGAAGGTGGAGATAAAACCTGTCAGTTTGGCGGGGAGTTAGGTATTCAACTGGTTTCACATCGTTTATATCAAAAAGTTGGGCGGTTAGGTTATTTCTCAGGCCCAGTAAACTGGCGAATTTTGGGGCACCAGACAGATGTAAAGAATTGCGACTTTGATGATCAAGAACGTTATCTTCTATTGTGTTATCTACTGGACGATGAAGCCTATGTCATCATTAATGAAGATGGAAAACCGCTTATGCAGTTGCAATCAGCAAGTCTACCAATCACTCCCTGTTATTCGGAAGGCATAGACAAGGGGGTGGTTGTGGACATGGTAGGTGCGAAAACTCAACATAAAAAAAAGGAGGGTGGCCAGATGTTTCCCGGCAACCCTCCACCATCACCTTACTTATAAACGATTTGATACAGTTTCTTCGCCGTTATTTTTTTCAAACAGCTCTTCCCATTCTTGCTCAGTAAACATTTCTGTTCTGGCATCGTGTATTTTTGCATTGATCATATTCGACTCATGTAAATTTCTAGCCTTACTGCGCGCTAATAAGTGCGTGTATGTGACTTTACCATCAGCTATAACTAGGTCACCCTGACAAGCTTTTGCACTTTCATTAGTATTTCTATAATTAATATCTCTCGTCGTATAACATAACTGAGTTTCTACCAAAACAAAGTTAGGATAAGTTTCACTAGCTTTAGCAAAACCCAATGTTTGACTGTTATCGTAATCCCATCGGTAGTAATTACCCATTCTATTCAGGGTTGCAGTGAAAAATTCTTTTGTCGTGACTTTAGAGCCGAAGTATCGCTTTCCATTCACATAGGTAAAATCTGCATCCCACAGTGAGAAAAAAGAACGCTCAACTGAGATATGTTCGTATCCTTCCGGCATTATAAGAAGGTCATTGGCATAACTTTTAGAGAGGGTTTTTCCAAAAAATGATTTTTTTGTCCCATATGCCTCAAACTCTCTTATAGGTGATTCAAGTTCCTCGTTCATTCTCCAATCATGTTCCACGACGCCTTTTTCAGACAAAAGAACTAAATTCTTGGTTTGCTCTTTTGCTGCTAAGGAAACGATATCGTAAACTTTTTGATACCCACATTCACGATCACAGTCTTCTTCCACTTCTACCCAGAAGTATGTTTTTTTCAGGTGATTTTCATATTTATTTCCCCGAAATAGAGCAAGTGGATTAAAAAAGTCGGTCAATGCTACGCCGCCACCAAAAACCTGGGCGATAGCAAATCCCAAAAACATATCTCCACCGTCTGTGACTTGCCCTAACGCTGACTCTTTAAAACGATAGAAGTTATCGGACAGGGCTTTACGCTGGCCGTTGACGACCTGCATCGCGTCGTTTTTTGAGATGATGCCAAAGTCCACCATTGTTTGATAAGACTCTGGCATAGCAGGTGGTGCATTAGTCGCAGCTTGAGAGTCAGTGTTCTCGGTACTGCCACAAGCGGTTAGAAATAACCCGAACATCGTTGGGAGAATAAGAGACTTTTTCATAGATTCAATCCTTTAGGTCAGCGTCATTGCTGTAAATGTATTAACTCCATAATCTCACATACTGCTTATCCTGCATTTTTTTAGAGTTTTTTTCACATCACTGAAAAAGTTAGCACATTAAAGATATTAGTGAAATTGTTCAGATGGAAAGCAATCAATGCAGGTTACGAAATATCATAGTGTAGGTGCGTATTTAATTAACGCTATTCTCCTTATCAATTTATTAAGCCCTGCCTTTTTGCCTACTTACGTGATGGCGCAAACTATCACCGAAGAAGATGAAGAACGAATCCAACAAATAAACAAAGGGCAATGGGATGGTGCCTTAGGAGTCAAGAATTTCACATTACCCGGGCTTGATAACGCTCCCGTTACTTCTACCGACCCTGTAACCGGTGAAGTGGTTGAACACTCATACCAACAAGAGGACGGTTCGTACAATTTCTCAAGCATTAAAATGGCAGATATGTTTCAGGGGTTCTCACAGGCCCAACATGAAGCCTATGCAGCAGATTTAGAAGATATCCGTAATAATCCCCACCAAGTTCAAGACTCGACCTATCAGATGCAGTTAGATAAGACGACGTATGCTGATACTGAGTGCGCCTCTCTTAGCAGTGTCGTTGAGCAGCAGCGATGTGAACTAGCCAAGCAGGCCTTATTGCTAGACGATATGCGAGCAAATGAAGGCGCCGATGAATTCATGGGAGCAGGGGACTCTATACTTACGGATTTTGCGTCAATAGCTGACGGGACCAACACGTATTATTCAGAGCTTCAAAACGAAGAGTGTGTAGAAACTCTGATTGAAGGTGAAGACGGTGAGACTTCAGGGTTAATGAACCAACATCGATGTATGGTTGCTGCTGAAGATGCGGAAAAAGTGTGCGAAGCCGAGAGATATGTTGAGTCAACAAAAGTTGGTGAAAAAGTCATATTATCTTACTCGCCACCTGAAAATGATTTTGATTTTATCAATGAGTTTGACTCTGTAAGCGTGCGCCCATGCCCAAACTACGAACATGATTATACTTCATGTTTAGAGTTCGATGTACTAACAATCTCTGATGTTGAGTTAGTATCGTCAGGCAGCACCGACATAACTGATACATACAAAAGGTTATCTGGCTATATGGAGTTAAATAAGGCTCTATACGGCAGAAGTAAATTATTTAAACATTTTGCTGTTGCTTCAAATCTAGTTGCCCCTTCGATGATTTTACCGAGTAACCTCAGTACATTGATGGATAACCCTGCTTTATATATTTCGGAATTTCCTCAGAGTACATTTAGATATGAAGGCGGAATACAGTACCACTACGAACAAATTGATGAATGTGCGCCTGAAGACTACTACGAAGGCGTTTGTGTTGTAGAAGAAAAATTTACCCATTCACTGAGCGGAGGCTCAACATCAGGGCAAGCTTTTAACAATGCAGATGTTTTTCGGTACCAAAACTTCGTAGACGATTTGGCGCTTACTGAACCACCTATTATATCTGGTTTGGAAGATATCTATACGATTTCGCCAGTAGAAGAGCCTCTTTTGGGACCTCTTCTTGTCCCTTTAGGAACATTTGGTCTTGGTTTTAAACCAGACCCAAGTCAAGGGGAGTATGATTGTTCTGATGGTTGTTGGTATGCAGCAAAAAAGTTTTACATTCATGCGTATTTTCCAGAAACATTAAAAACACATTACGATGTAATAGATCTTGTAGATGGGCCTAATGTGAGCCCTCCGCTCACTGATTTTGACATCTATTCATTTCACAGATTCCAAATCGAATTTGATAATAAAGTCGGCATGGATTCAGGGCCTGCTCCAGAACCGGTGGATTCCAGTACAACAGAAGTTATCAAAGTAATCATTGACGATAACGATATCTATCCGCAATCAGCAATGTTGAATGTTCTAGGTGCAGAGGTAGAGGTATCTGTAGATGTTTTTGATCAGGGCACGTATTTCGTTGACCAATACTTTCCAACAAATATAAGAGTTGAAGGAGATACAGTAGAGTCCTTTACCGTAAAAACGATTGGTCGCCCGACTAATCGTTATGAGTATGAGCTAGAAATTGAATTTAGCGGTATCGCACCTTTTGAAGTCATCGCCGATATTCATCGGATTGATGAGACGGGTTTTCGTCCTCGTGTAGGTGAAGAAGGTAGCTGCCAAGCACTAATTGATTTATACACATCCGGCCGTATCACTGAGGTCTCTGAAATTACCTGCGATTACCAGATAGCAGACGGTGATGGCTCCATACGATTTTTTGATTCAGGCGCGCCTATTGATTGGGCCCATGTGGGCTACTTTGGGTTCATGCCAAATTGGACGCCAGATGATTCTGACGGTTTACCTAATTTCTGTTACGACGCAACGATAAATGTTGATCCTAGCCTTTTTGATGGCTTTTCTTCAATTGATAGAGATGTAACCTGTTCTGGTTTGGAGCAGCCGGCTTACGATGCTTGCATGAATGGCGAGTATTGCGAATATGACGCCACCACGGGCGGTACAACGTGCTACGAGATGGGGGAAGACTTAAAAAAATCATTCTCAGATTCTTGTGCAGCTTATATCTCAGATGATTCATGCTCTCATATTCCCAATGAAACTCGCTGCGAAGAAAGCATCAATCGAGATGGTGAAACTGTCTGCCTTTATGAGTCTCATGTTTTTGAATGTACCACTGAAACTGAATTCAGCACCCCTGGCACAGGTGATTCTACTGAAATTGACTGCGGTATTCCCCGTAACTGTATCAATGGAGAATGTAATAACCTTGCTGATGAAAGTAACGACGCTTTTTTAAGAGCAAGCGCCGCTATGCAGGTTTTGCAAGAAGCAAAAGACAATAAGTGCGTTGTAGGCAGTGATGGCACCGTAGATGAATCCTCATGCCGATTATTTGCTGGAAAAGCGACTCGCTGCAAAACCGCAACGGTTTGGGGAGCTATGGACTGCTGTAACCCCGATGATTTGGGGATGGGAGGCATGGATATTGTTGCTTACTGGCAGATGGCTAAGCTGCTCGATGAGTTAGATGAAAGGGTAAACATCACCGGCTATATGTCTCAAGCCTGGGGCGCAGTGCAACAGACAGCAGATGGTACTGCACTTGGTAATGGTATGGGGGCCATGAGTGAGTATATAAAAGGCGTTTCCGATACTGCTAGTGCATTTGGTTCAAATGCATATTCATTTGTCACAAAGCCCATTGTCGCAGGTTGGGAAGCGACATTTAAAACATTAGGTTTTGACCCCGAGGGTGAAATCGTAGGGATAGCAGCGGATTATTTTGACGTTGGTACCGCAGTTGCTGGAAATGCTGCGGCGGCAGCTGAAACCACTAAACAAAGTGCAGAAGTGCTTGCCAATACTCAAACGGCAGCGGCTGGGAAAACTTTAACGACGGTTGCGGATGATCAAGCTATAAGTGGCATGTACAAATACTTAGCAAAAGGCATTAACACTTTCATGACGGAGAATGGTTTTGCTTCACAAGCAAGTAAGATTTTTGTCACTGGCACGGATGGTTCGATAGGATTTAATACCAGCACTGCTACTGGCGAATTCTTAAATACCGCAGCAAACATCTTTGGCTGGATCATGTTGGCGTACACAATCTATAACGTTTATAACCTAGCGGTTGGTATCGCGTTTGCTTGTGACGAAGAGGATTTTGAAACAACACAGAAGATTAAGCTGCTCTCTACTCACTACGTTGGCTCATGGTGCTCGAAAAAGCTATTTATCGGCGGTTGTGTTGAATATTCGCAGGGTCACTGTACTTTCCCCTCCGTATTTTCACGTATTATCTCTGAAGAATTTAGGCGCATTATGGCTGAAGATGAAGGTGTCGGTGAGAAAGAAATCTGGATGATTGACCCTACCAAAAAGCCTAAGCCTGAGAATCTTGCTTGCGACGGATTCACATTGGATGAGGTTGCTAATATCGATTGGGATCGCGTTGACCTTAGTGAATATGAAAGCATTGTCCTCGCTACCTTAAAGTACGACCCAAACAACATGCCTGAAGACTTTACGAAGTCAGATTATATGGTTCAGTCTGAAGGTCCTCAAGCAGGTCAAACTCTCAAGCAGTCAGGTGCATCACAGGCCGCTATCGTTGCTCATGCCAGTGAGCAAGCCAGAGACCACATGAATCCGAGTGATTTATCGGCGGGTGATCCTGATTACATGCCTTGGTTCGAGCAAGGTTCGGCGCCCGAGTCAGACAATTGCTTGGTCAGCTGTGATACGGCTAGTGGTTTCTACTATGACAGTGATGCTAGCTTGTGTGTGAGTGAGGCAAAAGTGCCATATCCTGCGGACTTTACATGCGACGCCTCATCAGGCTATTCACTCATAGAAGAGTCGCCAAACAACTTTACATGTCAGCGAACTCAAACAGTCCCGCCTATTGCAGGTTGTAGAGATGGTTTCATCGTCGATGAATTGACGGGTCTTTGCACCAAAGACACGATTTGGTTTGAAGATAAGGTAACTTCTTGTCCATCGGGTTATAGACTCAGTGCAGAGAAGGACTCATGTGATATTGTTCAAACCACCCCAAAAGTAACAAATTGTACGGCGTATGGTCCGGGGTTTGTGCTGGTGGATAATGTTTGCCAGCAAACTAGTACAGAAAATGCACCGCCATTTTTATCCTGTACAACAGACGATCACATCATTGAGGACGGAGAGTGCATTTTACGCACAGAGCTGCCGCCAACGATGGGCTGTACAGCGCCATTGCAGTATGATGAAGATGCGGGGGCTTGCGTAGAGGTTTCTTACGACTCCATCCCGGCAACATTTAGTTGTGAAAGTTATGGGCCAGACTATGACTTGGTTAACGGGGATTGCATAAAGCGCACAGTAACAACCGGCACATTAACCTGCGATGCGGGATATTCTCTTGTTGATGGAATGTGTGAAAAATCTTTTACTGGTGTTTTTGATGCGACGACGACTTGCCCCGATACGTATATGGCTGACCCACAAGACACGTCTAAGTGCTTTAAGCGAGTCCAAACAGAATTAAGGTCGGACCCATACTGCGAGGATAGCTCTTTTACCCTTATCGACAATTCTTATTGTCAAAAAGTGATTTCTGAATCATTACCACCTGAGCCTGTTTGCTTAAATAGCTACGCCTATGATGAAGCGAGTGAGTTATGCGTAAAAGTCACCCGTTATCCACCCACTATTAATTGCTCATCAAGCGACATGGTCTTTGATGAACTTTCAGGCCTCTGCCGCTCTATTACCGATGAGTCTGTTCCTCCTACGTATGCATGTAATGAGGGGGATAGCTTGGTCGATGGCCAGTGCATAACGTATGACACAGCAGGGTATTCCCTTTCATGTCCTGACGACTATTTCTATAGTGTGGAATCAAATACCTGTATCTTGCAAGAAGTAGAGACTCAAGCGCCATCTTACTGGTGCCCTATTGGAACGACCAAGTCTGGTAACCAGTGTCTACGTTATGATTATTCAGAGCCATCGCGTTCTTGTGAAGCGCCGAAAACGCTTAACAGTGAGACATTGATGTGTGAAGAAACCGTAACTCTCAGTCATCCTCCATCAGTATTTTGTCCTACACCGTCGTATAAAGACCCTGCAACGGGGGTTTGTATGATTGATGAGGTAGTGCCTGCGGATGCTGCTTGTCCAAGTGTCGATGGAGCGCCGTTTGTTTATAATTCAGAGACAGAACTATGTGAACGTGAAGTCACGGTGGAGGAGGAATCAATATACATCTGTCCTCCAGATGAGATTGAATGTAACACCGCAGATGAAAGAGAGCCGGTACCGACTTGTAATAATGGCTCAGTAAATCCTGATACAGGTCGTTGTGAAGACTTTACGTTCACTTATCCTGACGCCGTAGCATTTTGTAATAACACGACGCATTTTTACAACAGCGCGACAAACCGTTGTGAATATTTAGAAACTTTAAGTGCTGTTAAGTGCGGTCCTCCACTAAGCCCATATTTCTTTTATGAACCCGTTTCAAAAACCTGTCAGCATGAAAATCAGGTCATGCCAATTTCAAGTTGTATAGATGGATTTGTTTTTGATGGCACATCGTGTATTTCTGCGTCTCATGCCCCAATGACATGTAGCGATCCCGCAATGACATTTAATACATCGTTAGACCGCTGCGTGAAAACTACCGTTGTCCCTGCAGTGGTTGAGTGTCAGCCTCCGTTTGTTGTTGACCCTAATGACCCAACTCAATGCCGGTTACCTGAGACGCATGTGCCTATCTGTAGTGACAATGAGTTTGTGCCTGTTGGTTATGATGAAAATACTGATACCTGTCGACACTTAAATGATAATGCCGTGCATGATGCTTATTTGGTGTGCCCTGCGGGTTCATTAAATCAAGACAATCAGCATTGTTATAGTGGGAATACTGAGGCCGCTAGTTGCCCACCGTCTTTTAGTTATAACAGTGTCTCAGACCGATGTGAGTTTACCTCGACTGTATCGCTGTATTGTACTGGTGATACATCTTTGGCAGTCGATCCTGTCACTGGTGATATGAAGTGCATGTATTTGGAAGAGCGACGTCCTGTTTGCCCGTCAAGTGACCAATATTACGATATTGAGCTAAATCGTTGTGTAAAAGAGGAGATTGTTACAGGTACGATGGTTTGTAATGATCAACCGCCATTTTATCGGCATCTTGATGGTACGCAGTGTATGACTGTCGGCAGGGTACCTTACGAATCCCCTGGTGTATGCCCAGATGGGTATTATCCTTATTCAGAATCACTTTGCGAAGCAGAGCTACCCGCAGAGCCTCCTGAATTCAATTGTCCAAGTGGTTTCCAAAGAAATATGGAGTCACCAGAAGATACCCATTCACCTCGTTGCGTAAAATATAACGAGACTCCTGTGGAGTGTGATGTGGGTTTCAATTTGGACGGTAATTTATGCACAAAAGAGCATTATGATTACGAGCCAATCGAACAGTGCATTTACAATGGCCAAACGCTATTCGGCGATGCATGTAATAGTGGTCTCCAGCAAGTCGCACCAATATGCCCTGAAAATTACAGTTACTCTGCATTCTTTGATACATGTATTGAATTAACGGAAGAGTCTAATTCACAGAACTGTTTAAGTGATAACTTTGTCCTTGATAGCAGTACCGGTCAATGTAACTCCATTTATGAAGAGCCACAGCTCTGCCTGGAGGGATATACACTCAATACTGTATCAAATCAGTGTGAGCAAGTATTTATGGAGCCCGTTTGCGACGAAGAAAATGGATTCTATTACGACAATGACTTGAACATTTGTAAGAAATACGAGACTGAGCCAGCTTCGTTCTATTGTGACCCAAATGAGCGCGACGAGGGAGACGGGTGTATACCGGTTGAAGAGCCGGTCTGTAATCCTGGTTGGGCTTTTGAGCCTGAGAATGATCGTTGCTATCGCCAAGACAACCAGCCTTATGAGCCAAATTGTGACGCGGGCGAGGTCGATTTTGCAGGTGAATGCCTAGAGGAAGTACCCGTTGATTGTTCCGTATATGGCGAAAGCGCCTATTGGGATAGTTCAACAGAGCAATGCTTATTACCCGATACTATACCTGCCAATCCTGACGGGTGCGGCCCTCAACAAGTGCTCATTGATGATGTTTGCTATGACGTCACATTGCCCATTTGTCCGCCAGAGGCGCCCAACTACAACAACGTTTCCAAAATGTGTGAAGGGATTGAAACATCATCTGCGCCTCCATTTTGTAACCCCGGTGAGTATGATACCGGAAGTGGGTGTACCCCGCAGGCTGAGCCAACATGTGCATCAACTGGTTTTATTTTTGTGGCGTCATTGGACAGCTGCCAAAAATCAGAGAGCTTTGCAAAAGATTATGAGTGTGATGTAGGTGATGTCGTCGGTGATGAGTGTCGAGAGATAGAGCCGGTAAATTGCCCTTCAGGTTATACCGATCCCGATAATGATGGAGTGTGCACTGAGAGAACGGTAGTACCTGCAGAGTCTGCTTGTGATAATGGTGGTGAGCCTCCTTCGTGCGAGGAAATCACCGAATACGAAGCAACTTGCCCTAGTGGTTATGTTTCTCATGACAATGAAACCTGCTCAAGTACGAGTGAAACGGTAGAGCAACCTTCTTGCGCATCGGGACTGATTTACGACCATTCTAGTAATATTTGTACAGACTTAACCCAGACCGCGCCAACGGAAAGTTGTGATAATGATGCTGATAACGACCCCAGCAATGGTTGTACAAGTGTTGATACCGACGATAGTAAGATATCGTGTGATACTGGATGGTCGTTTAACTCAGATTCCAACAAATGTGAGATAACCGCCGATAAAACGTGTAACGACGGTGGAATACTCACCTCTGAAGGTAAATGTGTCAGTGATAGAGGCTTTTTCCAGTTCTGTGACGAGGATAAATATCCACCTGCTTCTGTGTTTTTAACTGATGATGACACATGCCATTATGTTCACGCTACAAATGACGCCAATTTAATTTCGGATTTAACCGATCAAGGCTTCAACTGTGAACCAATTTCAGGCGGCCTTTATGAAGTTTGTGATCTTTACGATGCACAAGACACCGGCTGTAGCTTTGATGTAATCGACTCCAAATGCGTGGAGGTATATCCAGATGCAGAATGCCCGTCTTCCTTTACGTCAATTGACGGCACGGATAGTTGCTATCGTGAAGCAACTCCGACTTGTGATGATGGTTTCGATTGGAACGGTTCCACCTGTGAAAATGAGTATGACAACGGCACGTATACGCAAACCTGTCCTACTGGTGAAAACCTAGTAGATGGTATGTGTGTACAGCCAGATGAAGCCTATAGCTGCTCAGATGGATATTCCCTAGTTGATGATTTTGCGGGTGCCAATAATGACCGATGTGTATTAACTGAGGTCGATTATCAAAGCAAAGAGTGTAACTCTGGTGGTGCACTGCAACCTGATGGGATGTGCCGTACTGTTGATACGGGTAATCAGTATTACTACTGTGATACGGGAACCTTGGAGGAAGACCAGTGTGCATTTTACGATGATACGCCTGGCTGCGATACGGCCAATGGATTTGTTTTTCATTCCGCTACAAACGATTGTCGAAAATACAGCTCAGCAGATTTAGAAAGTTGTCCTGTTGATTGGACAGATAATGGGGCTTCATGCTCTAGGGAGCTTTCAGAACCCCCAGTTTGTGCAACTGGCTATTATTACGAAGCATCGACAGATAAATGTCAGCTAATTTCTGACAATCCCTACGAATATGATTGCGGAACGGGAACCCATATTGGTGGAGGGCTCTGTGAGGAGGATGTCATTGTAAGCCCAGAATGTTTGCCGGGGTATACATTCTTCGGGTCTACTAATAGCTGTCGTGCTGATTCTGGTATCGCACAGACATATTCATGTCCAGTGGCGACGCCATCTTATACGTTAGACGGCCAATCGTGTTCAAGGGAAATACCAAATCCCCCATACTGCCCTGAAGGTAGCTATAATTCAGCCCGAGGAACTTGCACGTTTAATCACCATGAGCACAACCCTAACTGTGAATCGCCTTTCGTAGATGCGAATGGTCAGTGTGAGCACTATATGCCGGAACCACCGATTTGTTCGGCGGCAAGTCCTAACTATAACCCTGTGCACAAATCATGTGATGGTGTTAAAGAAGACTATAACTTTGAGTGTAATGTGGCCAATGGGTTTACACCTGTTGATGGCGACATTACGACCTGTGAAAAAACCACATATGAAACTCACCAGTGCCCACTTGCCACACAAGTGCTAGATACATCGGATGATAATTGTAAAACGTACCAGTACGATACTCCGAGCGACCAATGTGAGCAGTTAGGGTTTGGTTCTACCCGTTCAGGCACAAACTGTGAGACCTACTATGACCAAGGTTTCGTAACATGTCCTAGCGGCTTTAGGGTGGACTATGACCTATCTAAAAATAATTTGGTATGTCATTTAGAAGAAACACAAGCCAGCACTCAGTTCTGCCCATTTAATTATATTAATGACGGTGGTGTATGTGTGGAAGTCAGTACCAACGACGTAGATTACTCTTGTCCGCAAGAGTGGTCGTTAATACCGACTTCCGATGGATTTGAGTGCCAACGATTTACAGGTGATGTTTATCCATCCTATGAGTGTACTGATCCCTCTAGCCCACTGTTTGATACTGAGGCTTGTCGCACCGAAGATTCAGTAGTGGTAGGCGATATTGAATACACCTGCCAAGGAAGTGGGTATGTATATAACGAAGAGGACCATGTTTGTCGATTACCGGCAGAAGGCTATGCAGTGAACGAGTATTGTGCGGATCCAACATTTACACTTGTTCCACTAGACCCAAGCGAAATAGAACCCAATGGGAAAGAGTATAAATGTGTAAACACTTACCTTGACACGGTTGAACCACTTTTATCATGTCCAGATGCATCTCCAGCATTTGAATTGAGATTAACGGGTAACTGCGTAAGGTCAGAGCCCACCACGAGTTTGAAAACCTGTGAAAGTGGTTATGACTTAAGTGATGATGGCACAATTTGCACAAGAGATGTGGTAGAAATAACACCACCAGATATCACCTGCTCTGAGCCTTATTCGGCGACGATAACAGGGGAGTGCGTATTGACAACAACGACAACGGCAAGTCAAACATGTGACCCTGTTGATGATGCTACTGGTGAATGCTCAATGGAAATTGACGGTTCTATCGGTGGTGATCAATACGGTGTATTCAATACGCCTATGTCATTAGCTGGTGGCACACCATTTGAAATCTCTATGATGGCGTCATGTCTTGAACCTGGTAAACCTTGTGTGTTATTGGGAAATAGTGACACATCTGGTGATGCAATTTATATCCCGCCATCGGCTGTAACGCTCAACTTGATAGTTGATGGCATTGCCTATCAATACCCTTTAGATGGTCTTTCAATTGAACAAGATAATCATTATCAGATCCTAAGAGACACTGATAATGAGGTTTCAGTTTCGGTAAATGGCACTTTACTGGATGCTCAGTTAATCCCATCGACGTTCAGTTTTGATTGGGCTTTCCGCCATAACGGATTGGGAAATCACTCTAAGGTTCTATTTAATAGTGCTGCTATTGCTGATTACAGTGACTCTCCACAGCGAGGACACGTTTACTCAATGTCCTGCGACGGTGGCAGTAACATCATTGAAGACATTAATTTAGACAATGACATTACTATTATTAATATGCCATCTGGCGGAGGGACTTTGACGCCGTTTACCGGAGATGCTTACGGAAACAATGCACCCCCTCTGCCTATAACAGAGAGTGAATGGAATTTGGTCAGCGGTGTTTGTGAGCGAATTTCCGTAATTGATGAGGTTCCACCTACGCTCACATGCGACGGCGAGGAAAATGCTGATGGTGAATGCCTGTCACCGGTTTCATACCCGCCCACACCAACCTGTGATACTGAAGCCGGCTTTGAATACAATTCACTCACATTTAGCTGTGAGAGAACCACTGTCATTGAAGAGGCGCCTGAGTCGTATTCTTGCGATGAATCATCACACGTTATTTACGACGGCATGTGCCAATATTCTGAAGGTATTCTGCCAGAGGGAGAGGGATGCGCAGAAGGTTATGAATATGATGAAGTGGCATCGAGCTGTAGTATCTATCAAATTGTCACGGAAGAAGCCGTCTTATGTGAGGACGGTGATGAACAGCGATTCAACCTGTGTTTTGAACGTCAATACATCGAGCCCAATTTAGAATGCCCTACTAATTCAGTTGATATCGGCGGGGGCCAATGTGAAGGCACATTTATAGATAGAGTAAATCCTAACGTGACCTGTAGCGTTGGCAATGTTGTAGGTTCAGAGTGCGTTGAGACTGACGTTCAGGCCGCGGACGTCAGTTGCAGTGATTCTTCTTACGAGTTATTAAATAACGTTTGTTATAAAGACATTATTCTAACAACTACGCCGCCAAGTTTGACGTGCTTACCTAACCACACACTCGAAGAAGATGGTCTATGCCATTTTGAAAGCAGCACTGAGCCCTTCGTGGAGTGCCCTGATGTTGATTATACCTATAACAGCTCAACCAGCTTGTGTGAGAAGATTGATACTCAAAATTATCACCCAGATTTGGGTTGTCCAGATGATGGTCTAGATTGGGTTTCTTCATCATCAAGTAGCTGCGAACGAGTGACGTCGTCAATAGCGGTTACTAGGGAGTGTGAAGACCCTGCAGCTGATGACAGTGGTGAGCAATGTTTCTTCGAAAGAGAGGAAACCCACGAACCTGGTTTCTGTCAGTCTCCTTACATTCTAGAAGGTGGGCAGTGTAATTCTTACGAGTATGCGCAACCTGAAATATCTTGCCCAACTGCAGACAATATCAAACAGACTGCCAATGGATGTATGGAAATTATAAGGACTACACAAGCGCCGGTGACTGATTGTTGATGTGATGAATGGACGCAAGTTCGCCTTGCGTCCCCATCATTTGTCGCTAATATTAATACTGTTTTTTGTGTCTATTGACACTTCAGAGTTGGAATCTCTTTAAATTTTTCCGGCTGTTTTTGAACAGTGTCAGGCTTTTGCCTTTAAACCCTCAACCGCTTTGGTTAAGGTCATGTTTTACATGATTACCTACCTCACTGGGTGAAATTTTGCTTAGCCAAGATTTTTGTCCAGAGATTTTTCACACCCTAATTTCATTGTTTGCATCCGATGTTCTGATTTCAGTTCATTATTTGCGCTATGTTTTAGGGCTGAATTTTACCCCACTTTCGGGAGACTTTTTGTACTCCTGATGGGGTTCATTTGTGTCTCTCGATTAGCTTTATTTGGAGATACTAATGGCTAAATCTAAATACGGTCGCGCCTTTCTTAAGTTAACAAAGAAGTCTCGAGAAGAATTGTTAAAGCATTACCCACCTAGGTTTTCTCAGGTGCTTGCTGAACATATTACTCTGGAGTATGGGAACTTATCAGATACTGAATATCTTTTTTCTAAAGTTTCAGTTGTAGGCTACCAATCAACCTCTTATCTGGAAGTCCTGGTTGTTGCTATCGATAATGATTGCACAAGACATTTCGATAAAGAGTTATTGCACATAACACTTTCTACTGACTCAGGAATTTCTCCTGTTTGCAGTAACTACGTGTTAAATGCGAAACACTATGAATCCAAACCTGAATTGGAATTGGACGTAGAGTTTCAAACAAAGTTGTTTAACTTTTAAATTTTAAAACCCCACTTTCGGGAGACTTTTTGTACTCCTATTGGGGTTTCATTGTCTCTCGAATTTTACTTAAATTTTGGAGATTGTGATGCTCAATGATCAAGACCTCGACCTAATGATAGACGAAATAATGTCTGACCTTTTGGATGTGAAAGTAGAGAGTGTTATTTGCTCTTCACAATGTTATTCACAAAAGCCTGGTATACGCATTTTTCCGATATGCATAGAGAGTCGTTTATATGCACTGGAAACAAAATTACGTGCTCATTTAGACGCATATTGTATTCAGTGTTCGCAAGTAGACCATGTTTCGCTGTACACCATTTCTTTAGGTGAACGTGATGAAATTATGGAGCAATGTTTCACTATCATTTCTGAGTTTGATAAACGCGTTATTGAAATTTTCAAGCAGTACCGTGAAATTTTAACGCCACACTTTACTCGGGAACAATGGTGTAAACAAAACACACTTTCTGTCACTGAACAGAAAATAAACTTTTAATTTTTAACTACCCCACTTTCGGGAGACTTTTTGTACTCCTATTGGGGTCATTGTCTCTCGAATTTATTAATTATTTGGAGATGATGATGAAAAAATTTACTACAGGTGAAGCTACTGGAACTTACATTGCTACAGATACGTTAACTGAGCAAGATATCGTAGATATGGCGAATTTGATTTCTCGTCGTAAGTTTTTTAAAGGCCGCACATTCAGTGATGTTTCAAGCGTAACCAGTTTTCTACAGTGCTTATTACAAGACGAACACCAAGAGATTTTTGGAATGATTTGTCTTGATACACAGCATCGTCTAATTGGTAGATTTGAAATATTTAAAGGAACGATTAACTCAGCTGCAGTTTATCCACGTGAAATTATTAAAACTGTCCTGGAGCAAAATGCAGGTGCGGTAATTCTGTTTCACAACCATCCAAGCGGTCTCTCTGAGCCAAGTCAAGCTGATATTCGACTTACCAGTGAGATTAAAAACGCTTTGAGTACTATCGATGTCGCTCTTCTAGACCATATTGTTGTTGGCAGAGAAGACACGTCGTCATTAGCACAGCTTGGCAGAATGTAAGGGTGATTATGATGAAAAATTCTTACATTGAACTTAAGTTAAAAAACCAGGTGTTAATCCGTCAACGTTCTCGTCATTCGATGAACAATAAGATTAAACAATTAGGTTTAACGACTTTAATCAAACAAGGCAAATTTCACTTTGTTGAAATTATTGCCACTTCCTTACCGAAAAAAGTGGGCTCCATTTTTGAAGGTAATCTTAACTAAATAGATTGCACTTATCGCCATAGGAATCAGCTTGCTGATTTTTGTTGTTGAGTGCTTTTTAAAATACCCCTGACTGAGGATATTCGTTTCTATCCTCACAGGATAGTGCCGTCTCTCCTCAGTTTATAAATACTTTGGAGAAAATGATGGACACTAAAAGCTATGAAGATGGTGTTAAGAAAGGCTTAGCTGATTTTCGTAAAGAAAAGAAAGCTGATTACATCCTACATGTGACTGACTTTGATGAATTTAAGGCATTAGATTCTAAGTCATCAAATAAACGTCAAATTGCATTATCCACAATGCCGATTTTCGATGACGGATTGCAGTCAAGAAATGGAATGGTTACCGCTTATAAATGGGGTGATGATGAAGTATCTATATTGCTGGACGGTCTCTTTATAAGAGGTGTTCAAGTTGTCGAAAATGAAGCGTTAGATAAAGGTGAAGATGAGCATGCATTATTAGCTCTATTCGCTAGCGATCTGTTCGATAAGTATTGCGAAAATGGTGGTATAGATAGTTCCTACGCTCGTTGGGGATTAGCTAAAAAAATCGCATACAAACCTTTAAATGAAGCAAATGCAAAGATTATTGATGCATTTTTAGATCTTAACCCATAACAATTTTACCCCTTTTTAGGGAGACTTATTCGCTCTCCTTACAAAGGATTGTTGTGTTTGTCTCCCTTTACTAATTATTTGGAGATATATCATGACTACTGCCCAATCATTACCAGTTACACCTTCTGCAGCTGTTCAACCTACTGCTGTTCAACCTGCTAAAATTGGTGTTGCTCCGGTTAATGCTAATACAATTTTCCCTAAGGCCCCTCAAGATTTGAAAGTGCTAACTTACAAAGCGATGGGAGAGTTTTCGGAAAAAATACCTGCACCACTTAACTACATACCGAATATGGATGTCTTTGAAGTTGTTCTATCGTGGTTTTCAAATCGCGCGGTTCAACCTCTTTGGCTGCATGGTCCTACTGGTTCAGGTAAATCTGAGCTATTGCTTTTTATGGCAAATAAGTTAGGCGTGCCGGTAAGTATAATTAGTGGTTCTTTAGATACTCGTGGTGAAACTTTGTTCGTAAGAACGGAGTCTCGAGGTGAAGATGGAGGTACAACGCTTGTTCAGGTACCTACTGATATCATAAAACGTTATCGTGATGGTGGTCTTATCATTATTGATGAGATTGATAAGTTTGATAGTCCTGTGCAGTCTGCATTGCATCCCTTGTGTGATTATAAGGAGTTGTATGTTGAAGGCATTGGTTTAATCAAACCCCACAAATTCACGAAAGTCGCTGCTACCGCTAATACTGTTGGTGAAGGTGGCTCTATGCATTACACCAATTCTGTGGTTGTTGATGCAGCACTCCGTTCGCGTTTTTGCTTTATCGAATTACCTTATCCACCAGCGCAATTAGAATTTGACATTGTTTCAAGTCATTTTCCAGCGTTAGACGGTGAGTTAATAAAGTCACTAATAAAAGTTGGTGATCATGTTCGAAAAGCATTTGATGGAGGAGCTCTAACGATGCCGTTCTCTACGAGAACAATTGTATCGTGGTGCCATTCTATGAAAATTATGCGTTCAAAATCTTTGCGTAGTTCTTTTCAGTTTTCTTACGCGTCGTCGCTTCCAAGTGATGAACGTTTGGCTGCTGAAGATTTATTGCATGCAGAGCTTGATGATGACATTGATTTACCTCTACCAGAGTTAATCAAAGCCCTTCATCATAATTAATAAAAACTAACCCTTAACATTGGGAGACTTTATTGACTCCTAATGGGGTGTCGTAAGTGTCTCCCTTGTTTAATTACCCTTTGGAGAAACTTATGTCTATAAATTCAAAAAAATCTAAAAAAACCATTTTGTCTGGTTTGATGGCTAGTTCGTTATTTGGACTCGCATCTACCCAGCAAAACTTTATGTTTGCGATATTCGTTGTCAGCTTGATTCTTTCGATTAAGTTGCTCGATAAATTAGAGCTCATTAAGTCTGTTCACGATTTAGTGATCAGCATGGTGCTAACCTTGATCTTTCAAATGATACAAACTCCTGAATCAGACCCCTACATGTTTGCATTTCAGGTGTTAAGTTTGAAGTTCTTGCTTTTGGTCTTATATGTCTGGGAAATCGTACTTGTTCTTAGAGGTCCTCCGTGATCAGTGGCATTTTTGTTGTAAAATGACATTATAATTTTATGCTGATATACTGGTCACAAAGTGTACAAAGAGAATAGTATGAGTTTTCTAGATACAATTTTACAATCTGGTCTCATGATACCCTTTGCATTCCTTACAGCTTGCGTGATTCTTGCTGTTGGATGTTACTTTAAAGGGTATTTTGACCAAAACTAATTGGTGCTAATTACTTAGCGTCATACCTACAATTACCTACCCCATTGGGAGACATTTTACTGCTCCCTTAGGGAAGTTGTATTTATCTCCCTTTTTTATATTTGGAGATAAATTATGGCTTCTGTTAAATCTATTACCCCCTCAGATATTACCGGTCAATTTGCCATGCTGCGCTTTGACTGTGCTATTTGCGAAAACACACGTACTTCTGACGAACTTTCTGTTGAGCTGCAAGGTACGCTCATTAAAGAAGGTACTGACAGTATTAAAGTACATGTTTTTCCAAAGTCTGTTGGTGGAAAACTTCGTGCAAAAAGAGAAAAACTACGCACTTTTTTGCAAGCCAATTGTTTGCAGTTAGGTAATGAAGGTTTTCTTGTTAAGCGTTCGGCTGTTGACGACGTCATTGAAAGATGTAACGTGATAATTCAGGAATTTAATGATCTGTTGATGAGTTATTACAACGATTATGACGACCTCCTCACTACACACTTACAATCTTTACACATTGATCTGTATCGAGTAGCCAGTGCTTTGTCTTACTCAAAGTCTGAATGGTTTGGTAGAAACAGTATTGGCATGCTGCCTGTTTTGATGATGCAAGGCCTTACAGAAGATGATAACGCTCGTTTGGTTGATGAAATTGCTTCGGCATCTTTATCAGATATAAAACGAACTGTTAATCAAATCTATAAGGAATTTTTCGTTAAAGATGGAAAGCTAGTCAGTTTTGTTACGACTACACCGCTACACAAACTCACCAAGTTAAGCGATAAGGTAAAACAAATCGCTTTAGGTCAAGAAGGGCTTGGGAATATTGCTGGATATATACGCGATGTTCAAAATGCTATTCCTGCACCAACGGGTGAGAAAAACAACATTATTGAGGGTCACGGTTTTTCAATGCTGTTGAATCTAATCATGTTACTTAAAGATGAAGAAACGTTGCGCGAATGTGCTAATGATTCTCGGAAATTACCTGACATAGATATAGATGATAACTGGTTTGCTGATGTTGAGACTGATACTGAAGCAGATGTAACCATTGATACCCCCTCGTCCATTACCCCTCAAATCGATAATGCACCCGTCATGGAAGATATGTTTGTCACCGCTGACGAGTTCGATTTCGATTAATTACCCCTACTTTGGGAGATATAACTATTTCCCTTAGGGATTGGTTTATCTCCCATATACTACTTTGGAGATTACCATGGGTGTTTCAAATACACTTCAATTAAGACGTACTAGAAAACGTCTCGATAACATTGCGTTATTAGTTGGTCAGCTTGCCTCTGTCAAAGTGAGATTTACGACAAGTGGCCTAGCTTCAACTGATGGAAAAACTATTAGCATTCGTGTTGGTGACTTTTCTGATGATCATTTTGTGAATATGGCGATAGGTTTGGCATTTCATGAAGGTGGTCACGTAAAGCACACCGATTTCGATGCTACTAGAAACCTCAATGGCAGTTGGTTTCGTGTTTATAACGCAGTTGAAGACGTTCGTATGGAAGGTCTTGTACAACGTGATTTTAAGGGTGCAAAGAAGTACTTGCACTATGTGAACAAAGATTTATTTGCAGGCAAAACAGTGAATCTGTCTCTTATACACATCTGACGCTGCCGACGATATGCAGTGTG